>Ga0307440_1000959_pt1 | contig 14216 bp, 10 predicted proteins | sample SalMarWE160410MG_FD_202150 | JGI IMG/M metagenome (GOLD analysis project Ga0307440, IMG submission 202150) | Salt marsh sediment microbial communities from the Plum Island Ecosystem LTER, Massachusetts, United States - WE1604-10 | ecosystem: Environmental > Aquatic > Marine > Intertidal zone >... | reverse complement strand
TCATCGGCTGTTGCGACCGGACACGACGGCTGTTTTACAGGATATCACGGTGTTGGGAGGTATGCTTGCCTCTTTCTATGCAATCTTCAGAATCATGGCCCGCTTAAAGGGAACCCGAAAATTTTCATTCAGGATGCTCCTCCTTCCCTATAGTTTCATGCTTATTCTGGGTGGCCTTTCTTTTTATATTATCTGAAACACCAGCCAACAGAGTATGGTCGAGAGATATTCTTTGAATTCTCTCCCTCCATTCAGGCCCTGTTAGTTTCTGGCAAAAAGGAAAAGTGCAGCAACGTGGCTTTTGAACTTTCTAGGTGTTAAGGCGACTTTATGAAAGGCGAAGAAATATGTAACATGAATGATATCTGGCTTCTCGATACACAGCAAATCATGTATGATATCTAGCCAAAACAAGATTAACTTTTTGTTTTTTCGTCGCCATCATTTTTCTGGTTTTGGAGATATAGAGAAACCAGAGAATAACTTGTTGTGTGCCAGAAAAAGATGGTAAAAATACCAAATAACCACGAGAATAATTGCAAAAAGACTTCATGACACTCTTCGGCATCACTTTCAGCAGTTCGGATATATACCTCTTCGGAGTTGCAGGAGTTCTCTTCATGGTTGTGATTGGGGCCATTATCCATAGACAAAATAGCGTTGCTGTCAGAAACAGAGAAGAACGAGATGAAATTATCAGGGAAATCCTTCGCCCGCTTAACGATGCTATTTTGAATATCGAACATGGTGAGCACAACCACATTTCGATAATGAACTCTTTTTTGAACTCTCAAAAAGAATCCATCTCAAGAGCCAAAGCTATTGCCTCAAGAAGTAAGAAGGAAATAATAGAAAAGGCATGGGATAATTATGAAATATTTTACATGCAGAATGCCAAGGATATAGTCATGGGTCAATTTATGAATTTTCCACAATATATTGAAGAAGAAAAGAAAAACGAATTGAGAGCTCATATTACAACCATAATCGAGTCGATAAACAAAATATAAAATATCACACAACCAATCATTTCAGCGGCCCCCCCAAACAGCGCGGCTCTCGCAGAACTTCACGTTAAAAGGTTGCCATTCCTTCACAGCACGATCAACCGGAGTTTTGCAGAGACTTTTGTCCATAAAAAAAGGAAACCGGGCAGTATCAACATACTCCGCTGATTCCGCCCGGTTTGGGGGGGGCTTATTGATGGTGTTCACCCTAGATATAGCAAGAGCTGTGCCAATAGGGGATTGTTTTGCCGAAAAGTAGCTATGTTGTTGTTATAAAATTAAAAAAAATATTGACTCTAGTTTGTGTTTGCGAGGTTTTTCGTGCGAATATCCCTTATGTATTACAAATAGGTAATTGGCACCCAATTGTGTAATTCAGGGTTTTTTTTCCCCTGGCCTGTAGGGATATCCCCTGCCTTTTACTGTCCTATCTGTTGAAATTCGGTCCTATTGATAATCTCCTCCTGGTGGTCGCGGTCGAGATCGACAAAATAGTCGCTATAGCCGGCCACCCGAACCAGAAGATTACGATATTCATCCGGATTTTTCTGTGCCATTCTTAAGGTTTTGGCATCGACTACATTGAATTGGATGTGATGACCTCCCAGGGAAAAGTAGGTTCGGATCAGTCCGCAAAGCTTGTCGAGATCCTGTCTTGTGGCCAGGACGTCCGGCAGAAAACGCTGGTTGAGAAGGGTTCCTCCCGACTTGGTCTGGTCCATCTTCCCAAGGGATTTTATAACCGAGGTAGGACCGTGTCGATCGGCGCCATGTGAAGGTGAGGTGCCATCCGATTCCGGCTGGTGGGCTAAACGGCCGTTGGCGGAGGCCCCGAGCATTTTACCGAAATAGACATGGCAGGTGGTCGACAGCATGTTCAGATGGTAGAGACCTCCTTTGGTATTCGGCCGACTGTCGATGGTTTGAAAGAGATCGTGATAAACCCTCTGCATGATCGAATCCGCCCGGTCGTCGTCGTTGCCGAAGAAGGGTGTTTTGTTGCGAAGACGAAGTCTTAAGGGTTCATGTCCCTCGAAGTTGTCGGCCAGGGCTGTCAACAGTTCGGGCATGGTGCAGTTTTTCTGTTCGAAAACATGGGTCTTGATGGCTGACAGGCTGTCGGTGACGGTTGCAATGCCGCAGCATTGGATATAGCAGGTATTGTAGCGCGGACCACCGTCGTAGTAATCGCGGCCCTTGTCGATGCAATCTCCGATACAGACAGAGAGGAAGGGGGCTGGCGAATATTTGGCATACATGCGCTCGATGGCGTTGTTGACCTTGATTTTCAAATCGACAACGTAAGCAAGTTGCCGGGAAAAAGCCTGGAACAGTTGGTCGAAATCTGCAAAATCATGCGGATTTCCGGTTGCAATTCCGATCTTTTTTTCGGACAGTGGGTCGATCCCGTTATTCAGGGTCAGTTCCAGAATCTTGGGCACATTCAGGTACCCGGTGAGGATGTAGGCCTCTTTTCCGAAGGCACCGGTTTCAACGCAACCGCTGGTTCCGCCTTCACGGGCGTCCTCGATATGTTTTCCGACCCGGATCTGCTCAGTCACCACCATGTCAGAGTTGAAGACCGATGGATAGCCGTATCCCTTGCGGATCACCTCAGTTGCAGCCTTTAGGAAGCGGGACGGGGTCTTGACGCTTATATGAACGCTGGGTTGCGGCTGCAGCAGATGGAGCTCATCGGCAACCTCGAGGGCAAGGTAGGAGACCTCGCCTGTTCCATCGGTCCCGTCGGGTCGGAGACCGCCGAGATTGATTTGAGTGAAATCATTATAGGTCCCGCTCTCCTTGGCGGTGATCCCAACCTTTGGCGGGGCCGGGTGATTGTTGATTTTAATCCACAGGCAGGCAAGGAGTTCCTTGGCCTTTTCCCGGTCCAGGCTGCCGTCTACAATTTCTTTCTGGTAAAAAGGTTCCAGGTGCTGGTCCAGGTGGCCGGGGCTCATGGCATCCCAACCGTTCAATTCAGTTATGGTGCCCAGGTGCACGAACCAGTACATCTGCAGAGCCTCATGGAAGGTCCGTGGCGCTTGGGCCGGAACCCGGCGGCAGACGGTTGCAATCTGCTGAAGTTCTCTTTTTCTGTCGGGGTCTTGCTCGTCTTGGGCCATGGTTTCTGCGAGCTCTGCGTGTCTCTTAGAAAAGTGGATGACTGCATCACAGGCGATATCCATGGCCTGCAGCTCTTCCGCCTTGTCGGCTGCTTGGGGATCATTCAGGTAATCGAGCCGGGCAAGATTTTTCTTGATCTGCTCTTTGAACCCCTGCATCCCCATGCCATATATCCTGCCGTCCAGGGCGGTGTGACCGGGGGCCCGCTGTTCCATGAACTCGGTGAACACTCCAGCCTCATAAGCATTTTTCCACTCGTCCGGAACTCCACTGAAGATCCGATCCCGCATCGAGCGACCTTCCCAGTAGGGAATGACCTGCTCGCCGTAGATTGCAATATCATCGACGTTGATCTTGTAACTGGTCATGGGTCGATCATTTAAGATCCGCAGGTCCTGTGTCGAGTGGCAGGTGAGTTCCGGAAAAGTCGGAACCGCTTTCGGAACCGGACCTCGTTCGCCCACCAGAAGCTCATCTTCGCCTATGTATAGAGTCTTGTTTTCCAGGAGATATTTAAAAAAGAGGGCTCGCAGTACAGGGAGAGAATGCTTGCCGTTTTCCCGCTGATAAAACCTGGTTTCCAGTACGGCTCTCTCAATGGAAATTGAAGGGATGGCCGAGAAACTGCGGCTGCGTAATCTTTCAATACGGGAATTCATTTCAACCTCCACGACGGACCGTAAGCCCGATTTGTTCCAGGATGGTGCCGGCTCGCTGTATTTTTTCCTCGCTGATGACCGGGAAAGAGGTGCCGGGATAGATGAGGGAGAGCTTCTTGTACTTTGACGTTGCAGACCGGTGATAGGGCAGAATATCAATCTCGGTTACATCGGGCAGACCGGCCATGAAGGAACCGGTTCGGATAATGTTTTCCTCGTCGTCATTGATTCCCGGGATCAACGGCAGGCGGACCCTGATCTTGTAGCCTGCCTTGGCAAGGGCTGTGATATTGGCATGGATCAATTCATTGCCGACTCCGGTGTAGAGCCTGTGTCGGTCGCTGTCCATCATCTTCAGGTCGAAGAGGAAGATGTCGGTATGACGGGCAACTTCGAGAAGGATTTCCGTTTTTGCATAGCCGCTGGTGTCAACGGCCCGATGGATATCCAGTTTGCCGCATTCCCTGAGCAGATCGAGAAGAAAGGTGGGCTGCATAAGCGGCTCGCCGCCGGAAAAGGTTACTCCGCCTCCGGATTGGTCATAGAAAGGCTGGTCTTTTTGTATTTCGGCCAAGACCGACTCCGCCGAGGTTGTCCAGCCTGTGGCCTCGTGCACCAGGGCGGGACAGATCTCGATACAGTTGCCGCAGATATTACACCGGCTCCGGTCTCTTGTCGGGCCTGTCCGAGAAAGAGTGAGAGCCTGTTGCGGGCATTGGTCGGCACAATATCCGCACCCTACACACCCCTCGTCAAGGGTGATTAATTCGATAGCGGGTGATATTCCTTCAGGGTTATGGCACCACCAGCACGATAACGGACAGCCTTTGAAAAAGACAGTGGTCCTGATATTCGGGCCGTCATGAATTGCATAACGTTTAATCGCAAAAATGGTCGGTTCGGCAGCATGCATAATAGAATTGGACAATAAATATTATTCTCAGTCAAGAGGCTTTTTACGGTTTGAGTTTTTCAGGACCTGCATCTCACAACGCTTGCAGTCGAAGGTGAGTTCGTAGGTACCGGTCTTGTCTCTGATGGCTAGGGGCTCGGTCGGACTCTGGGCCTGCTGGTTTACGCTCCTGCAGAAACCGAGTTCGGCCTTCAGGCAATACGAACACATCATGAGAATTCTGTCTTCCGATTTTTCGGCGGTACAAGAAGATTCCTGGGCACCATGTCTAACGAAAAAGGCTGCGGCCTTTCGGTTGACGATATGTTCGGACGGTGGGGGAGGGGGCGGCAACCCTGCAGAAGCGATCCCCGGAAGTCTTTTTTCGATCACGTGTTGCTGGCTTCGCACCTTGAGATGACCCTCAAAAGCCCTTCTTCGGATATCATTGATGGCTGAAAGAGGGAAATAAGGTATCCGGTTCCCGTCAATTGTCACCTTCTGTACCGAAAAAATCGTCCCGCCGCATTTTTTCATCTGTCTGATCAGGATTTGTTTCATCCCTTCCGCATCCTTTGCCTCTTCTTTGGAGACGGTACGATCCTGAAACGAACGACAGCCGTCTTCATCGACAATTTCCACCCCCATCCCGGTCGCGTCCAGGCAAAGAGTCATAACGATTTGCAGCTTACGACAATTTGAGCTTTTTTGCAGCAGACGCTGAAAGGCGATATCGAAATTTCTAGAAAGATGGTATTTCCCTGGACGCTGTTGACCCGGAATCCGACCAGTCGATCGTTTCCATCAAGAAAGCATAGGCCGTCCCCGTTATTGATCGGCTCAGATGCCTCGATTGCAAAAGAATCCTCCCTGGCCGAAACAACCTTGCCGATTACCTTTCCTGTTGATTTTGGAGACGCAAGAGCCCCGATCCGGTTTCGTTTGCCAAAGAGGAATGCGTTGCATCCGCCGCGGTGGAAGGTCCTCTCCGGATCGGGGGTAAACGAGAAGGTGCATCTTCCCGATGATGACCGAACCAGGGCTTCGTCCTGGTCGATGATGACATCAAGGGCTCTTCGGTAATAGGCGGTGATATTTTTCACATAGTCGATATCCTTCAACCGGCCCTCTATTTTAAATGAGTCGATGCCGGCCGCAAGCAATACCTGCAGATGAGCGGAGAGGTCGAGGTCCTGTAGTGAAAGAAGATAACTGTTATCCTGTAAAATCGCCCCGGTTCCATCCAGCAGCGTATAGCTGTGCCGACAAAATTGGGCACAACGTCCGCGGTTGGCGCTTCTGCCGCGCATTATTTCACTGAATCTGCAGCGGCCGCTGTACGAGACGCAGAGGGCGCCATGCACGAAAAACTCAAGACCCACCGAACTTGCGGCGCGTATTTCGATAATCTCCTGCAGACTGAGTTCGCGGGCGAGCACCACCTGGGAAAATCCGACATCCTGCAAAAATCTCACCTTTTCGGGTGTCCGGTTGTCGGTTTGGGTGCTGGCATGGAGGGCAATCGGTGGCAGGTCGCATTCAAGGAGTCCCATATCCTGAATGATCAGGGCATCCGCTCCGATTTCATAGAGGGTATGAATAAGGTCCTGGGCCTCCTGGAGTTCGTCGTCATTCAGAAGGGTGTTCAGTGTCACGTAAACTCGGGCGTGGAAATGGTGGGCATGGTCAATAAGCTTTAGAATGTCCCCTATATTGTTACCGGCAGCAGCCCTGGCGCCAAATTTCGGTCCTCCTATATAGACAGCATCGGCACCATGATTGATGGCTGCAATCCCTATGGTGCTGGTTTTTGCCGGAGCCAGGAGTTCTATTTTGCGGTGTTTCATGGTTTGATGGTGTCGTGAAAACTCTGCATTCGAAGTCTTGTAACACGTATTTCCTTTTTCACATGGATCTTTTAACGATCGCATCCTTTACGAAAATGTATTTAGGAGGCCGTTTCTTTGATCGTCGGATCAGGAGTTGAGCCGACTCTGCTCTCTCCGAGTATAATACACATGGTTGGCCTGTCACGCTAGAGGATGATTGGTGTGTTTTCTGATTCTTTGTTTTTCGTTGTTGACATAACCAATCCGCTTCTTATATATATCGAAATCAATTGGAAAAAGTTCTATTATAGCTATCTCTTATCAGACATTGATCATGAAAAAGAAAATTTTCATCACAATTATTGGATTGGTTCTTCTGGTGGGTGCGATCGCCGGCATTAAGGCTCTTCAGATCAGGAAAATGATCGATGCCGGCAAGCACAGAGTCGTTCCTCCTGAAGTGGTGACGATTGCCGTTGCCCAAAAAAGTGACTGGGAATCGACTTTGGACTCGGTGGGGAGTCTGGTGGCAGTCCAGGGAGTGGTTGTGTCGGCTGAGCTTACAGGCAAAGTGGACCGGATTGCCTTTGAACCGGGTGCTAAGGTCAAAGCAGGAGATTTGCTGGTCAAGCAGAATACCGTTTTCGAGGAGGCCCAATTACGCTCGGCTGAGGCCCAGGTGGTGCTGGCACAGAATAATTTCAACAGAATACAGGAGTTATTGAAGCGGAATGCAATTTCCCGCTCGGAATTCGATAATGCCAACGCCAAACTGAAGGCCGACAAGGCCCAGGCGGATATGATTCGCGCGGCTATTGCCAAAAAGACGATACGAGCTCCCTTTGCGGGCCGACTGGGCATTCGACTGGTTAATCTGGGAGAGATCCTGAAGGAAGGCACTCCCATTGTTTCTCTGCAGACCCTTAGTCCCATCTATGTCGATTTCAGGCTGCCTCAACATCAAATGGCCATGATCAAGACTGGAGATAAGGTCAGGGTGACCTCGGATGCTCTTCTCGGGAAGTTTGCACAAGGGGAAATAACAGCCATCAACCCACAGGTTAACAGCACCAGCCGTAATATTGAGGTACAGGCAACCCTGGAGAATAGCCAGGAGGATCTGCGGCCCGGAATGTTTGTCGACGTGAAAGTCATATTACCTCATCAGGATACGGTGCTCTCGATTCCTGCAACCTCCGTCCTTTATGCTCCCTATAGTGACTCAGTATTCGTGGTCGAGAGTAAAAAAGATGAGAAAAGTGGAAAAGTTAAAAAAACGGTTCGTCAGCAATTTGTCCGCCTTGGTGAAAAACGCGGAGACTTTATTTCCGTTCTTTCGGGATTGAAAGAGGGAGACACCATAGTAACCACCGGGGTTTTCAAGTTGCGTAACGGCCAATCCGTAGTTGTAGACAACACCTTGTCACCCAAATTCAAGCTTTCCCCAAAACCTGCGGACAGTTGATAGCGTAAGGGAAATGAGAAGTGAGTTAGGGATGACAATCAAGAATACTCTTTAACTATTCGGATCAATGAAATTTACAGATCTTTTTATCCGCAGGCCGGTCCTGGCGATAGTAATCAACCTGATCATCGTAATTGCCGGGATCCAGGCGATCAGGACCCTCAATGTTCGCCAGTACCCCCGCAGCGACAACGCCGTGGTTACGGTGAAGACAGTTTATGTCGGGGCAAGCGCAGAACTGGTACGCGGATTCATCACGACTCCCCTTGAGCGGGCCATCGCGGCAGCCGATGGTATAGACTATATTGAATCGCAGAGTGCCCAGGGGCTTTCCACGATAAATGTCCGGCTGAAACTCAACTACGATCCAATCAAGGCCCTATCCGAGATCAGCTCCAAGGTTGATCAGGTGCGAAACGATCTGCCGACCGAAGCGCAGGTGCCGGCCATCAACGTGGAATCGGCTGACAGCCAGTTCGCCTCGGCCTACCTGAGTTTTACCGCCAAGGGACTGCGCCAGAACGAAATAACCGACTACCTGGTGCGAGTCGTTCAACCCCGTCTGTCTGCATTGGAAGGCGTCCAGCGAGCCGACATCCTGGGGGGACGAACCTTTGCCATGCGTATCTGGCTCAATCCTGAACGGATGGCAGCCTACAATATAAGTCCCGCCATGGTCTATAAGGCCCTGGCTGCCAATAACTTCCTTTCCGCTGTCGGTCAGACCAAGGGCTCGCTGATTCAGATCAATCTGACCGCCAATACCGATCTCAGATCGGTTGGTGAATTCAAGAAGTTAGTGATTAAGGAACAAGACGGTGCGGTGGTCAGGCTCAACGATATAGCTCATATCGTATTGGGGGCGGAAGATTACGCTGCGGATGTGCATTTTTCCGGGCAATCCGCTGTTTTTATGGGGATCTGGCCGCTTCCCAATGCCAACTCTGTCGATGTTATCAAGCGGGTCAGGAAAGAGATGGCCTCGATCCAGAAACAGCTCCCGAGCGGCATGCAGGCACGTATCGCCTATGATGCCACTGATTACATTACCAATGCCATACACGAGGTCGTCAAGACCTTGATCGACACCTTGCTGATCGTTGTTCTGATCATCTTCCTCTTCTTGGGCTCTTTCCGTTCGGTATTTGTTCCAGTGGTGGCGATACCTGTATCACTCATCGGTGGTATTTTCCTGATGCAGGTTTTCGGTTTCACCATTAACCTGCTTACCCTGCTGGCTATCGTGTTGTCCGTCGGACTTGTTGTGGACGATGCTATTGTGGTGGTGGAGAACGTGGAGCGGCATCTGAGCGAGGGAAAACCGCCTATGGAGGCGGCCATCCAAGGGGCCAGGGAATTGATCGGTCCGATTATCGCCATGACCATCACCTTGATTGCGGTTTATGCCCCCATCGGTCTACAGGGCGGACTGACCGGTTCGCTGTTTCGGGAATTTGCCTTCACCCTGGCTGGTGCCGTTACCATATCCGGGATCGTGGCCCTTACCCTGTCTCCGGTGATGTCGGCCAAAATTCTCAAGCCTGGCATTGAGGAACATGGACTTGCAGGGAAAATATCACGGGATTTCAACCGACTGAAAAATTTTTACGGGCGTCTGCTCGACGGTACCTTGAATGCCCGTCCGGCGGTCTACCTGATATGGGTCGTTCTTGTTCTGCTCATCTATCCAATGTACAAGATGTCGGCCAAGGAACTGGCTCCCAGTGAAGACCAGGGGGTCATCTTCGGCATTTTGAATTCGGCATCCAATTCTACTCTGGACCAGAACAACATTTATTCAGCGGCGGTTAATAAGGCCTTCATGAGTATTCCCGAGACCGATTTTACCTTCCAGATCACATTTCCGACCTCGGGATTCGGCGGCATGGTGGTCAAACCCTGGGATAAACGCAAGCGGAATATCTTTCAGATCATGCCTGAGGTTCAGAGGAAATTACATGGGATCTCTGGGGCTCAGATATTTCCCACTCTTCCGCCTGCCTTGCCGGGAGGCGGCCAGTTCCCTGTGGAGTTTGTCATCGCTTCGACGGCAGATGAGGGTCAGATCCTGCAGTTTGCTCAAGAGTTGCGTCTTAAGGCCATGAAGAGTGGGATGTTTGCCTTTCCTCCCCTCATCGACGTCAAGATGGATGAACCTCAATCTGAGATCGTGGTTGATCGGAATAAGGTGGCTGACCTGGGACTGAACTTGCAGGAGGTGGGGGCGGATATCGGGATCATGCTGGGTGGAAACTATGTCAATCGTTTCAACATTTCCGGTCGCAGCTATAAGGTTATTCCGCAGATTCAACGGGTGGATCGACTGAATCCGAGCCAGTTGCAGAATATCTATGTGACCGGTCCCAGCGGAAAGCTCGTTCAGTTATCAAGTGTAGCCACCATTAAGAACAAAACCGGAGCCCGTTCTCTGAATCGCTTCCAGCAGATGAATGCAGTGAAGCTGAGCGGGGTGGCTATGCGGCCTCTGGATGAGGCGTTGCGGTTTCTTGAAAATGAATCGGCGAAGATTCTTCCTAAAGGATATGTTGTTGATTATACAGGTGAATCGAGGCAGCTTCGAGTGGAAGGAAACAAGTTCATCCCGGCCTTTTCGCTTGCGGTCATCCTGATCTTCATGGTGCTTGCGGCCCAGTTCAACAGTTTTCGGGATCCTTTTATCATCCTGGCGGGTTCCGTGCCGCTGGCCATGTTCGGTGCCTTGCTTTTCACCTTCCTGAAGATGCCCGATCCGAGTGTTTCGTTCTGGACCCATGGCTGGACTACCACGCTGAACATCTACTCGCAGGTAGGCCTGGTGACCCTGGTCGGTTTGATCGCCAAAAACGGAATCCTGATCGTTGAATTTGCCAATAAGCTGCAACTCAAGGGCCATTCCAAGCGTGAGGCTATCCATCAGGCGTCAATGATCCGTCTGCGGCCGGTATTGATGACCAGCGGTGCCACAATTGCCGGTCACTTCCCGCTTACCCTGGTTACCGGTGCGGGAGCCCTGGCCAGAAACTCCATCGGTCTGGTGCTTGTCGGTGGTATGACCATAGGGACGTTTTTCACCCTCTTTGTGGTTCCCTGTATTTATATGTTGATTGCCAAGGACCACTCAAAGGATAAATAAGATTTTTTCAGGCCAGGAGTCCCAGGACGTAGTCGATATCTTTTTCGGTATGGGCGGCGTTCATCTGGAAACGGATGGTCTCGTCCCCCAATGGTACGACCGGAAAGGTGAGTCCTACCACCAGAACACCCCCTGCAAAGAGCCTGTTTACCAGGGCATGGGTGGCGGCGGTGTCCCTGATCAGGACCGGAACCACGGGATGAGGTCCGGGAATGGTCTTTTTGCCCAGATGCGCCAACCCATTCCTGAACTGGTCGGTTCTTGCACGGATATTTTCTAGCAGCTTTAAGCCTTCCGGGCTGTCACAGATATTGATGGCTGCCGTCGCCGCTGCACAGTCGGCGACGCTTAGGGGATTGGTATATATGTAGGTATCCGCTGTCTGTCGTACCGCCTCGGTAAGCGTTTCGCTTGCGGCAATAAAACCTCCATTGACTCCAAAGGCCTTGCCAAAGGTGCCGACGATAATATCCGGAGATTCCCCGCAGAACTCGGCAGTTCCCCTGCCGGTAGCCCCGTAGGCACCGATTCCATGTGAGTCGTCGATGACAGTGATAACCCCGTCTTTAAACTGTTTATCGTATTTACGGCATATTTTCTTGATCCTGCCAAGAGGGGCATTATCCCCACGCATACTGAATATACCGTCGAATATCACCACCACCCGCTCAATCCCTTCTCCGACCTGTTCCAGGCAGTGCTGCAGGTGGTCCATATCGTTATGCCTGAAAATCCCTTTATTCTTATGAGGTACGCCGGCTATACGCATCCCGCGGATAATGCTGTTGTGATTCAACTGGTCGCCGATCCAGTAGGTGTTCTCGTTTCCGATGGTCAGCGCAAGTCCGCAATTGGCTGTGTAGGCTGAATTGAATATTTTAGCTGCCGGTTTGTCGACAAATCGGGCGATTCTCTCCTCAAGGACCTTGTGGTGCTGATAGGTACCGTCGATGAACCGTACGGCCCCTGGACCGACCCCGAACTCCCTGCTTGCCGCATCAGCCGCCTCAATCAGATCGGGATGATGAGACAGTGAGAGGTAGGAGTTAGAGTTGAGTCGGAGAAACTCCTTGTTTTCACCTTGGAGATGGTAGCGGGGACCGTATCCGTTATTCGGGGGGATGTAGCCGGTAATGATTCTTTCCGGAGGTTTCGCTCTCCCCGTTTTCTGCAGATTTTCTATCGATTGTTTGAGTCTTTTGTCAAGTTTTATCAACGACATAGCATGCTCACTTTTAAACATATGGGACAATTAGCGGGGGATTTCTTCCCAGTTGAGAACGACTTTTCCTGATTTGCCGGAACGCATGGCCTCGAAACCTTTTTCAAACTCGGTGTAATGGAAACGATGGGTGATCAAGGGGACAATGTTCAGCCCGGTCTGGATCATCGAGGTCATTTTATACCATGTTTCAAACATCTCACGGCCATAGATCCCTTTTATGGTCAGGCCATTGAAGACCACGGTGTTCCAGTCGATGGCAATCTCTTCCGGTGTGATGCCGAGCAATGCTATTTTCCCTCCGTGGCATACATTATCCAGTATTGTCTGCAGGGCTGCCGGATTTCCCGACATTTCCATGGCCACGTCAAATCCTTCCTTCATTCCCAGTTGTTGCTGTACTTCTAGAAGGTTGGTTTTTTTTATGTTAACGGCCATAGTCGCCCCGGCTTTCTTGGCCAGCCTCAGACGATACGGGTTGATGTCGGTTACGACAATATACCTGGCCCCAGCATGTTTGGCGATGGCCGCTGCCATGCAACCGATGGGGCCGGCACCTGTGATCAGTACATCCTCTCCCAGGATATCGAAAGAAAGGGCGGTATGGACTGCATTACCCAGGGGGTCGAAACAGGCCAGGATATCCAAAGGAATGGTCTGGTCACAGTACCAGACGTTGGTCACCGGAATGGAGACAAACTCGGCATAGGCTCCCGGCCTGTTGACTCCGACTCCGCTGGTCTTCATACACAGGTGTCGCCTGCCGGCAAGGCAGTTACGGCAATGGCCACAAACCAGATGTCCTTCCGCAGATACCACGTCACCGGGATGGAAGTCGTGAACGCCATCTCCTGTTTCAGCAATGATACCAACAAATTCGTGTCCTATCTGCATCGGTACCGGGATGGTCTTGCTGGCCCAGGAATCCCAGTTATAGATATGGACATCGGTGCCGCATATAGCGGTACGCAGGATCCTGATAAGGACCTCGTTACGTCCGGGCTGAGGAATAGGGACATCCATGAGCTGGAGTCCCGGAGCTTTTTGTGCCTTGACAAGTGCTTTCATTGTTTTCATATCTCAGTCCTTATGTTCAAATGAAAATTCAAACAGTGATGATGACTGGAATTCTTCGCTTTTGTACTCAATTATAAAACAGGATTCACATCTGTAACATGTAGAACGTACGTCAATAGTATACATTGCTTTTAAAATAATCTCCAATCGAAGGAAAAGGAAGGAGGAGAAAAAACTTACGATCGAAGCAAATTGACCTTATAATAAAAGCAATTGACTGGATCGGAAAATAGGGCCTGTTAGTGAAAGAAAATATATAAAAATACTAGATGAATTGTGTGGGATAATTGTGATGGAGCTGTAATGATTTGGATAAAAAGACCTGATGTGGAAGAGCTACAGAAGACCTCTAGCGAAACAATGGTGCAGCACGTTGGTATTGAATTTACAGCCGTAGGCGACGATTTTATCGAGGCACGGATGCCGGTGGACGACCGGACGAAGCAACCTTTTGGACTCTTGCACGGCGGTGCCTCCGTCACTTTGGCTGAGACACTGGGAAGTATCGGAGCCTATCATTGCATCGAGGCAGATAAGGTGTGTGTAGGTTTGGAGATTAATGCCAACCACATCAGAGCGGCGAGAAAAGGGTGGGTGCTGGGACGAGCGACGCCACTGCATATCGGCCGAACAACGCATGTTTGGGAAATTCGGCTGTCGGATGACGAGGGTAATGTAACCTGTATCTCGAGATTAACCATGATGATACTTGCAAAAGGAAATTGATGGCGTCGTAATAAATCTCCATCCAAAACCTCGAGGCGTTTGCCTATCGGGTGGATCAACCATGTTCAACGTCAGAGGA
>Ga0307440_1000958_pt1 | contig 14220 bp, 12 predicted proteins | sample SalMarWE160410MG_FD_202150 | JGI IMG/M metagenome (GOLD analysis project Ga0307440, IMG submission 202150) | Salt marsh sediment microbial communities from the Plum Island Ecosystem LTER, Massachusetts, United States - WE1604-10 | ecosystem: Environmental > Aquatic > Marine > Intertidal zone >... | reverse complement strand
TGGCACAGGCCTTTCGCCCTCAGGGTGATGAGCTTCAGAATCAGGTCTTTTTTCGCCCATTTTCACCCTCCCCAACCTATCGATCATTTCAAGAATGGTTCAATGCATCCGGCACCGCAACCGCATGCCGGACCTGCATGCGTCGGAATGAAAAAAGGGCGCATCAACGATGCGCCCTCTCTTAGCTATGTTCGGTAGCCCGATTACTTCATGTCACCATGATGCATCGAATCGTCATCCCGCATCATGCCGTCATCCTTCTTTTTCATCATACCGTCGTCCTTCTTCATCATGCCATCGTGCTCCATGGCATCACCCTTCTTCATCATCATGCTGTCGCCCTTCATGGCGTCGCCATGCATGGCATCATCCTTGTGCATCATGCCGTCGTCCTTGCCCATCATGGTGTCGTGCTTCTTCATCATGCCGTCGTGATTCATGGCGTCGTCCTTGTGCATCGAGCCGCCATCCATCATCTCGCCCGCCAAGGCGGGCATCGGCATGGCCATCGCCATGCAGCCCAGCAGGGCCATCGTTACCATCGGTTTTCTCATGATCTGTTCTCCGCGCTGAGGATTTCGCATCGATCCGTCGATGCGTGTTAACTCAGTCGCGGCCAGAAGCGATTGCTTACAGCATAAGTTTCAGGTGAATATGCGGTGTGTTGGGAAAAAATGGTTGGCGCGGGCGGGATTGAACCGCCGACCCCCACCGTGTCAAGGTGGTGCTCTCCCACTGAGCTACGCGCCAATATTGCAAACAGGCGTCAACCGGAAACCGAAGGGCGGCTGACGCTCATATCGGGTTGCGCATCATACGTTGCACACGCGGTTTATCAACCACCCAAAGCCAGATCACGCCTTGCCGGAATCAGCCTTCCGGCGACGGCTGCCGCTACGGGCCGGCGTCGGCCTGGTGGTTTTTTTGCGGCCTTTATTATTGGCGGGCGTGGCCACGCTGTTGCCCGTCAGTTCGCGCCATGTCTGCTGTATCTTCTCGTCGCGGATCATGTGCAACAGTTCCTTGGCCTCGACCGGGCGTCCGAGCAGGTAGCCCTGGACGTAGTGGCAGTCGATCTTGCGCAGGAAATTCAGCTGTTCGGCGTTTTCCACCCCCTCGGCCACGGCATGGATACCGAGATTGTGGGCCAGTTCAAGAATGGCGCGCACGATGGCGGCATCATCCCGGTCGCCCGGCAGGTGACGGACAAACACCTTGTCGATCTTCAGGGTGTCGATCGGGAAGTGCTTCAAATAGCTGAGCGATGAGAAGCCATTGCCGAAATCGTCGATCGCCAGCCGCACCCCCATGTCCTTCAGGGCCCGCAGCACATCGACCGCCTGTTCTCCTGCATCCATGACGATGCTTTCGGTAATCTCAAGTTCCAGCATCTGTGGCTCAAGCCCCGAGCTTTCCAGCACCTCAGCCAGCACCCGGGTAAAATCCCCCTGGCGAAACTGCTGGCCGGAGATGTTGACCGCCGCATTCAGTGCCGTGTCCGGTGGCACCAATCCCTGGTCGCGCCATTGCTTGAACTGCCGGCACGCCTCGTCCAGAACCCAGCGCCCGATCGACACGATCAGTCCGGCCTGCTCCGCCACAGGGATGAAATCGTCCGGATCGAGAAGCCCGTGTTCAGGATGCTGCCAGCGCAACAAGGCCTCGATGCCAGACAGATGGCCATCGCGCAGATCCACCTGCGGCTGATAATGCAGGATGAACTCGTTGCGGCTGATTGCCTGGCGCAACTCGATCTCCATCTGCACCCGCCTGGCCATAAGCTCACCGATCATCGGGGTATAAAAACTGTAGGTATGCCCCCCGCTCTCCTTGGCTTTGTACATGGCGGCATCGGCATTCTTGACCAGATCCTCGGGCCGATCCCCGTTTTCCGGGTAGAAGCTGATGCCGATACTCGAGCCGATAAAATACTCCTGCCCGAGCAGCAAATACGGCTTGGAGAGGGCATCCACCAGCGTGTCAGCCGCCTTGACGACATCTTCCTGGTTCCGGACGTCCATCAGCACGCAGGTGAACTCGTCACCACCGTAACGCGCGATCGTATCCTCCTCGCGCAGGCTTTCCCGCATGCGCCGCGCGGCCTCTTGCAGCACCAGATCCCCGACATCATGACCCATCGAATCGTTGATCATCTTGAAACGATCCATATCGATGAACAGCACCGCCAGCTTCTTTTTGTGACGCCGGCTCTGGGCGATCGCCTGCTTCAGCAGGCCAACAAACTGGTGCCGGTTGACCAGGCCCGTCAGCTTGTCGCGCATGGCCAGCACCTGCAGTTCATCCTCGATCTGTTTGCGCCGTGCGATCTCGCCCTTCAGTTGCTCCGTCTTCTCATCCAGGTTGCGCGCATGCTTCTTGACGGTCTCGTGCACATAGGCGTTCTCCAGCGCAATGTGCACCTGATTGATCATCGTCGTCAGCAGATCGACATCACCCTCGTGGAAAATGGCACCGTTGGGCTTGTTGGCCAGATTAATCACGGCCAGCAGCATATTGTCCAGCATCACCGGCATGGCCAGAAACGATGGCGGACCGTACTTTGGATCATTCGGACGTTGCACGAGCGGGTCGCTCTCGATATCGGTGACCAGCAGCGGCTTCCTATCGATGACGATGCGGCCGACGAGCGAGTCACCAATGGCGATCTCCTCGGCATCGACTTCAATGCCGCGCGTGCTGAGGATACGGAAGCTGTCCTTGACCGGATCGATCAGGAAGACCGAACCAATCTGCGCCCTCGTGGTCTGCATGGCCCGGTCCAGCAGCAGGTTGAGCAGCGATGACATCTCCAGCTTGCGGCTGGCCGCCTCGCCGAGCTCCTTCATGGCGAGAACCAGCTGGGTCAGCCGAGACAGTTCATGGCTGGTTTCATCGTAGCGCTCCAGCAATTTGCGGAAGGCATGAGAAATTTCCCTCAGCTCGCGTGTTTCATTGCCGGAATCGTTAGGGGGAAGGCCATCATCGGTTGCCTTCGACATGGTTTCCGCCAGGGCCGTAAGCCTGATGAACACGCCCTGCAGCATGGCCAGCACGGCCAGCACGATGATGACGCCGAAGCCGAAAATCAGGATGTTTCTTTGATGGAAAAAAACCGGCAGATCGCCGTTATCGACCATCATGTAGACCAGGACGCCGAACGGCACCAGCAACACCAGAATGGCCGAGATGCGGAACAGATCCCGCACCGACTTGCCGGCAATGCTAAGTTTGTCGAGCCACGAGGGCCTTCCGACCGCCTCCCTGTTCATGTCCGGCATTGGCGCTGTTTCCCACTCCCCTTCAAATCACATGCGGCCGGTCGATCAAATGTCTCCGGCGCCATTTCCAGCCCAGACCCTACCTGAAAGCAAGAAAAGACAAAGTGATCCAGAACAACCATTCCGCCGCGGCACGCAAAGTGATCCACGGCCCCCGCTCTGCCTTTACCGTTGATGTGCTGCCGATCCGATCTGGCCGGCCAGTTTCTCACCCACCGACAGCATCAGCGCTTCGTCCTCGGCCTCGACCATGATGCGTAGTTTCGGTTCGGTACCCGACATGCGCACACTGAGGCGACCATGTCCTGCCAATTGGGTTTCGGCCTCGTCCATCAGCATCTGCACCGCCGGGTCCTTCAGCACATCCCGGTATTCATCCATGACGATGTTCCACAGTTTCTGCGGATACAGCGGCAGATCCTTGGCCAGTTCCGCCACCGGGTGCCCCGCATCCTGCATCGCACACAGCAGTTGCAGAGCCGTAAGCAAACCATCGCCCGTGGTATTGTTGTCCAGCATGATCACATGGCCGGATTGCTCACCGCCGAGGTTGCAGCCTTTTTCACGCATCAGCTCCAGCACGTAACGGTCGCCGACCGGTGCCCGGTACATCGCCAGGCCCAGGCGGTCCAGATACTTCTCCAGTCCCATATTGCTCATGATGGTCGTGACGACACCATCGCCGCGCAGCCGGCCATGCCGGTGTTGATGCTCGGCCAGAATGGCCATGACCCTGTCGCCGTCGATGAGCTGGCCGGATGCATCGCAGGAGATCAGTCGATCGGCATCACCGTCCAGGGCGAAGCCGATATCGGCACCGCTGGCCATCACCTGATCCTGCATGCTGAGCGGATGGGTGGAACCGCACTCAAGATTGATGTTGTAACCATCCGGACTGGCATGGATGGCCGTAACATGGCAACCCAGTTCTTCCAGCAACCTCGGCGCCACCTGATACGCGGCGCCGTTGGCACAGTCCACCACCACCTTCAGACCGTCAAAACGCACCTCGCGGGGCAGCGAAGATTTGCAGAACTCGATATAGCGCCCACGCGCATCATCAACACGGGTGGCCTTGCCGATCTTCGTGGCATCGGGAAGCGGCGGCAGGACATCCAGACATTGCTCGATCTCCATCTCGATGCTGTCGGGCAGCTTGAAGCCATCGGCTCCGAAGAACTTGATGCCGTTATCCCCCGCCGGGTTGTGCGAAGCGGAAAGCACCACGCCGGCATCCGCGCGCAGGCTGCGGGTCAGATAGGCCACGGCCGGCGTCGGCACCGGCCCCACAAGCAGCACATTCATGCCCTGGGCGGTCAAACCCGCACACAATGCCGATTCGATCATATAGCCGGACAGACGCGTGTCCTTGCCAATCAGGATATGGGGGCGGTGGGACAAATGATTCGTCAGCACATGGCCGGCTGCCCTGCCCAGTCTCAGCGCGAACTCGGCGGTCATCGGTTCCCGGTTGACCGGGCCACGCACGCCATCCGTCCCGAAATACCTGCGCATCATTTCCCTCCCGTGCCCGGCCGCACCGATGCATCATAGACCAATATCCCGTGCACCTTCACCTTGATCCCGTCATTCGCCAGATGGATGGCCTTACCGGTCGGTGTTTCGATGCCGGCGTCCCGTTCGAAGGGCCCGGGTGTCGGAGCGTCCACACGTACCACTTCCGAGTTGACACTGACCAATGAATCCAGCCATATCTCAGGCCCATTGAGCGTCACCTTGGGCGGCTCGACCTGCAGGTCTTTGACCCGCCACCCCGACGGCAGGTCAAAGCGCGCATGCACAGGTATTGCGCGCTGCACGATGCGATCCACTTGTAGTTCGAGGCGGTCCGGCTGGATCTTGTCGATGCTCAGGCCGGGCGGCACGGCAACATCCCCGGCCCTGATCGCCAGCATCGCCACCCCCGGCCCCTTCAGGCCGGAGGCATCCACCGGCACGCGCAGATCCTGGCCCGACAGGACACCAAGCCTCGCCTGCAGACCGCTAACCGTCACCCGCACATGATCGGGAAGATCATTGACTACCACCAGCCCCGCCGGCAGGCCATGAATCTGCAGAGGTACATCCAGGCTGACCGTGCCCTCCCCCCGTCCATGCACGTGCAGCCACAGCCCGATGGCGATCAGCAGGGACAGCGCCGGCAGCGTGGCCTTTCTTAATCCGGAAATCATTCCTTCTGGCCCATGCCACCGGCATCCAGCCCCCCTTCGGAAATGCCGGCAACACCGGAGCCTGCTTCCGGCAACAACCGGGCCGCCAGCTCGCGGCGCAATGCCACGCTGTCCAGCGCCTCGCTTAAACGCCCATCCTCGGCCAGCCGGATATCCCCCGTTTCCTCCGATGCGATGATCACCAGCGCATCGCTTTCCTCACTGACACCCACGGCTGCCCGATGGCGGGTGCCGAATTCGCCACCAACGGCATTGGCTCGAGCCAATGGAAGCAGCACCCTGGCAGCGACGATACGCCACCCCCCGGGATGCTGGCTTACAACGATGGCCCCATCATGCATTGGCGCCTCGGGACAAAACAGTGTCAGCACCACATCCGGACGCAATGGCATGTCCATCTCCACACCACTGTCGTACAGGTGTTTCAGGCCGGTGGTGCGTTCCACCACGATCAGACCGCCCCAGTTCCGGTGGGCCAATGCCTGGCTGGCCTCCGCCAGGATGGTCACAGCCATGCTTTCACTATCGGCGCCGGAAGTGCTCCCGAGCGGGTTGACCGCCACCCGCATCAGGGCCCGGCGGATATCATGCTGGAAAAGGATCACCACGATAACGATGAATGCGGAAAAGAAATGCCCGAACAGCCACTCCGCCGTCAGCAGGCCAAACAGACGCGACAACTCGTAGACCAGCAACACCACCGCCAGACCGGACAGCATCTGTACAGTGCGCGTGCCTCGAATCAGCCGCAGGACGAAATAGATGACCAACGCCACCAGGGCGATATCCACCGCATCCCGCAACCCGAATTGCCAGTCCATCATCCCTACGATAACCGCTGTGGCACATCCAGTTCAATGCACAAATTGCCGTAGCCGAACGCCTGGCGCCCTAAGCCCGGGTAACCGGGCAATCCGGTGCCATCACGCTGGCGCCAGCATTCGCGCTCGGGAAAATCAGGGCTGAACAGTGACCGGCGCACTCCAAGGTTTGCCGTCGATCGTAACCAGACGCAGGGTGTAGCCGCTGCCAGACACAGTAGCGCCGGTCTGCGCCGGTAGCTGGATACGAGCCTTCGCCCCCGTCACACCGCCGATACCGTAGACCGTTGGCTTGAACTGCGAGCCCCAGGCGGTGGTATAGCGGTTGACGATGTCGCTCTTGGTCAACGCGGACAGGTGTTCGCCACTCCACTGCTCGATGACATGCCCACCGGCATCGCGTAACTGGGCACCGATCAGATACAGCTTGCCGGTATCCGGACCGGCATCGACATAGGCATGGAAGCTGACCGCCCCATTGGGCTTCACCTGTGCCTGGTCCAGACTCAGGTGGTAGTGGTGGAAATTCACGCGTGCCTTCAGCGGACTGAATACGGCGCCATGCAGGTATTGGTAAGTGCCGACCGTGAACACAATGGAGGCGATGCCCAGCCAGATGCTCCACTTGTGCACGGATTCGAAGGACAATGGCCCGGAGAACAGCAGCTTGAACCAGCCGCTCTCCGCCATGGCCGGATTACGCCGAGCAAGCCACTGGTCCACCGACCAGGAGCCGCCGCCGGAGAGCATCAGCAGTGTGCCCATGGCGAAACCGGCGGCGCCCATCGTCCATTCATCGACACAGGTCGATCCCATCCAGCCGAAAATCATCATCACCGAGACGTTCAGGCCGACGCTGGCGAAAGCCAGAAAGCGAGTAGCGAAGCCAATGATCAGACCGACGCCGACAACCAGTTCCACCAGGGTCCAGAACCACACCATGAAGTGCAGAAAGCTGCCATGCATGACGATCCAGTCGATCAGGTTTGGAAACATCGAACCGGGCATGGCGTGGACCAGCTTGTTGGCGACATAGCCACCGACGTCCGGATTCAGCTTCACTGCGGTCAGATGCCCGTGCATCGTCTTGAAGGTATAGAACATCCGACGCGAGGCCCCACCCCAGAACACCCACCCCTGGACAAGGCGGACGCCCAAGGCCATCAGTCCGACGAATGCGAAAATCCTCGCCAGCGTCCATTCCTGTTGTTGCACCGATTCGTTCGCTTGCATCACTATGCTCCCTTAGCTCTCCCGTAATCCATCAACTTAACGTTTTCCCTTCGGCGCCATGAAGCCATAATGGCGGTAGATCGCTTGGCCTTCGGGACTTACCAGAAACGCCAGGAAGTCTGCTGCAGCCTGGGGGTGCGGGGCATTCTTCATGGCCGCGGCGGTATAAGTCACAATATGATTCTCACGCATCGGAATCTTCACCATCGACAGCGGGTGCCCGGCAATATGCGCATGGAAGTAGGCCTCGGTATACCAGACGGCACCGGCCTGGCACTGCCCATCCATGATCATCATCGGCGTCTGCCGGTGATGGATATGCGTCAACAGCGTCGTGCCGGCCTTGACCTTGTCGTGATAAACGGCATCGACCAGTTTCTTCCCGCCGCTTTTGCGCAGCGCCGGAATGATGGCGTGATTGGCAATGCCCTCGGTCACAGGGTTCGGCATGCACAGTTTCAGGTTGGGCTCGGCGAGGCTGGCCCAGCCCGTGACATGGGCGGGATTGCCCTTGGCGGTCATGATCGCCAGGCGATTACGGGCGTAATCCTCGGTCTTGCCGAACCAGCCAAGATGCTTCTGCATTCCCCGAATGCGGCCTTTGCCGGCGGTATAGACATCCGGGCGCAGACTGATGCGCATATTGCCGACAACGATCCCACCCCGCTTGATCTGGCGGCTCAGCACGCCCGGCGGCAGCGTCTCGGCAAACACGCGCGTATACTTCGGGTACTTGTGCATGAAGCCCTCGAGCAGCCGGTTGACCAGCATGTACTGGTTGCCGGCGAAGAACACGACCAGTTGCGGATCGTTGACGTCACCGTGCAGATCCGGGGCGTTCTCGATACCTCCAATGGTGAATGGCTCGCCCTTGACCATCGGCTTGCTCCACGGTGGGGCATAGCCCCCCTCTGCGGCATAGGCATTGCACGCCACCGCCAACAGCATCACCAACGCCGTTCGTATCACGTGGTTTCGATATCGCATCACCGGTCTCCTCCATCTCGTTACATTCATCATTTTACAAAAGGGGAGTTCCCGGCCACGGCGTGGTGCGGCGTGGCCGGGAACCTGGGGAGCTTATTGCTTCATGTAAGCGTAGCCCATGTCACCGAAGATGACGGTGGTGGACAGAGCCGACAGTGCCACATGCACATCCTTGGAGACATCGGAAAGCGGATAATGAAGATCGTACATGGCCTGGCCGCAGACAAAGACCCTGACGCCCGCCTTCTTCAGCTCGGCCAGCAGCTTCAAGTTGGGGTTATCCACACTGTAGAGCTTCCTGTAAGCCTCGTTGTTCAGAATAGCCGACGTGGCCTTCGGGCCGTGCACAATCGCCACAAAATGCAGATGCTTAAGTGGAACGCCTGCCGAAGCAAAGGCGTTGACCGCGCGGGCCACATGCTTCAGGCCCGGGTTGATCTTGCTATGGTCCTTGGCACCGCTGGTGACGTCAAAAATGGCCCTGTAGATACGCTTATGGTTCGGCTGAACCGCTGCATGGGGCAGCGACATCACGCCACCATAACCCGGAACCCCCGGGGTAATCCAGCCACCGGCCATGGCTGCAGCCGGCATTGCCAAAGCCATGGCCATCGCCGCTACCAAAACTCGCATATTGAATAGTGATTTCATTCTCTCAACTCCTCCTCTTCATGGACATAATCTACCGCCCTTTGTAATAGGGGGTAAAAAATTAAGCTTGCGCAGGGTATGCATCAAATGCATATTTATGGCTGTACATATAACATAGGGTAATACCATGAACCTACGTCACCTCGCGGTTTTCCATGCTGTAGCCGAAACAGGGAGCCTCAGCAAGGCAGCCGAACGCCTGTATATCACACAACCAGCGGTGTCCCGGCAGCTCAAGTCACTCGAGGATGCGCTTGGCCTGACCCTACTCGACCGCGAGCCCCGCGGCGTACGCCTGACAGAGGCCGGGCATACCTTGTACGACTATGCGTCCCGCATCTTTTCTCTGAGCGACCGGGCCCGGGCCTCGATGGAAGAGCTCACCAGCCTGAAATCAGGACGACTATCGCTCGGGGCAAGTACAACCATCGGCAATTACCTGCTACCGCCAGTGCTGGCACAATTCCGTGACCAGCATCCGGACATGGACATCCACCTGGAGATCGGCAACACCGACACCATCCAGCATCTGCTGCTGGACGACCGCATCGATCTGGGATTTACCGAAGGATTTGTCGAGCATCATGAATTGGAGGCGAATATTTTTTTACATGACGAGCTTGCCATCATTGCTCCGGTCGGCCACCCGCTGTCCAGCTCGGACGATACCGCCGACATATCCTCTCTGTGCCGGCATGCATGGGTGATGCGCGAACCGGGTTCCGGCACCCAGGCCGTGCTGGAGCGCATCCTGCGCTCGCACGGCTGCTCGGAGCCCCATGCGACCTTTACGCTCGGCAGCACCGAGGCCGTCAAGGGAGCCGTGCTGGCCGGAGCCGGCATTGCCGGAGTTTCCTACCTGACCGTAATCAACGAGATCTCTGCCGGTACGCTGGTACGCATCCCATGTCGTGACGTCGCCTTCCGGCGCCCCCTGCACCAACTGCGGCATCGCAACCGGCATACCGTACCGGCCGTCGCCGCCTTCCTGGATTTGCTGAACCGGACGGTAACGTCCGACAGTTTACCGCTGAAGAGCGTACAGGTCTCTTAACCGACCTGTCCGCTTGCGGCATTGAGCAGAGCCGAGGCTACGCGTACGGCACGACGCTGGGTGACAACATCGTGCACACGAAGGATATCCGCTCCGGCGTAGACGCCGATACTGACGGCGGCCGCGGTTTCGATCTCTCTGTCCTCGACAGCAGTCCCGGTCAACGCACCCAAAAAGGACTTGCGTGATAGCCCGAGCATCAGTGGCAGGCCGAATTCCTTCTTGAACAGCGGCAGGTTGGCGATCAGCGACAGGTTATCCTCGAGGCGTTTGCCGAACCCGATCCCCGGATCCAGAACGATCACGTCCTCGCGCATGCCGGCAGCCAGACAGGCCTCGATGCGCCGGGCGAAAAAATCACGGACCTCACCGACGACATCGCCGTAATACGGACTATCCTGCATCGTCTGCGGCATCCCCTGCATATGCATCAGGCACACGTTCACACCGCTTTCCGCCGCCACGGCCAGGGCATCTGCATCTCCTGCAAGGGACCTGACATCATTGATCATCACGACCCCTGCCTCAATGGCGCGGCGCATCACCTCGGCCTTGCTGGTATCCACCGACACCTGACACCCCTGATCCACCAGGGCACGGATTACGGGAATGACCCGCTGCAATTCTTCAGTCTCGGATACAACCTGCGCCCCCGGACGCGTCGACTCCCCACCGACATCGACCAATTGGGCGCCGGCATCCCTAAGGAAGAGCCCATGCTTTACCGCCGCCTCGGTGTTGGTGTAGCGCCCGCCGTCCGAAAACGAATCGGGGGTGCAATTGAGCACCCCCATGATCCAGGCATCGCCACCGGATGGCCGATGCCAGCGAGACAATGCTGCCACTAGCTCTCCTGACTGGCTTCCTTGCCATCGACCTTGACTGGCGTCGTCGGTGCCGTCGCCGAGGGAGAGGGTGGCGGTGCATGTGGCTTCTCCGGTGGCACCTCGCGATGCAGCTTCTTGCCCGCCATGATCTGGTCGATCTCGTCATCCTCGAGCGTCTCGTATTCGATCAGCGCCTCGGCCAGATAATGCAATTGATCCATATGATCCGTCAGGATCTTCTTTGCCCTGGCGTAGTTCGTATCGATCAGGCGCCGCACCTCGCCATCGATGGCACGCGCCGTGTCCTCGGAGACGTTCTGGTGACGGGTTACCTCGCGCCCGAGGAAGATCTCCTCGTCGCGATCGCCGTAGACCATCGGGCCCATCGATTCGCTCATGCCCCACATCGTCACCATGTTCCGGGCCAGCTTGGTGGCGCGTTCGAAGTCGTTGGAGGCTCCGGTGGTCATCTGCTTGAGTACCAGCTCCTCGCCCAAACGCCCACCCATCATGATGGAAATCTGGTCTTCCAGATACTCGCGGTCATGGTTGAAGCGATCCTCCACCGGCAGCTGCATGGTCACACCCAGTGCCCGCCCACGCGGAATGATGCTGACCTTGTGCACAGGATCGGCATGTTTCAGATTCTTGGCCACCAGCGTATGACCGGCCTCGTGATAGGCGGTCGTGCGCTTCTGCTCGTCCGACAGGATCATCGAACGGCGCTCGGCACCCATCATCACCTTGTCCTTGGCCGTCTCGAAGTCGGCCTTGGATACCTTGTCCCGGCCCAGGCGTGCGGCATTCAGCGCCGCCTCGTTGACTAGGTTGGCCAGGTCCGCGCCCGAGAAGCCGGGCGTACCGCGCGCCAGCATCTTGACCTCGACATCGGTGCTCAGCGGCACCTTGCGCATGTGCACCTTCAGGATCTGCTCACGGCCGCCGATGTCCGGTGTCGGCACCACCACCTGTCGGTCGAAGCGGCCCGGGCGCAGCAGCGCCGGATCGAGCACGTCCGGACGGTTGGTCGCGGCCACCAGGATCACGCCCTCGTTGGACTCGAAGCCATCCATCTCGACCAGCAGCTGGTTCAGCGTCTGCTCGCGCTCGTCGTTGCCGCCGCCGATACCGGCGCCACGATGACGCCCCATGGCGTCGATCTCATCGATGAACACGATGCACGGCGCCTGCTTCTTGGCCTGGTCAAACATATCGCGCACACGCGAAGCGCCGACGCCGACGAACATCTCCACGAAATCGGAACCGGAGATCGAGAAGAATGGCACCTCCGCCTCGCCGGCGATGGCGCGGGCGAGCAGGGTCTTGCCGGTACCCGGCGGGCCGACCAGCAGCACACCCTTCGGGATCTTGCCGCCCAGGCGCGTGAACTTCGAAGGATCGCGCAGGAACTCGATCACCTCGGTGACCTCCTGCTTGGCCTCGTCACAGCCAGCCACGTCCTCGAAGGTAACGCGGTTCTTGTTCTCGGTGAGCATCTTGGCGCGGCTTTTGCCGAAAGACAGCGCACCGCCCTTGCCTGCACCCTGCATCTGGCGCATGAAAAACACCCACACGGCGATCAGCAGCAACATCGGGAACCAGGAGATCAGCACCGACAGGAAGAATGGGACCTGCTCCGGCTCCTGCACATTGACCACCACATGGTTGTCGAGCAGGCGCTTGGTCAGCATTCCGTCATCCGGCGGCACCTGCACCTGATAGCTCTTCAGTTCACCCTGCGTATTGCGGTACTGGCCGACAACCTGATGATCTTTGATCGTCGCCGTTTCCACCATGCCCTGATCCACACGCTGCATGAAGGTCGAATACGACATCTTCGCACCCTTCTGCATCGGGGTGCTGAACATGTTGAACAGGCTCATCATGGTCAAACCGATGACCAGCCACAACAGCAAATTCTTTCCCATTCCTCATTACCTCGTTTCGGGAATCGACATCCCCGACCATTCATATATCGCCATTCAACTACGTCCAGTTTACCAAAACAAGCGCACAAAAAACATGCCTAGCTTTCATGAAAATACAATGAAACGCTAACCACGCTCCCGCACGCCAGGGTTTTTCACTGTCGGCACCAGTTGCAAATGCTCATTATACCGCTGCAGGCGGCAACGGGAAAGATCAAGCCCCCCTGTGCCGTTCCGGACGGTCCATGCCTCGATCATGCGTATATGCCGCCGCCCGGGCACGACCCCCTCCCCGAACAGCATCCGCGTCATTTTCTGCAACATCCGGGCCCGCGCCGGCGGCACCAGCGCCGACCAGTCCCGCCAAGCCATGGAAACACTGCCACCGGCATGGATGATCGGCACGTCGGCTACCCTGGCATCGATGATAGCCGCCAGACGTCCCGCCTGCGCCCCCCAGCGCAGAAACAGGCTCCAGGGATCCACGCCCGCCGCCTGCACAGCCGGGAAAAGGCGATGCCGTATACGATTGCGCCACAAGCTCAGATCCGTGTTGCTGGGATCCTCCAGCCACGGCACTTGTGCCTGCAGCAGTGCCTGCCTCAGGTCATTGCGCGATACATGCAGCAGGGGGCGATACAGCTTCAGATGATGGCTTTCGCGCATAGCCGGCATGCCGCGGATACCGTGCACCCCACCCCCCTGCAGCATGCGCAGGCAGATCGTTTCGGCCTGATCCTCACGATGGTGAGCCAGGCAAAGCGCATGCACATCCTGGGCCTCGGCCCAGGATAAATATTGGCGATAGCGGAATTCACGGGCCGCTGCCTCGCGATTGACGACCGGCACAGACGGGCAGCGCACGCTGAAAAACGGTACGGCCCACTGCGCCGCACGCCGGGAAAGCTCCTCCGCCTCCGCCTCCGATTCCGTCCGCCAACCATGGTCGATGTGCCATGCCTGCACCGCATGACCTTGCGTCAACAAAGCCAGCAAAAGCGCCGTGGAATCAGCCCCTCCCGACCAGGCCACGGCCAACCTGGCCGGCAATGATGCTGTTGCCATCCAGGTTGTCGCGTCAGGCAGGCGCGGAAAAGATGTCGGGTTCGCCATATCGAGGTCGTTGCTCGTCACGGTCAGTGCCAGCGCGGTAGGCCTTCCTCGACGATACGCAGCGCAGATGGAGAATTCGGGTCGAGCAATTCAAACAGATCCACGTCCACGCCGGACAGACACGGCCGACCCACCA
>Ga0307440_1000957_pt1 | contig 14247 bp, 10 predicted proteins | sample SalMarWE160410MG_FD_202150 | JGI IMG/M metagenome (GOLD analysis project Ga0307440, IMG submission 202150) | Salt marsh sediment microbial communities from the Plum Island Ecosystem LTER, Massachusetts, United States - WE1604-10 | ecosystem: Environmental > Aquatic > Marine > Intertidal zone >... | reverse complement strand
AAGTGCTGAAGGACGGTATACCGAAATTGGAAATCGCGGCGGCGCAGGACGCGCTCAAGGTCGTGAAGCCCGGCGATTACTTGGCGATCCAGGCCTACGTGAAGGCTGACTCGGGACACTACAGGAGTCTGCAGAAGGCGCGTATCGCGTTGCGCGACCAGCTTGGAGTAGCTACCACCCTGGGCCTGGGACCACGTTACCTGCATTCCACGGGGCAACTGCACAAGGGTGGCCGCAACAACGGCGTGTTCATCCAGATCGTCGACGACCTGAAACCCGATGTCGATATACCGGGCCGTGATTACAGCTTCCGCCAGTTGTTCGAGGCGCAGGCCGCGGGCGACTACGAGGCACTGCAGGAGCACCAGCGACGGGTATTCCGGGTAGGACTCGAGGATTTTCTGACGGTTGCGGGAGTCAATCACTGAGTCACAGAAAGCCGGCCAGGCAAGGAGAAGACGGATGAAAATCGGAATGATAGGTCTGGGACGCATGGGCAGCAACATGGTGCGCCGCCTGCTCAAGGCCGGGCACGAGGCGGTCGTCTATGACGTGAACGCCGATGCGGTCAAAGCCATCGCGAAGGAAGGCGCCACCGGTGTCGAGTCGCTCGAAGAGCTGATCGAATCACTGCCCTCGCCCCACGTGGTGTGGATGATGCTGCCGGTGGCCTTTGTCGACGAGACCATCGAAAAGCTCAAACCGTTGCTCGAAGAGAACGACATCCTCATCGACGGCGGGAACTCCAAATGGCTGGACGACATTCGCCGCTCCAAGCAACTTGCGCCGCACGGCATCCGTTACCTCGATGCAGGTGTTTCGGGCGGCGTATGGGGCCTGGAGCGCGGCTACTGCGTGATGATCGGCGGCGACGAAGACGCCTGCCGGCATATCGACTCCGTCCTCAAGGCTCTGGCGCCCGGAGAATCCTCCGCCCCCGTGACGCCGAACCGCGGCGAGCGTGACGGCACTGCGCCGGATGGTTACCTGCGCTGCGGGGATTCCGGCGCGGGCCACTTCGTGAAGATGGTTCACAATGGCATCGAGTACGGGATCATGGCGGCCTACGCCGAGGGCTTCAACGTGCTGCGTCACGCGGCAGCCGGCAAGAAAGGCCGCGACGAGGATGCCGAAACGGCGCCCTTGGCCGATCCCGAAGCTTATGGTTACGAGTTGGATATCCCCGAGATCGCCGAGGTGTGGCGCCGCGGCACGGTGATCCAGTCCTGGCTGCTCGATCTCTCGGCCGACGCCTTGGCCCGCGATCCCAGCCTGCACCACTTCGAAGGGCGCGTCTCGGATTCGGGCGAAGGCCGCTGGACGGTGCAGGCCGCGGTAGAAACGGGCGCCCCGGTACCGATCATCTCCCAGGCGCTGTTCGAGCGTTTCGCCTCGCGTGGGGAAGCCCATTTCGGCGACAAGCTCCTCTCCGCCATGCGCAGCGAATTCGGCGGCCATGACGAGAAAAAGGAAGACTGAAATGCGAGACAACAACCTGGAACCCTGCGACGCACTGGTCCTGTTTGGCGCTACGGGCGATCTCGCCTACAAGAAGATATTCCCCTCACTGATCCGCCTCGAAGCTGGAGGCGAACTCGACGTGCCGATCGTCTGCGTGGCCCGTTCCGGTTGGACACTCGAACAACTGCGTGAGCGTGCCAAGTCGAGTATCCAGGAACACGGCCGCGACGGGGACAAGGACGAGAAGCTGCTCAAGCGCCTGCTCGACCGCATGGACTACATCGACGGCGATTACCGGGATGACAAAACGTTCAGTGCCCTGAGCGACAAGCTCGGTGACTGTGGACATCCCCTCTTCTACCTGGCCATCCCGCCGAGCCTTTTCTGTGGAGTGATCGAGAGCCTGCACAAGGCGAAACTGTCGGAGACCGGGCGCGTGGTCGTGGAAAAACCGTTCGGGCACGATCTGGACTCGTCCCTCGAACTGGATGAAACCCTACTCCGTTATTTCCCCGAGAAACGGATTTTCCGCATCGACCACTACCTGGGCAAAGAGCCGGTGCAGAACCTGCTCTACTTCCGCTTCGCCAACACATTCCTGGAGCCATTCTGGAACCGGACCTACGTGGAAAGCGTGCAGATCACGCTGGCCGAATCCTTCGGTGTGGAGGATCGCGGCGCTTTCTATGACAGCGTCGGCGCGATCCGAGACGTGGTCCAGAACCACCTGCTGCAGGTGCTCTCCATTCTCATGATGGAGCCCCCGGTCGCGAGCGACGCCAATTCCATGCGCGACGAGAAAGCCAAGCTTCTGCGCTCCGTGCGCCCGCTGGATCCGGACAACATGGTGCGCGGACAGTACCAGGGATATCGCAAGATCGACGGCGTCAAGCCCACCTCGATGTGCGAGACCTACGCCGCCTTGCAGCTCTCCATCGATAACTGGCGCTGGGCCGGTGTACCCATCTTCATCCGCTCGGGCAAGAAACTGGCCGTCGACTCCCAGGACGTCTGCGTGAACCTGCGCAAACCGCCCCACGACGTGTTCAGGGAGCCGATCTCCTCACACCCCAACCACGTGCGCTTCCATCTCGGTCCGAAACGGATCGAGATCGCCATCGGTGCACGCACCAAGCAACCGGGCGAGATCATGGCCGGCGACCAGACCGAGCTGGAAGTTTCCAGCGACCCCTCGGTCGACGATCCGCCCTACCAGCGGCTGATCGGCGATGCCCTCAAGGGCGACCAGGAACTGTTCGCCCGCAGCGATGCGGTGCAGGCCGCCTGGCGGATCGTCGACGAAGCGCTGGCCGTGGAGACGCCGGTGTACAGCTACAAGCCGGGCACCTGGGGGCCGGTGGAAGCACAATCCATGGCCGCGGCCTATGGTGGCTGGTACAACCCCGAATCTTGAGACCAGGCCGCAACGGCTCTGGCTGGTGCGTCACGGCGCGACGGACTGGAGTGCGAGCGGGCGACACACCGGCCTGACGGATTTGCCGCTGAATGACCATGGCCGCGCCGAGGCTCGCAGCGCCGGGCGCGGACTGACAGCGCTCGACCTCAATTTCGCGGCCGCATGGACATCACCGCTGAAACGCGCGCGAGAAACGGCGGAACTCGCAGGCTTCCCGGATGCGCGTGTATTGGACGTTCTCCGCGAATGGGACTACGGCGAATACGAAGGCACCTGCACGGACGATGTGCGCCGTGAGGAGCTGGACCCCGCGTGGTCGATCTGGTCTGCCATCATTCGTCACGGTGAGTCGCCGCGCAACGTGGGTGAACGTGCGGATGAAGCCATTGCGGCGATCCTGTCCTGGAGCCCGTCCGGCGACATTGTCGTGTTCTCCCATGGACACTTTCTGCGGATATTGGCCGCGCGTTGGATAAAAATGTCTGCAGAGACGGGTCAATTTTGGGCGTTGGACACCGGCACCGTATCAGTGCTCGGCTACGAACACGAGTACCACGTGATCGAGCGCTGGAATGCACCGCTCGCGAATCAAGGAGAAACAACGTGAAGATCGAAATCGCCGCCGACGCCGAAAAAGCCGCCCAGTCGGCGGCCCGCTTGCTGGCCGAACACATCATGATGGCTATTGCCGGCCGGGGCCATGCCTGCATTGCCGTCAGCGGCGGTCACACGCCCTGGGCCATGCTCGAAAACCTGGCACAGCGTGACCTCCCCTGGTCGAAGCTACATGTTTTCCAGGTGGACGAGCGCGAATGCCCAATATCAGATAAAGATAGAAATTTCAGAAAGATAAAGACTATTTTTCCCAAAGAATGTCACCTCCATCCCATGCCGGTCGAAGACGCGGCGAAGGGTGCCGAGCATTACGCGCGGGATCTGGGCCGGCTACTGGGCAAAGGCTTACAGCTCGATGTCATCCATCTGGGGCTGGGTGCGGATGGACACACGGCCTCTTTGGTGCCCGGCGATCCAGTGCTCGAGGTCACTGACCGCGATGTCGCCTGGACAGAACCCTACCAGGGGCATCGACGCATGACGCTTACCTACCCGATCATCAACCGCGCGCGGTTCGTTTTCTGGCTGGTCGACGGACCGGCCAAGCGCGAGGTACTAGCCAGGCTCGCGGCAGGCGACCCGGACATCCCAGCCGGTCGCGTGCACGCCGCCAGGCAGGCGGTCATCGCCGACAAGGCCGCCGCCGCCGAGCTCGCAACCTGATCGTCAGGTCTCCTCGGGCATAGCCCTCAGCCGCTCTGGCGGGCGTCAGTCTCACTGCCAGACCGTCCGCAACCGCCCAGCCATATACTCCACGCTACGCAGGCTCTTCACGCCTCCCGCTTTCCGGGCCGTTCAGGTTCCGGACGACCTTGCCCATATTTTCCTCACATTCGGGAAGTATCTTACGCAAGCGAGACTGCCGCTCGCGCCACCGGACATCGTTGCGCGGCCAGTTTCGACTGCGGCCAGCCAACCAGCCCGCAAAATGAATTTGAACGAGGAAAGCCAATAACGGATGACGGCAACAACCGCGTGCTGATCTGGAACAGTTTCCCGACCACGAACTTCCAGCCCGCCGACCTTGTGTTGGGCCAGTCGGATTTCACCCACAACCAATATAACGACGACAACCAGGATGGGGTGGCTGACGCCACGCCCACTGCCCGTACGCTGTTTGATCCCTACGTAGGCGTGTGGTCCAACGGCCGGCAATTGTTCGTGACCGATAGCAGCAACAACCGCGTGCTGGTATGGAACAGCTTCCCGACGACGAATTTTCAGCCCGCCGATGAGGTCCTCGGCCAATCGGATTTCGTCCACGATCAATATAACGACGACAACCAGGACGGCACCCCCGATGCAACCGCCTCTGCACGCACGCTCAATTACCCGGTGGGCGTGTTCGTGAGGCGCGACAAGCTGTTGATCACTGATAACGGTAATCACCGCGTGCTGGTGTTCAAAAGCAACTGACCGGAGCCTTTGGGCGCGCCGGCCGGCCAACCAACTCGAACGCCTGGGCTCCAGGCGCGGCCGGCGCGTTCGTCACGGCACGTACTTTGGAGGTAATCTTGCAGGGGATACGGGCGGCACAAACCGCATGGTTCTGTCCCGCCAGGGATTTGAAGGATAATCAGATGAGTACTGCAATGGGCGAAGAGCCACAAAGTGAGAACAACGTGATTCGGCGACGCATGTTTCACAATCTGCTGCCGACCGGGCGCAAGATCACCTCCATTCAGGCCAAGGCGACACAGGCACTCGCCATTGTGGCGCTGGTGCTGATTGCGCCGTTTTCCATCAACAACTTCATCCAGGGAAGACTCCTGGTCGGCGCAATATCGGTCGCGATCTCCGTCATTCTCGCGATTAACGCCATCACCGCCCGCCGCGGCCGGCACTATCCGATGATCACCATATACTTGCTGATTCCGGCAATCGTGGCGTTCTTCGTCGTCGCCTTCATGAAACAGGGGCTGGTGGCCGCCTTCTGGTGCTACCCGGCCGTGCTGTCGTTCTATTTCATGCTCACCGAACGGCAGGCCTGGGCGGCGAACATCATCATGCTGTGTGCGATGCTACCGAGTGCCTGGTTGCTCATAACACCGGACTATGCCACGCGATTCACGGCCACCCTACTCGGCGTGAGCCTGTTTTCAGCGATCTTCATGCGCATCATCAGCCAACAGCAGCGACAATTGGCAAAGCGTGAGCAATTGCGCCGGGAAGGCATGGCCAGTGTCTCGCACGAGCTACGTACACCGCTTGCCATGCTCCTGGCCCAGGCGGAAGCCATGCGCGACGGCGTACGCCCACGCAACGACGATCAGTTCGAGCAGTTGTCGCGCTCGATGGAGCACCTGAACGGCCTGGTGGACGATCTCTATCAGCTGACGCTCGCGGATGCCGGCGCACTGCATTGCGCACTGGAGCCCGTGAACTGGCAGGCAATCGTCCTCGAATCGATCGAAGCGAACCGCGAGCGCTTTCGTGACAGCTCTCTCGGCTGCCGTGTTTCGCTGAAGGACTCCGTCATGGTTCTGGGCGATGAAAAGCGCCTGCGCCAAATCATCGACAACCTGCTCGCGAACTGCTTGCGTTACTGTCCACCCGAATCCAACGTCAGCGTGACGCTGGAGCAGGAAGGCCGTCATGGGCGACTGACGGTAAGCGACGATGGACCGGGCGTGGACGACCAGGCCCTGGAGCGGCTATTTGACCGCTTCTTCCGCGCCGAGGCATCCCGCAGCCGCAGTACCGGTGGCGCCGGCCTAGGACTTGCCCTGGTCAAGGCCTTTGTCGAGGCTCACGACGGCACGGTTCAGGCTGGTCACTCGCTGGAGAGAGGCCTTGTCATTTCCCTGTCCATCCCGTTGTACCGGCGAATCGGTCTAGCCGGATGACTACCACGACACCGGTAAAGATACTGCTCGTGGAAGACCAGGTTGAACTGGCCGAGCTTTTGCGGGACTACCTTCTCAAAGAGCATTACGAGGTAGAGCTGAGACACAGCGGCGACGGCGTCATCGACCGGGTCCGCGACACGGAACCGGACATGCTGCTGCTGGATCTGATGCTGCCGGGCATGGACGGCATGACCATCTGCCGGGGCATTCGCCGGTTTTCGGATGTGCCGATCATCATGGTAACGGCGAGAACCGAGGAAATAGACCGATTGCTCGGATTGGAAATCGGTGCCGACGATTACATCTGCAAACCGGTGCGGCCACGCGAAGTCGTAGCCCGCGTCAAGGCAGTCCTGCGGCGTACCCTGCGCCAGTCCGATGACCCCGCCCAGGAAAAGTCGTTGACCATAGACGAGGATCGCTACATGGCCTTCTATGAGGGCCAGAGCCTGGATCTCACCCCCCTGGAATTCCGCCTGCTGCAACGGCTGACGCATGCGCCGGGCCGCGTGTATTCCCGCGAACAGCTGTTACAGACGATCCACGATGATGACCGCATAGTCAGCGACCGCGCCATCGACACGCACATCAAGAATCTGCGCAAAAAACTTGCCGCTTTTATGCCGGACGAGGAAAACCCGATCCGCTCGGTCTACGGCGTGGGCTACAAGCTGGAGCTTCCCTGATGGGAATATGAACGTGCGGGATCTGTTTCATAGTGTTTGACGCACGCTGAGCCAACGCCACGCAATCATATTTATATTCAATCGCTTAAAGCGATAATTCCCGCATCTGCACGAGACTCTCCGAGAGACGCCGAGATCTCGCGGGGCGCCTGGCTCATATTTTCCTCACATTCGGCAAGTATCTTACGCAAGCAAAGCTTGGGGTTCGGATGATTGGGACATCCGAAAACAACACCGGAATCGTTCCGCACCCGTTATCGAATGCGATGAGCACGAGCCGGAAATATTAATTTGAACGAGGAAAACCGATGCAGATGTCCGAACGTGACGCTGAACGATTCCATCGCCGAAAAGACAACGTTCATCGTGCCACCGATTGTCCTCAGCGTCCGATAGTCAGGGCTAACACCATTCCAATCCGCTAATCTCAAAAGGTATTCCGCATGAATTCGCTTATCCCTCGCCGCCGCTCGTGCTCTGCCCTCACCGGACGTTCGCTGCTCGCATTGCTTCTGGTGCTTTCGCTTCCGCTCGCCTGGGCGGGACCCGCACCGGTTACCGGCAGCGCAGCGAGTGCCACGGTCACAGGCACCTCCCCGGTGACGATGCAATTCCCGCTCGCCCGTTCGGGCGGCGATAGCGGCTATCCGGTCTGGCTGCATTTCCAGACCCAGGACGGCACAGCCGTGGCTGGCAGTGACTACACCGCCGAAGACAGTCAAGTCCAGCTGGCCCCGGGCGGCAGCACGGCGAGCATTCCGGTACAGATCCTGGGCGCATCGACCTATTCGCCGGACAAGCAGTTCAGCCTCAACCTCTTGAGCGCCGTGGGTGTCGGCCCCACGCCCGGCTTCGCCGCCCAGCAGACCTTCGCCACCGGCACCCATCCCGTCTCGGTCGCTGCAGTGGATGTGAACGGCGACGGCAAGCCCGATCTCATCGTCGCGAATCAGACTAACAATACCGTCTCGGTCCGCCTGAACATCACCGCACCCGGGGCCTCGACCCAGAGTTTCGCCACCCAGCAGACCTTCACCATCGACAACAATCCCGTCTCGGTCACGGCGGCGGACGTGAACGGCGACGGCAAACCGGACCTGATCGTCGCGAATCTGATGAGCAACACCGTGTCGGTGCTCTTGAACACCACCGCGGCCGGGGCCTCGACCCCGAGCTTTGCCATCCAGCAGACCTTTGCCACCGACCACAATCCCGACTCGGTCACGGCAGCGGACGTGAACGGTGACGGCAAGCCCGATCTCATCGTCGCGAACGCCAGCAGCAACACCGTCTCTGTACTCCTGAATACCACCGAGCCCGGGGCAGCGGCCCCGAGCTTCGCCGCCCAGCAGACCTTCGCCACCGGCACCCATCCCGTCTCGGTCGCTGCAGTGGATGTGAACGGCGACGGCAAGGCCGATCTGATCGTCGCGAATAACAACAGCGGCAGCGTCTCGGTGCTCCTGAATACCACCTCACCCGGGGCGACGACTCCGAGCTTCGCCGCCCAGCAGACCTTCGCCACCGGCAACTATCCCGAATCAGTCACGGCGGCGGACGTGAACGGCGACGGCAAGCCCGATCTGATGGTGGCTAACCACGACAGCAACACCGTCTCCGTGCTCCTGAACACGACTGCGCCGGGGGCCTCGGCCTCAAGCTTCGCCACCCAGCAGACCTATGCCACCGGCACCACCCCCGCCTCGGTCACGGCGGCGGACGTGAACGGCGACGGCAAGCCCGATCTGATCGTCGCGAATGACGGCAACAACACCGTCTCGGTGCTCACGAACACCACCGCGCCGGGCGCTTCGAGCCCGAGCTTCGCCACCCAGCAAACCTTCGCTACCGGCGCCTATTCCCAATCGGTCACGGCGGCGGACATGAACGGCGACGGCAAGGCCGATCTGATCGTCGCGAATGCCAGCAGCAACACCGTCTCGGTGCTCCTGAATACCACCGCCGCGCCCACAGCGAGCGCACCGAGCTTTGTCGCCCAGCAGCCCTTTGCCACCGGCAGCACCGGCAGCGCTCCCCAATCGGTCCTCACCGCGGACATAAACGGGGACGGCAAGCCCGATCTCATCGTCGCGAACAACAACGACAACACCGTCTCGGTGCTACTCAACACCACCGCCCCCGGCGCCATCATTCCAAGCTTTGCCACCCAACATTCCTTCGCCACCGGCCGCTGCCCCTACTCGGTCACGGCAGCAGACGTGAACGGCGACGGCAAGCCGGACCTGATCGCCGCAAACCAGTGCGAGACCACGGTCTCGGTGCTTTTGAATACCACCGCCCCAGGCGCCTCGACGCCGAGCTTTGCAGCCCAACAGACCTTCACCACTGGCACCTCCCCCATCTCGGTCACGGCGGCGGATGTGAACGGTGACGGTAAACCCGACCTGATCACCGCAGACGAGGGTTCCAATACCCTCTCGGTGCTTTTGAATACCACCACTCCGGGCGCCACCACGCCGAGCTTTGCCACCCAGCAGACCTTTGGCACCGGCCACCAGCCCACCTCCGTCACGACGGCGGACGTGAACGGCGACGGCAAGCCCGATCTGATCGCCGTGAATTCGAACAGCAACACGGCCTCGGTGCTCCTCAATACCAGCGCGCCGGGCGCTGCGACGCTGAGCTTCGCCACTCACGCGGATTTTGCCACCGGCGGCTACCCACTCTCGGTCACGGCGGCCGATGTGAACGGCGACGGCAAACCCGATCTGATTGCCGTAAACGAGAGTGCAGATACCCTCTCGGTGCTTCTCAACACCACCGCTGCGGGCGCCGCTACATCAAGCTTTGCCGCCCAGCAGACCTTCGCCACCGGCCACGCGCCCTATTCGGTCACGGCGACCGATGTGAACGGCAACGGCAAACCCGATCTAATCGTCACGAACAGCGGCAGCAACAACGTATCGGTGCTCGATAACATCACCGTTCCGGGCGCCGCCACATCAAGCTTTGCCGCCCAGCAGACCTTTGCCACCGGCAGCTATCCCGTCTCGGTCACCACGGCGGACATGAACGGAGACGGGTCTCCCGATCTCATCGTTGCGAACAATCTCGGCAACAGCGCCTCGGTGCTCCTGGACACCCAGTACGCCGCCTCGGTGAGCCCGTCGAGCGTGACCGGCACGATCCATTACGCCATACCCGAGGCAGCGTTCAGTCCCGACCCGCTCGCTTTCGGCAATATCACCGTGGGCAGCAGCTCGACGACGACCGAAACGCTCACCAACTCCGGCGGGGCGAGCCTCACGATTTCGAGCATCGCGATAAGTGGCACCCACGCCGCGCGCTTCAGTCAGAGCAACAACTGTCCTGCCTCACTGGCTATCGGGGCGAGTTGTGCCATTCAGGTCAGCTACGCCCCCAATGCGCTCACCGTCGACGGCGCGACGCTGATGGTGTCGAGCAACACTCCGACCAGCCCCGATGCGGTGGCGCTCTCGGGCACCGGCTCCGACACAGCCCCCACGGCCAATAACGGCACCCTGAGCACGAGCACCGACACGGCGGCCAATGGCGTCCTCAGTGCCACCGATCCCGACAGCGGCCAGAGCCTGACCTACTCGATCGTGAGCCAACCCACGCACGGCACCGTCACGATCACCGATGCCGGCACCGGGGCCTATACCTACACACCGGCTTCGGGCTATGCCGGAAGCGACAGTTTCACCTTCAAGGCTAACGACGGTTACAAGGATTCCAACACCGCGACTGTCTCGGTGACCGTGGCCGATACGCCGCCCACGGCGATCGGGGCGAGCTTCAGCACCCCGACCAACCAGGCCCTCTCCGGCCAACTGCAGGGCAATGCGGGCGATGCCGGCCAGACGCTCACCTTTGCGCTGGTAACAAATCCTGCCCATGGCACGGTGAGCGTGAATGCCGATGGCAGCTTCAGCTATACGCCCGACAATGGCTATGCGGGCAGCGACAGCTTCACGTTCCTGGTCAATGACGGCTATCAGAACTCGGCCGCGGCCACGGCCTCGGTGAACGTTACCGACACACCCCCCACGGCAAGTAACACGAGTTTCTCCACGCCTGTCGATACCGCGTATTCGGGCCAGCTCAAAGCAAGTGACCCCGACAGCGGGCAGACGCTCACCTACTCGATCGTCACCCAACCCGCGCACGGCACCGTATCGATCACTGACGCGAGCACCGGCACCTATACCTACACCCCCGGTAGCGGCTACACCGGCTCCGACAGCTTTACTTTCAAGGCCAATGACGGTTACCAGGACTCCAACACCGCCAGGGTCTCGGCCTCCGTGACCGATCAACCACCGGTGGCCCAGAATGGAAGCTACAACCTCACAGCCAACAGTGACGTCTCCGGCCAGCTCAAGGCGACGGCCTCCAGCCCCAGCCAGACGCTGACCTACACGATTGTCTCCCAGCCGGCCCATGGCACGGTAAGTCTCGCTGCGAGCACGGGGCGGTTCACTTACACCCCTGCCCATAACTACACCGGCACGGACACGTTCACGTTCAAGGCCAATGACGGGACGCTCGATTCCAACACCGCCAAGGTGACGCTCACGGTCACAGGCGGTTCGAGCAGCGGAGGCGGCAGCGGAGGCGGTGGTGGCGCCTTCGGGCCCTGGGGGCTTGCACTCCTCGCCGGACTCGGCCTGCTGATAGCAGCGCTGCGCAGGAAGGCCTATGACCGGGGCCTGCGGAGACGGTAATTTGCCGGCAAGAGCGAGGGGGCAATTGCCCCCCTTTCGCCGTGCCGAAGCCGGTCAATTGGCTCCCGGTTCCGCTCCCCCTTCACTCACCTCGGCGTCAGTCCTCTGTGGGAGCGGTCGTCCCGACCGCGAATCAGAATAAGCAGGGGACTTCGACCCGCTCTGACGATTCCTTCTTCGCGGTCTTTGCGCCTTGGCGAGAGTCATTTTTCGTTGTGCCGTAGTGCCGTTGCGAGAGTATCTTCTGCGTTCTATCATAACTTGATGTGAAAATTCCGGTTTTCCGGCCCATCTCTAGTAAAATTTGCGCACATTCTCCACCGAGCTGCCCGCCGTGAACGAAGAATACGAAGTCGTCGCTCTCCAAGCCCGCGAAATCCTGGATTCCCGGGGCAATCCGACCGTCGAAGTCGAGTGCGAGCTCGCCTGCGGCGCACGTGGCCGTGCAGGCGTGCCTTCCGGTGCCTCGACGGGCGAACGCGAAGCGACCGAGCTGCGTGACGGGGACAAGAAGCGCTACGGCGGCAAGGGTGTACTCAACGCCTGTGCCGGCGTCGAGAACGACATCTGGCCGGCCCTGGCCGGCATGGATGCCCGCAACCAGCCTGCCGTCGACGCGGCGCTGTGCGAAGTGGACGGCACGCCCGACAAGTCGAAGCTGGGCGCCAACGCCCTACTCGGTGTTTCGATGGCCGTCGCGCGCGCCGCGGCGGATGCCTCCGAGATGCCGCTCTTTACCTATCTGGGCGGCGTCGGCGCCCGAACGCTCCCCGTTCCCTGCATGAACATCCTCAACGGCGGGGTGCATGCGAACTGGGAAGGACCCGATTTCCAGGAATACATGATCGCCCCAGTCGGCGCGGGCTCGTTTGCCGAGGCACTGCGCTGCGGCGCCGAGGTCTATCACGCCCTCAAGAGCGTATTGAAATCACAATCGCTGGCGACGGCGATCGGTGACGAGGGCGGCTTCGCCCCGCGTGTGGCTTCCAACGAGCAGCCGCTGGAACTGATCGTCAAGGCCATCGAGCAAGCCGGTTACAAGCCCGGAAGCGACGTCGCGATCGCCTGCGACGCGGCGGCCAGCGAATTCCTCGAAGACGGCACTTACCGCCTGCGTACGGAAAAACGCATCCTCGACGCCACTGAAATGAGCGCCTACTACGCCCAACTGATCGACGCTTTCCCCATCGTCAGCCTCGAGGACGGACTGGCCGAATCCGACTGGGACGGTTGGCAGGAACTGACCGCCAAACTGGGCTCGCGCGTGCAACTCGTCGGCGACGACATCTTCTGCACCAACCCGAAGCTCATCCGTGAAGCCATCGACAAGCATACGGCCAACGCGGTGCTGATCAAGCTCAACCAGATCGGCACCTTGAGCGAAACCGTCGAGGCCACCCGCCTCGCCCAGGACAACGGCTGGGGCACGATGATCTCGCACCGCTCCGGAGAGACCGTGGACAGCTTCATTGCCGATCTCGCCGTCGCGCTCGGCAGCGGCCAGATCAAGACCGGTGCACCGGCCCGCGGCGAGCGCGTGGAGAAATACAACCAGCTCATGCGTATCGAGAGTTGGTTGGGCGATGCTGCACGTTATGCCGGCCACGGAGCATTCCGCCACGGCGGCAAATAAGCCATGATCGTATCGCGTGCCGGACTGGATGATCTCGACGAGCTGGTACCCCTGTTCGCAGCCTACCGGGTCTTCTACAAGCAGCCGGACGACGCGCACAAGGCCCGTGCGTTCCTCCATGATCGCCTGCACAACGATGAATCCGTGGTCTTTATGGCACGCGTAGACGGCAAAGCAGTCGGTTTTACCCTGCTCTACCCGTGTTTCTCATCGGTCAGGGCCAGCCGGACCTGGTTGCTCAACGACCTGTACGTCGACGCCGGCGCCCGCCGTAAAGGCGTGGCCGCCGCCCTGCTCGATGCCGCACGTCAACACGGCCTGTCGACCGGAGCGACCAGCCTGACCTTGCAAACCGGCAAGGACAACACGGCAGCACAAGCTCTCTACGAACGCGAAGGCTGGATCCGACAGGACGACTATTACTGGTACGACCTGGATTTCTAGCCTCTCCTGCACCCGGCTGACCCTTGCCCATGGCTTGCCTCATTTTTGTAATCCGCCTTTCGAGGTGGTATTTTCGACTTCGCACGTAAAAGATTGGTGCTGCGCAAGAATTCCGGCGAATAACGGTTACCGCACCATGACGCGCCTATATCTAGCCCCGGCATCACTAGGGAGCAATCAATGTCTTTTCCCGCAAGCAGATTTTTAATTTCGAGCGCACGTATCGAACGCCTCACACTGATTGCCGTCTTGCTTGTTCAAGCCGTGCTGTGCGCAATGTGTCCGGCAAGGGCGGCAAAAGCGGATTCGCCCGGCTCTTGTCCTTCGCCGTTCTCGAAGAATTTCCCCGGGGTACTCGAATTCGGGATGCCGTCACACGAAGGCGTCCCTGGGGGCTGGACCGGCATGCCCCAGGGAACCGTGTCCCTGATGC
>Ga0307440_1000956_pt1 | contig 14252 bp, 9 predicted proteins | sample SalMarWE160410MG_FD_202150 | JGI IMG/M metagenome (GOLD analysis project Ga0307440, IMG submission 202150) | Salt marsh sediment microbial communities from the Plum Island Ecosystem LTER, Massachusetts, United States - WE1604-10 | ecosystem: Environmental > Aquatic > Marine > Intertidal zone >... | reverse complement strand
TTAACAATAACAGTAGGAGCAAATAAGCCACTGTACTTTCTAAGATTGCCAAGAGTACAGCTTGTGATAATCTAAGGCCGCTGATTTCAATGTACACCATTTTTTTTTGTTTTTATTGTTTATTTTCTTGTTTTTTTACTTTTTTTTTTTAAAAAACAATTTTTATATTTTTATATATGAATATACTTTTTTTTTTTTAATCAATCAACAATCCTGTCACTATTCGAAAGTCTACCATAAAATGTATTTACAGAAAAAGGGCCAAAAAGTTTTGTCACAAGAAAAAAAAAATAACGTATGAAGAGAAACAAACACAGAAAGCAGAACAACAATAATTACATGTTTAAGAATGAAAGGGAACACGGACTTAGACAAAGAAAAATCTATATAAAACCACCACGTTATCATCCAATTTCAGAAGATCCCTCTTTTAAATTTCAGAATTTCATCCCTCCTATATTTGGAAATGACCCTGGTGGCACAAAGAAAAGAGCTAAAAAACCAAACAGAAAAGTGGAATATATAAATAGTTATTCGCCTGATGTATCACAATGGACATGGGTTCAATGGGTTCAAATCATTGGACAAATTATTATTTTTGGAATAATCGTTGCAGGATTTATTTACTTTTGGGTAGAAGGAGGAAGGCGTTGTTGTTTGTAATGTATTATTATTATTATTATTATTATTATTATTATTATTATAAAAAAAAACAATCAGATTTATTTTATTCATCATCTTTCAAACATATCTTTGCATTCATGAGGGATTTTCCATCCAAAACAAATGTAGTCTGCTGCATAAACTCTACAAACGCGTCTTACAAATGTCTTGGGGTGGTTATAAATTTCAGCCAGAATGTCGTCAGTGCGAGGAATGTCCTTAGGTTTAATGCTGCCATCTCTTCTGTTTTTCGGATTATTGTGAATAGCCAAAGGATTTCCTCCATATTCCCTCAGTACGTCTTCCACTGTTGTATCTTTCTCTCCAGAAGGTTCTTCAGGTTTGGGAGGACCCACAGTTACGAGTCGATGATAGATAGGGGACCATTTCTGTTTACCAGCTTTTGTCACAGCATTTCTATACATCCACTTGTCTGGGTATCTAGCTTCAGAGTAAAACATACCCGCTGATCGAAGATGGTGTAAAGGATTTGCTTTTCCCATACATCCTCTAGGTTGTTCTACATCTCGTAACATTCCTTCCACCAAAACGGTTAAATTTAATTTGTTCATATCTATATCGCCACGACCTTGGTGTTTCGTTACATGGTGCCACCATTTTACTTCATGATGAGCAATATTTCCTTTGTGAACAGCTCTGTAAAGCACTTCTGACACTCCAGAAGCAAATCTACGCATAGGATCTCTGGTAAACAAGAGAGATATGGCATTTTGATTACCAGCTGAAGAGTTTGTGCCTTCAACATTGTTAAATACACACCCTGGAGGTAACACACTCTCATCAGGATGTAAATTTCTACGCACTTTACCAAAACCTCTTTCCATACATGTGGCAGCTGATTTCCATAACAGATGCACATAAACGTCCTTGTTTCTTCGAACGTCTCCTACCCCCTTGTCTATATGATAAATTTGTGGGAGGATGGTTCTATGATGAACCATTTCTTTTCTCATTTTGTCGTTCAAAGTATGTTTAGCCGAATGAGCATGTTTCGGCCATAGAGGATGTTCGTAACCATAAATTCTAGATTTGTCATAGAAACAGGACCGTGTGATCGATTCTCGGTTTTTGCTCAACATTTCTTTCGGAGTCGGTAGATTCATGCGAGTTCTTTCCCTTTCAACGTATTCTTGTAACATTTTTTCTCGTCTAGAGCGGGTTTCTGGAGTCATCCAAGTACCATGAGGACATTTATGATGACCATGATGAATATTAGGAGTGGATGGTCTACGGTTATCATCATCACCACCATCAGCATCATTTTTTCTTCCGTAAGGTCCCACCATCCAATTGGCAGAGTTTGTTGTGTCAATTTCAGTGCTGACGGGTATTGAGTCCGCAAGTACAATTTTTTGGAACCCTCCTAGATAATCAATAATACAAATACTCCAGAGTAGGGTGAAAAAAAACCAAGTTGACAAAGCCATTTTTTTCGTTTGTTGTTGTTGTTGTTGTTGTTGTTAATGCTTCTTCACTGTCAAAAGATAAAAAAATCTACTTTCCTCTCTAATGTTGTTTTACACAAATGAAAAATATATTTTTTTTTTTACAAAAAATTATTTTGGAGTAACAAAAAAGTTTTTTTTTCCTTCGTTTTTGTTGTTATTCAACCGTCTTTAGTAGCTGAAATATTTCCAGCCTTATCATATTCACAGCACTATTTTCGTCGTGGTTTTTAATCCAATTTAGTCGTAGAACATCATTACCATCTTTACGAATTGCCGTTATATATGTGTCTAAGCTATATGAAATCAGGCCATTGTCGTGACAAAATTCCAACATGGGGAAATTACACTTTTTCATTGCTTTGGAAATAGCATCATTCTCATCCACTAAAGCCGATGGGTCATTGTTTTTTACCCAATTCAAACAAAACTTTGCCGTAGGCACATCTCCTGACAAAAAAGCATCTCTTTGGACCAGGGCATCCATCTTTAATCCACCAATATCTTCAAACAGCCATTTAAGCGTGCTCAAATCTCTGTTTCGAGCTAATTTTGCCAAATAGTGATCATATGGTCTAATGTCAAGATCTAGCATTAAGGACTTGGCCAAGGTTCTGTGTCCTCCACTGATACAAGATTGGATGGCAAGACCATCTAAGACAGGACATAGTCTCCCTGCCCTCGAATGCGTTACAAATGTAATTATTTCTGTATTACCCCCTTTGTAAGCAGCTCGAATAACCTTTTTGTTTATGTTGTACAAAGTATTTTTATACACAAGTTTAAAAGTGTCAAAGTTTCCACTTTTTGCAGCGTTTACCAACATACTTTGCGTCCATTCATAAGGTTTATAATCTAAACGATAGCATGTGGGAATGTCATCTTTACGAAAATAGGAATATTTGCCATCAGTGTATCCCAAGCGAATTAAAAATTCTGTTTTGCCGTACAAACATATTAAATCCAAAAGGCAGTACCAATCCAGCTCACGTTTTTGTGTTATAGACTCTACCGTTGGATTAGCACGCAAAAATTTCAGAAACAGGTCAAGTAAGTTGTTTTTTACGAGAGAGTTTAAAAAATCGAAAACGTTAAAATTCACATTGTCCTTATTCACGTCTTCAAGAATAGCCTTCCATTGTCTGCAAACATGACTGTATAAAGGTGTCATTGATACAGGCAGATAACGCAGAATATTAGTTTTCATTTCTATAGGCAAGTTGTTAATAGTTAACTGAGCAGACCCGTCGTTTTTCTTACGTTTTTTTTGTGTGTGCAACTCATGTTTGTGCGTCAATTGTTTTGATTCAGAAACTCTACGTCGCTTTTCACCTACTTGATTTGACATTGTTGTGTGATTTTTTGTTAATAACAGCTGTTGTTTTTATATTATTGTGTACTGTAGTTTTAACGTTATATATGAAAAATTTTGTTACACCAAAAAATTTTTTTTTTTTTTGATCGATCAAAAAAAAATGTGTCACGTGCGCAAAAAAAAAATCTGATTTTCGCCCACCATCTGGTGGGCTCCGGGTCCGATCCTCGTTCTGGCTGACAAAAAATTTTTTTTCCTAGGGTGAGTCAAAATCAAAAAATTTTCACCAAGCCCACCAAATGGTGGGCGGATATCAATTTTTTTTTCTGACATCCGCCCACCATCTGGTGGGCTAAAAAAATTTTTTGGGATTTTCAGCGAGGGTATGAAAAAAAATTTTTTGTCAGCCAGAACGAGGATCGGACCCGGAGCCCACCAGATGGTGGGCGAAAATCAGATTTTTTTTTTGCGCACGTGACACACATTTTTGTTGAGCACGTGACACATTTTTTTTTGCGCACGTGACACACATTTTTTTTTTGATAGATAGAAAATTTTATTTTTTTTTTATTTTCTTCGTAACCAAGATAATACAGAAGAAGCTGTTTGTGGTGGAGAAGAAGATGAAACAGTCCTTTCGTTTTCTATCGGTGAGAAATCTGTTTCGTCTACTACAGACACAACTTGTTTTTTTGTATGAACAGCAAGGGGTTGTTGTTGTTGTTGTTGTTGTTGTTGTTGTTGTTGTTGTTGTTGTTGTTGTTGTTGTTGTTGTTGTTGTTGTTGTTGTTTATGATGATGATGATGTTTCAAAGTGACCAATTTTTTAGAGATTTGCTTTTGTCCTTCTAATCCTTCAGGTACAAATGTTATTTCTAAAGAACTTACGGAGACAGGAGTGATTGACTCTTTTGTCCAACCCATATAAACCCAATCGGGATCTGCGTCTGGAGGTACTGCACCAAATCCCGCAAGTTTTGGTTCTATTTCTTCAATATCTATCATCTCGGAAGGGCTGGCTCCAGTACCTTCAGCCCACTTTTCAGCATGAGCACTGAAATTCTGTCTCAACTCTCCTCTTCGATATCCATGCATGGTTTCCACCCAGTTTAATAAATTCTGTGTTTTAGAAACGTCACCTTTTTGTTTTGTTTCAATAATAATAGGAACAGGGGGAGCCGTGACAGGGAACACTGCTGTAGCCATGACATTGGTAACAGGTCGCATTATATCAGATAGTACAAGAAACCGTTGTAGCAATTTGTTTGAAAGTAATCCTTTGCTCACATCTACTCCCTTGAGAGGTGAAGAAAATCCAGGTCTTTTTTCAGCTTCTTCATTTTGTAATTCATACCAAGACGTATCTGCAATAAAGTCGATCCAATTAAAATATCTCAAAAGTCCAGGAATCCCACCCCATTCCCAAGCAATCAGAGCAAATGTTCCCAATGCTTTCCAATCAGCTTCTTCTGTATCTAATTTCAGCATGGGAGGGTCCATGATCGCACCCCCCACTAAATTGTATATTTTTTTCCAAAAATACTCATCTACACTTGTGCGATATCGCGAGTCAGCACCTACTTGTGATTTTTCATAGGAGGTTGGAGGAACGAACGAGAACTTGTTATCTTTTATCAAGGACACAACTCCTGCTAAAATAATTTTTTCTAAACCATACAAGAACCGTGACGCTGCATCTGGAGGTGATAACAACCTCCCCACTCCCTGCAAAATAGGATGCGTAGCCCCTTTTAGCATAATAAGAGGCAAAGATGGTTCTTCTACCCAATCAAAAATTTCAGTTTGCAACTTAGCCCTTCCATCGCTATCCATTTTCTGTGCTTTACTTTGATCCTTAAACCACAATTTTCGATCTTTTACAAATGGCTCTGGTATCAGTGGTCTTTTGTCACCCGTTCTAGAAATAGTTAACGGATCTGGAATCTTGCTTTTTAAATATTTTTCCCAGTGGGCACGAGGAAAAACATCTGGCCTTTCACTGCTTCTGGCAGTCCATATTTTTTCAGCTCCTTTACCATACATCCACTCTAAAAATTCCGATCCCATATGCCATACAACCGCTGGATTTTTCCAAATCATGTTACGTACGAATTTAGCATTATTATAAGCCGTCATTTTACCCCAGGTAGTACCAGTAACCACGTAGAATGGATCCATCTTACCAACAGCAATATCTGCATTCCGAACGGCAAGAAATCTGGCTTCTGTAGCATTGCTCACACTTTTCAATGTGCTAGGACCAGATAAAACTTTTTCTAACCTGTCAGTGTGAGCAACCCCCCCCTTTGTCTTACCTGGCCTTGGAGGACTAATGTTAATATTACCTTTATTTTTCGCTTGAGAAAACGCCAATGTAGCACGTTTTGGTGCAATAACCCGTTTTTCTACCACCTTGGTTTGAGATGCCTTTTTTTTTCTGGTAGTAGCAGTGGCAGTTGTTGTTGTTGTTGTTGTCTTTTTTTTCTTTCTTTCCTTGGGTGGTTTACTCTCCTTTTGTTTAAGGTGTAACTTTGCCGATTTTTCACGATTACGTTCAGCTTGTATATCTGTCCACCAAAGAGTGTCCTTGTCGACAATCATCATGTCTCTGAAATGTTCAACTTGATCTGAACTCAAAGGCACATCTTCCGTGTATGGAGTGTAGCCCTTGCGGTTTAACATATCGTGGTGAGCTATTAAAGCATACGGATATATTCTAGTCATTAACATCCATCGAACCCACATTGCACCAACTTGTACAAATGAAGATGACTTAGAAATTTTGACAGGCGATTTGTTCAAAAGGGTTTCGAGTGATCCAATACCCACTCCTTCTTCCCAAGGAGCATAATGCAGATCAGGAGTTTCCAAAAGCAACCCCAATCTATAATAGAATTCTGGTTCACCTCCTGGACAAGACATAGACCATCCAGCAGTGTTGTTGTCTGGATTATTCGCGACAACTACATGGACTTCTGGTGACTGTTCTATAAATATTTGATAGCCTCTCCGGTGTTGTAAGATTTTGTTCCAATGAAATCTAGCCAAAGCTATCACTTGTGATTGCCAATGTGATTCATTGTTGGGATCTTCGGTTACTTTTGGTCCATAAGTTAATATGTAAGCACGGAATTTTTGTATTGTTGTTTCTTCTTCTTCTTCTTCTTCTTCTTCTTGACCATCTCGTTCAAGTATCATAGCACCAAGCATATGAAACGTAGATTCACCTTCTCTTAGAATCATGTTTAAAGAAACACAAAATCGCTGATGTGAACTAAAAGGAATACGACGATCAGCTGGCTTCGCTGGTGTCCGCAAACCTTTCAATCGAACAGGAGTTGGATATAAAGAGCCAATGAAGAAACATAAAGGAGCCATGCCCCCAAGCAAAGTCAAAGATTGTCTGTTTTGAAACATTGTAAACAATGCGTCCATACGTGAAGAAGCAACCACCGGAAATCTACCTTGATATAACTCTGCAGTAAGACCTTCCTCCATGGTTATATCTAATCCATAGCCCCTCCCCCAACGATCCTGCACAGGACTTGTTCCCAATAAAGAAGTTCCTTCTGGAAATCTTAAATTCCCGGTTCCAAAACTGTCACAATCAAAGTAGGCTCGGTTTGGATCATATGAATATCCTTTGTGAAAACAAAGTGCTTCATCATAACGTCTTAAAACATGGTTTGCTTGTCTTTGATCTGGTTTTTCCCTATCAGAAACCGACAAACCATGTAAGGGCTCCTTAGGTTCAAACCTCAGTTGCAATGCGTGAAATTCAAGGTTTTTCAACCGTAATGCGCTATGCACTCTATTTAGATATTCAACCAATTTTTTTGGAATTGAACCATCATTGTTTCTCACGTTCATGTTTTGTTTTTTTTTTGTTTGTTGTTGTTATTGTTGTTGTTTTTTTCACCCTGTTAATCTTGAAAAAAAAAAGAAACTGCAGAAACGGTGGATATATAAAATTGACGTTTTTTTTTATTTTTTTTTTGCAAAAAAAAAAGAAAAGAATTTTTTTCAACATATGACATGTTGCTTAATTTGTTTCAATCGCTTGTTCCATTCTGACTGAGTTTCTCCAGCAAATTGATAGACTTCCTCTACAGTTGGGATAAGGCAATAAGGATGTTTTATTTCGACACTTTGCGAACACTCCGAATATCCCATTTTCTCCCGAAAAACAAATAGAAACACATCATTCAGAAGCTCTAGTGTAATTTTCTCTGTCACTTTTTTTGTATTTATTGCAGATTTTCTGTTCCTTTGTCTACGAAAATACGTAGCTAATTGTGTACGAATCGCTTCGATATGAATATCTTCTTCCAAGGCTCTGCCATAAGACAATGGTTGCTGAAGTATCAGCTGATCGATGCGTGCTCTTGGAACTACACCAATTTTCATACTATTAAAAAACAAGCGAGACCCTGTAATTACAGAGGAAGTCGCTGAGGTTTCTGAGCTTGATGTAGATGATGATTTTCTCCTAAATTCATTATGAATAGCCCATCGTCCATATTTTGCTACAGCTAGCCTCAATTCTATTGCTACTGCTCTTAACGCTGAAGCAATAAAAAGAGGTCGATGTTCATCCAAAACCGATTGCATAATTTTTATGTAGCGAAAATTGGAATATGTCCACATTCCGGAAACTTGGTCTTGTGTGTGTGTAGGAAAGGCGTAATGGCTCAACAGTAATTGAACTGCCTTTATAAATCTAACATCTGTCGAAGTTAGGGGAATTTTTAAAGAAGCAGCCAGGGGAGTTTGTTTTCCAAATGGCAAAACCGTAATGATTCTACGCTCAACACCGCTTACAATTCTGTCTTCTATACACAAACAAGGTGGCGCTACCGATATGAATCCGATCAACTGTCCAATCGAGACAGGAATACAAAATCGTTGAACCATACGAAACCATACTCGCACGGTATCGTGTATCATTTCAGGATTTGTGAACAAAGACCGAGACATGATTTGAGTTACTGACTCTGGTGTCATAACACTCAAGCTTGCCAAGACTCTGAGTACATCCTTTGTTTCATATGCATACTCATCTGGGTTTTGTACCGAACAGATAGACAAATCTGTAGGACCTTCAAGAAGATTTTGTTGTTGTTGTTGTTGTTGTTGTTGTTGTTGTTGTTGTTGTTTCTTATCTACATAACTATTTTGACCGTCCTTTGGATCCTGATGATATCCATTACCATCACTTGGAGATTGGGACAGCATTTTTTTTTACCCCGCCTTCTGTTGTTGTTGTTGTTGTTGTTGTTGTTTATTATTGTCGTTTTTTTTTTAACCCAAAAACTTTTTTTTTTCTGTTCTTTTTTGTTTTAATTTTTTTTTTATGTGTGTGTATATATGTTTTTATTGCCTTTGTTGTTTTTACTCTCTCATTTGGGAATGAAATACAGTTTTGAAAAAAAAAAACTCACTTCTTTTTTTTTTATTTATGATTATTCTTTTTCAACATACATCTCTCTGTCTCTCTCTCTCTCTCACTCACTCAGGGATAAATACAGTTAAAAATAAAAACTTAAGAGATATGATTCCTGCTTCTCCAAACATACCACCACAGACTCCAATAATGTTGTTCGGATTAGTTATATCACGAATATATGCCAAACCGTATCCCATGATTTGACCATAAGTAATTAATGAACCAATCGGTGAAATAAGGAACGGGGGTTTAGATGTATCCTTTGGGAATATTTTGATAGACAAATAAGAGAAAGCTGGTATCTTGATTTCGTTAGTCACAACAGCTTTATCGTAAGCCTGAGTTGTTTCGTCAAATTCGATTAAATTAGGACGATTTCCTACTCTTCTTGACCATTTTCCTCGGTGCATGACAGAATCTGCCCACCCCAAAACTATATTTGCATTCGATTTACGAAGTCTGCTTGCCTTCGATGGATCTAGTCCTAATACCATCTGTTCCATAAGACCCAAATTTATGCTGGACACAGGTTGTTGCAACAACCGAACAATACTTGGCTCTCTTCCTAAGGAAGCGTGCTTTTTTGGACCAAAAGGATGCATAGTTGAGAAAACAAATCCTACAGCCGAAAAGCGTTTTACAGTGTCGAATCCCATAATTCCATTAGATGTAATACTTTGTTGAATAGCACTGTAAATCCTTCCTGATGAATTGACATCTAGTTTTTTATACTCGCCTTTTGGAGTAAAATGTATAATAGCAGCATCACTATAAGGTATACTAGTAATTTTATCTTGTTGTACCCCCATCCCAAACGTAGAAGGTATGATGAACGGAATTCTAAACGCCTCAATTAGTTCGTCTTCTTCATCTCCTGGTACGATGTCTATAATCTTTGCCTTAGGTACAGGAGGGGGAGTTCTAGGTATTATTGGTTGTTGGGGAATAACTGTTGGTACAACTGCAGCAGGCGGTGGTGATGGTGGAGGAGAAATAGGTACAACAATATCTTTTTCCCCAAATATGGATTTTAGTGGGGACACTTCTGGTTTCAACGGATTGATTGTTTGTCTTTCAATAACAGGAATAATCAACGCGCCCAGTTGTGTTTGACTCGCCGTCTTGTAAGAAATATTTCCGAAATTGATTTTAGTACTTTTTAATGTTAAATCAAAAGTCTCTTTCACATTTCCAGTTGCCCAAACCAAGCGTGAAGCAACAAGCAGGGCCCTTATTGCTTCAGAAGCCAGTGATTCTTGTGGAGTGAGTTTACTGTTTAAAATAGCTTCTTTTAATCGCAATCTCATTGCAGATGTTGCTCTCTTTGCTGCGTCAAATTCGTCGGAGCGGCGGCGTAAATTGTAATGAGGTTCGAATAGTCCATCAAAATAAACATCTGTGAGAGGATCGTGAATGTTTGTGTCATTCTCAGTCATACTACCGGTTGTTGTTGTTGTTTCTGTTCCAGGGTAGAGTTCTGGGGGGCGTAACCCAGTTGTATTATATACCGGTACTAGGGCATTTATAAATACCGTGGAAAGCTTGGCTTTTTCTGCCTTTCCACTATTATACACAGATTCGTAGATTGTTTCTGGGTTTCCTGGAAATGAAGCTGCATAAATGCCTTCTATAACGCCACACCATCCTATGTTTTCGTCTTCTCGAATTGACTTTCTTATTACATTACCCCACAAAGACATATTCCCGTTTGGACTTGAAATCAAATAGGAATCGTCTGTTCCGGTGTATAATTCTGAAAGAGGGGTTCTTTTTGATTCGTTGTCTCCTGTTCGTAAAGTTAAGTTCCAGAACTTGATCACAGTAGAAAAACTACTTAGTGTATTCAAAATAGTATTTTTCACAGGACTTGTTCCACTATATCTACCTTCGGGTAGATGTCTACTCCAAACAGCATGAATGGTTATTTGTTCAAATGGTATGGAATAAATAGGATCATCTATAATTTCTCGGTTCTGTTGTAGCTTAGTTATGCCGCTGTGTAGTATTTTAACCTTGTTTGCTTTTGTTGTAGGGTAGTAAATTTGGTGCCTTTCCATCAAGTTTACATTACGTTTTTTTTCTTCTTCTGCTGTCAATACAGGTAGAGGGTATATTTCAGGATCTGCTCTAACGCTTCGAAAGTTTGCCAAAGGTTTTAACCAAAGATCAACAGTATTCTTACCCTTATTTATTTGGACATCGATTAGAGCAGACAAGATTTCAATTTTTCGCTTCCCAAACGTGTAAGCAATAAACAAATTGTCAGGAGGGGATTCAAGCCAACGATTGCGCGTATGTTCATGAGCCCAGGTTTTTAGTTCATTGACTGCTTCTCTTTTAGACTGAGATGATTTTTCTTTGTATTTCCTTGCGATTGTAGCCAACTTACCCATAGGTGTATCTTTGGTAGCTTCGTTGGTTGCTAATATCTCGACGCGATCCATTTATTTTTTGTTTTTACTTTTTATTTTTTTTTTTATATAATCACGGCCCCCCCTTTTTTTTTTGTTCCAGCTGTATGTCTAATAAAATAGTCCTTGTTTTTTGGTTTTGTTGTTCTGACAAAACGAAAAAAAAAATATATATAATACGTCAATAATAAAACAAACAAAAAAAAAACTCCCCCTCAAAAGGCGAAAGATATTATGAGTAAAATCGCTAAAAAACGAAAAAGAGGTCAGTTTCGCGAAAAGAAAAAGCGGCGTTCAAGGGCAGATTCGAATGTTGCAAGAAAGCGAAAACTACTACTAAAGAGAAAAAAAGGACCTTCCCATGCACTTTTGTATGACAATAGTTTGATTTCTGGTTTATTGGAAATGGAGAGGCAAGTTCGCATACAATACGTTGAGTCATTGCGAGCCAAAGATCGAGTTACTACCCAAGCCGAAGTTTACAATCAGGAATCGTTGAAAAATAAGAAGAGAAGCGGGGATTATATGTTAAACGCATTGATAACATGTTTGGCTAGATTTGATCAGACTAAATACCGAAGATCTATGGCTCAAATGGAAATGCATACACTAATGACACAAGCTTGTTTACCACAAATTTATGGAGCCGAGTATCTAAGCAAGAGGCCCGAGTTGTTACGCAGATTTGGTATTTCAACATTTAATACAATGGTGGCTATTTTTGCTACTAGAAGATTTGGGAAAACATTCGCATTGGCACAGTTCATTGCAGCATTCATGTGGACACAGGAAATCAGTGTGATAAACACATTTTCTCTAGCTGCAAGAACGTCTTCTGCAATAGTAGCTAAAATTGTTACATTTCTAAAAATTTTAGATGAAGAAGGTAAATTGTTAAAGTTTATCATTCACAACCAAGAGACCCTGCGTATTAGAAACGCCCATGGAGTCGAATCTACAGCTTATTCTTACCCCTGTTCTAAGATACGTTTTATTTCTTTTTCTTAATTTTTTTTTTAAGCAGCCTACTGCTGGTGTGTGTATGTGTGTGTGTGTGTGTGTGTGTGTGTGTGTGGGTGGGTGACAGCTGAAGTTTACATGAAAAAAAATTGTAAGGGTGTTTTTTTTTTTATTGTATAGTGAAAAAAAAAAGTGTAATGGACTTCCCTTTTTTTTTTTGTGATTTTTTTTTTTTTCACACAATCAGAGTCTTGTTTTTTTTTTGTTTCTTAAAGGTGTGTGATTAATTTTAATGCCATGCTATAATTTGAATGTAATCCATAAATTTGGGATTGTTCAAAGCTTTTCCAATAATTCTATCACGGCCAGCAACTTGTAAACAATTGTCTATGCCCCGAAACATGTTTGGGGCTGCTGACTTTTGAATAGCGTACAATCGTCGTAGAGTACGAGGTGTACCTGGGGGAATACGGGGAGTAGTTACAAAATGTTCTTCTGGTTTTGGAGTGATTAATGTCGCAATGTACGGATCGAATTGTGCATTGTCTATTAAATTGATGACTTTTGCTGTTAAACTGTTGTCATCTCTGGCTTGATCTGAAACATGATCCAACAGTTCCTCTTGTGTGAACGGAAGTCTGCCACTAACAGGATCGCTTTCTTCAGCTGCAGCTATTCCAATAACAGCTCCCATTGTAATGAAATGTCTTAAAATTTCAACCATGAATTCGGTAGAGGGGTACATGGTAGGTTCCCCATCTGCAAAATCTCCTCGCATAAGTTTACTCCAATCAAAGAGCATACCCTCTGAGATTTTTTTTGGATCCCAAATTTCTGGGAATGCCACAATCCGGTTGTCTGGTATACCCTCTCTTGGATTCTTACAGCGTTTGGCTCTGTCAAGGGCGTCTTTTGTATCCTCAGGTACAGCAGCCACTAAAATATCCCCCGCAGAAATGTCGATGTAAGGATTATTATGACGTATGAAAGTAATCCCTTGCTTATCTATAGCACTGTCAGGTTTTGCTCCAGTGTTTTCAGGATGAGGTTGCATAGTTCCTGTACAAGGGCCAATATACTGGTTTTCCTGATAATAATGCCATTTAGTTTGACCAGGTTTTCCGTATCCATTAAGTACAGCATGAGCAGGGATACCGGCAGCTGTCATATCGTAGTTAGTAGATGTGGCTCGTAATCCCTTATTTGACCTCTGTGCCCACAATAAATCTTTAGGCATACACCGTTGAGCCTCAGAATTATTAATAGGCACATTGTACATAGCCTCTGTTTTGTTTAAACATTCATCCATCAAAGCAGTGTTGATAGCTGCTTGTGAGCGGGTTAAACCCCCTCCATCAGTAGGAGCCATTCCAGGAGCGAGATTCATGATTGTTGTTGTTGTTGTTGTTGTTGTTGTTGTTGTTGTTGTTGTTGTTGTAATAGTATAATATAGTTAGTTAACGATAGCGTGAAAAAAAAAACAAAACCCAGAACGAAAAATGAATTATCCTATTTTTTTTTTAACAAGAAATTGCGTTTTTTGTTTCCTTTGAGAAATACAAAAAATAAAATAAGACTCGCGAAAAAAAAAAGGGGGGGGAAAAGAAAATAGTTACTCTTTTTTTTTTAACCCCTCTGAGATGTGTATTGAAACTTCTCTTTTTTTCTCTTATCACAACTAACGAAAAAACAGTATGTATTATAGTTACATAGAACAGTATAATTAATAAAAAAAAAATTAACAATTTTTTTTTCTCATTGCTCCTCTTTTTTAATTATGTACTACCCATCCCTCCCTCCCTCCCTCCCTCACTGACAGGAAGGCCAAAAAACGTTGGTTCATTCAATCATTTTTTTTTTGTGTGTGTGTGTGTGTGTGTGTGCGTGCGACTCCTAAATGTATGCAATACGTTGATTCATCATCAAATCTACAGTAGGCAGACTGTGCATTGAGGTTGCATTGTACCAACAACTAGCGTGTGCTGCTCCAT
>Ga0307440_1000955_pt1 | contig 14268 bp, 16 predicted proteins | sample SalMarWE160410MG_FD_202150 | JGI IMG/M metagenome (GOLD analysis project Ga0307440, IMG submission 202150) | Salt marsh sediment microbial communities from the Plum Island Ecosystem LTER, Massachusetts, United States - WE1604-10 | ecosystem: Environmental > Aquatic > Marine > Intertidal zone >... | reverse complement strand
GTCCCTCGGCATCGGTCACCAGCGCCATGCCCAGGCCCTTGGCGCTCATCACCACCAAGGCTTCGGACAGGCGGGCGCTTTCGTTGACCACGGGCATGTCCTCGCCCGTATGCATGATGTCGGAGACCCGGACGAGGAGGCGTCGTCCCAGGCGGCCGCCGGGGTGTGAGCGGGCGAAGTCCTCGCTGGTGAATCCGCGCGCGGCGGACACGGCCAATGCCAGCGCGTCGCCCATGGCCAGGGTCGCACTGGTGCTCGCGGTGGGGGCGAGGTTCAGGGGGCAAGCTTCGCGGGACACGGAGATATCCAGATGGCAGTCGGCGGCGCGCGCCAGCATCGAATCGGGCTCGCCGGTCAGGGCGATCAGCGGCACCCCTAGGCGCTTGATCAGCGGCACGATGGTCACCACTTCCGGGGTCTGGCCGGAATTGGACAGGGCGATGACCACGTCCTCCTGGGTGATCATGCCGAGGTCGCCGTGGCTGGCTTCGGCCGGGTGCACATAGAAGGCCGGGGTGCCCGTCGAGGCCATGGTGGCGGCCAGCTTGCGCCCGATGTGCCCGGACTTGCCCATGCCGGTCACCACGACGCGGCCCCGGCAGGCCAGCAGCAGCCCGCAGGCGGCGGCAAAAGTTTCGTTCAGCCGCGACTCCAGCGCGGAGACGGCGGCGGCTTCGATCTGGATGACTTCCCGCCCGGATTCGATCAATCCGGAGGCGGAGGCATTGGACGCGGAACGGTTCACGCGGCTTCCCTGGGGGAGACCGCCTTATTGTAGCCGGGCGCTCTGGTAAACTTGAACTCCTTTCCCAAACAGGCACGGCATGGACCGGACAGGATTGCAGCAATTGCTGGAAACGGCATTTCCCAACGCCGAAATCGAGGTCCGGTCCGAAGATGGTGTCCATTTTGCCGCCCGCATCGTGGACAGCGGATTTGCCGGTCTGGGCCGGGTGGCGCGCCACCAGGCCGTGTATGCAGCGCTGGGCACCCGTATCGGGGGCGAGATCCATGCGCTGTCATTGCAGACTTTGACGCCCGAAGAGGGCGGAGCCAACGCTTGAACCGACTACTGATCGAAGGCGGCGGCCGGCTGGATGGCGAAATTCGCATCTCCGGCGCCAAGAACGCGACCCTGCCGATCCTGGCGGCGGCCCTGCTGGCCGAAACGCCGATTACGATCGGCAATGTGCCGCATTTGCATGACGTTACGACCACCGTCACTTTGCTGCGCCGCATGGGCGTGGAGGTCACCGTGGGCGAACACATGGCGTTGGAGGTCGATTCTTCCACCATCAAGGAAATGGTCGCGCCCTACGAGTTGGTGCGCACCATGCGCGCCTCGATCCTCGTCCTTGGCCCGCTGCTCGCGCGCTTTGGCAGTGCCGAGGTGTCGCTGCCGGGGGGCTGCGCCATTGGCTCGCGCCCGGTAGAACTGCACTTGAAGGGGCTGGCGGCCATGGGCGCCGACATCGACGTGACGAACGGCTATATCTATGCCAGCGCCAAGCGGCTCCATGGGGCGCATATTCTCATGGACCTGGTATCGGTCACGGGCACCGAGAACCTGATGATGGCCGCAGCGCTCGCCGAGGGCGAGACGACGATCGAGAATGCCGCGCGCGAGCCCGAAGTGGTCGACCTCGCCAATTGCCTGATCAAGATGGGCGCGAAAATCGAGGGTGCGGGGACCGAGACCCTGCGCATCCAGGGCGTGGAGAGCCTGCAAGGGTGTTACTACGAGGTGCTGCCCGATCGCATCGAAACCGGAACCTACCTCGTGGCAGGCGCGCTTACGGGCGGCCGTGTCCGGGTCAAGCGGACCCGGCCCGACATGATGCAGGCCGTGCTCGACAAGTTGCGCGAGGCGGGTGCCGAAATCACCAGCGCCGACGACTGGATCGAGCTGGACATGAAGGGCCGGCGTCCCCAGGCGGTCACTATCCGCACGGCGCCCTATCCGGCGTTTCCCACCGACATGCAGGCCCAGTTCACGGCGTTGAACACCGTGGCGGAGGGCGCGGGCGCGGTCACCGAAACGGTGTTCGAGAACCGCTTCATGCACGTGCAGGAACTGGTGCGCATGGGCGCCCGCATCCAGCTGGAAGGCAACACCGCCATGATTCACGGTGTGCAGCGCCTGACTGCGGCTCCGGTGCTGGCGACCGACCTGCGCGCCTCGGCCAGCCTGGTGTTGGCGGGCCTGGTCGCCGAGGGCGAGACGGTGGTGGATCGTATCTATCACATCGATCGCGGTTACGAATGCATCGAGGAAAAACTGGCGCAGCTCGGCGCCCGCATCAGGCGTGTTTCAGCCTGATTGCCTGACGCGTTTCGCGGTGCGGCGCTCTGCATGCGCCGTGCAGGGGGCTATAATCGAAGTGAACTCAAGAGTGCCGCAGGCATGATTCTCTATTCGCGGCCCGACGATCCGGCAGCCCACAGTATCCGCCTGGTATTGGCGGAGAAAGCGGTGGGCGTCAAAGTGGTAGATGTGCAACCGGATGCCCCGCCGGAAGATCTGTTGCACCTCAATCCCTACGGCACGCTGCCCACATTGGTCTCGCGCGAGGTGACCTTGTACGACCCGCGCATCATTGCCGAATTCATCGACGAGCGTTATCCGCATCCGCCGTTGTTGCCCAGCGATCCGGTGCTGCGTGCCCGGGCCCGGCTGTTTATCAGCGAAATCGGCGAGAGCTGGTATGAACTCTGCGACGAGGTCAGTAACGGCGCCGGCCGTGAGCGCACCCGGGCCCGCAAGGAATTGACCGAGGCGGTCGTCTCCAGCGACGAGCTGTTCGCCGGTACGACCTATCTGCTGAGCGCTGATTATGGGCTCGCCGACTGCGTGGCCGCACCGGTGCTGTGGCGCCTGCCGCACCTGGGAATCCAGTTGCCGCGCGAGGCCAAGGCGATACGTGGTTACATGCAACGTGTTTTCCGCCGTGCAACGTTTGTGCATTCCCTGGTGGCCTGTGAGCGGGCCATGATCGAGAGCTGATCAATTCCAGATGCATGACTGAGTCGTCCCGCCCTTCCCGCAAACCCTATCTCCTTCGCGCCCTCCATGAATGGATGGGTGACGCCGGCCTGACGCCACAGGTGATCGTCGACGCCACCGTCACGGGGGTCAACGTGCCGCCCGAACATGTGCGTGACGGCAAAATTGTCCTCAATATCGGAATGGAAGCTGTGCGCGATCTGCGGCTCGACAACGATGCCATCGCCTGCACCGCGCGTTTCGGCGGCGTGGCCCGTGAGTTGTGGGTGCCCATGTCCGCCGTTCTCGGGATCTATGCCCAGGAAACCGGTGAGGGGGTGGCGTTTGCCGAGGAATATTCCCCACCCCCCGAATCGCCGCCGGAGCCGGATGGCGATGGAGATGGCGCATCCCGGCGCTCGCACTTGAAGGTCGTCAAGTAGCACCGCTCCGGGGCCGTCGGCTGCTAAAATGAGCGCCAATCCCTCAAGCAGCGACGACTATGCCGGACCACGGCCAGGTAAGCCTTCGCCATGACTGGACCCGTGAGGAAATCGCGGAGATCTACAACGCACCCCTCAACGATCTGCTGTTTCGCGCACAGAGCGTGCACCGCGCGGTGTTTGATCCCAATCGCGTGCAGATATCCACATTGCTGTCGATCAAGACCGGTGGATGCCCGGAAGACTGCAAGTATTGCCCGCAGAGTGTGCGTTACAACACCGACGTCGAGGCCGAGCCGCTGCTGGGCATGGATACGGTGGTCGAACGCGCCAAGGCGGCCAAGGCCGCGGGTGCCACGCGTTTCTGCATGGGCGGTGCCTGGCGGCGACCCAAGGACCGCGATCTGGACAAGATCCTGCCGGTCATCGAGGAGGTCAAGGCGCTGGGGCTCGAGACCTGCCTGACGGTGGGTATGCTCAACGAAGAGCAGGCGGCGAGCCTGGCCGAGGCGGGGCTCGACTACTACAACCACAACCTCGACACATCGCCCGAGTTTTATGGCGAGGTCATCACCACGCGCACCTATGAGGATCGGTTGGAGACGCTTGCCAATGTGCGCAAGGCGGGCATGAAAGTCTGCTGTGGCGGGATCGTGGGACTCGGCGAGTCAGCGGCCGATCGTGTCGGTTTGCTGCATCAGCTCGCAACGATGCCCCAGCACCCGGAAAGCGTACCGATCAATGAGTTGGTGCGTGTGGAAGGCACGCCCTATGCCGGGAATTCCAGCGTCGATCCGATTGATTTCGTTCGCACTATCGCCACGGCCCGCATCCTGATGCCGTTGGCGCACGTGCGTCTAGCGGCGGGACGCACCGGCATGAGCGACGAACTCCAAGCCCTGTGCTTTTTCGCGGGCGCCAATTCGATTTTCTACGGCGAGAAGCTGCTGACCACACCCAACCCGGGTGCCACGGTCGATACGACGCTGTTTGCCCGCCTCGGCATCCAGCCGGAGGAAGCACACTCCGCCACTGCCGTGGAATGAAGGAACGCCTCCTTGCCGAACTCGAGCGACTGCGTGCGCTTGGCTTGCGCCGTGTGCGCGTAACACGGTCCGCGCAGGCTTTCCCGGCGATCGAACTGGATGGCCGGGAGTTCGTTAATTTTGCCGCGAACGACTACCTGGGGCTTGCCGCCGAGCCCCGCGTGGCCGAGGCCCTGGCCGAGGGCGCTCGCCGCTGGGGGGCCGGCTCCGGTGCGGCGCACTTGCTCTCGGGTCACACCCGTGCGCATGCCGAGTTCGAGGAGGCCCTGGCGGACTTCCTCGGCTGCGAGGCGGCGCTGCTGTTTTCCACCGGCTACATGGCCAACCTAGGCGCCGTGGGAGCGCTCGTCGATCGCAGCGGCAGCGTGGTCGAGGATAAGCTCAATCATGCCTCGCTGATCGATGCGGCCATCCTCTCGCGGGCACGCCTGCTGCGCTACGCGCATGCCGACGTGCGGGCCGCCGGAGACCGGCTGGAGCAGGCAGAGGGCACGCGCCTGCTGGTTACCGACGGGGTGTTCAGCATGGACGGCGACCTGGCGCCACTGCCCGAGCTCGCGGCTTTGGCCGAACGCCACGATGCCGTTTTCATGGTGGATGACGCCCATGGTTTCGGCGTGCTGGGCGAAAGCGGACGGGGCAGTCTGGAGCACTGCGGACTCGAACCCGGCTCGGTGCCGGTCCACGTCGTGACCCTGGGCAAGGCGCTTGGCGTTTTCGGTGCCGCGGTCGCTGGCGACCGGGTGCTGATCGACACGTTGGTCCAGCGCGCCCGCCCCTGGATTTACACCACCGCATTGCCGCCGGCGCTGGCTTCGGCAATGAAGGTCGCGCTGGACTTGCTGCGCGAAGAAGGTTGGCGGCGCGAGCGGGTCAATGCCCATGTCGCCCGTTTCCGTGCCGCGTGCCTCGATGCGGGGCTTGAACTGATGAACTCGGAGACCCCGATCCAGCCGGTTATCGTTGGCGGGTCGGAGCGGGCATTGGCGGTATCCGCCCGTCTCCGCGAGCGTGGATTTTATGTGCCTGCCATTCGCCCGCCCACGGTGCCGCAAGGCAGTGCCCGTTTGCGGATCACCTTGTCGGCGGCGCACACGACGGAACAGGTCGATGCCCTGGTGTCGGCCCTGGCAGAGGGGCTCGAATCCGATGTCTGAAGCCTTGCCTATTTTCGCCCTGCACGGCTGGGGACTGAATGCCGCCACGCTGGCGACCCTGGCAGATGCCTTCGAGGGCCGTGAATTTTTGGCCGTGGATTTGCCCGGCCACGGCGTCCGTCGCGACGAGCCGTTCGGTCGTGACGTGGACGTTTTGGTAGAGGGACTCCTGGCACTGGCGCCACCGCGCGCCGTGTGGCTGGGTTGGTCGCTCGGCGGCATGCTCGCTCTTGCTGCTGCGGCGGTCGCACCGGAGCGGGTCGCGGCCTTGGTGACGGTGGCCTCGAGCCCGTCCTTCGTGGCTCGTTCCGACTGGGCGCAGGGGATGGCGGCGGAGCGTTTGCGACGTATGGCTTCCGACCTGGCTGCGGACATGAAGCAGACGGTCGATGACTTCCTGACCCTGCAAGTATTGTCGAGCCGGGGCGGGCGCGCTGCGTTGCGCCAGTTGCAGGCTTCTCTCCACGATCGAGGCATGGCAAGCCAGCAGGCGCTGGACGATGGCCTGCACCTGCTGGAAGTGCTCGATTTGCGCTCGCGCTTATCCGCGCTGGTGATGCCGGTGCTCGCCATGGGGGGCGCGCGCGATCGCCTGGTCCGCCCGGCGGCAATCGAGGCGTTGGCGGTCATGCTGCCCCATGGCCGTGCCTGTGTTTTTGAGGACGCGGCTCACGCGCCGTTCCTCTCGCACCGCGAGGAGTTTGTTGACCGAGTGACGGATTTCCTGCGTGAAGAGGTTGAAAGCCATGACGCGGCTTGACCGGCGCATCGTGCGGGCGCGGTTCGGCGCGGCGGCGAGCAACTATGATGCCGAGGCAGTACTCCAGGCCGAGGTGCAGGCCCGGCTGCTGGAACGGCTGGAGTTGTTGGGCTTCACACCACAGCGCGTGCTCGACCTCGGGGCTGGCACCGGGCGCGCCTTGAAGCCCCTGTCGCGTGCCTACCCCAAGGCCAGGCTTACGGCGGCAGACCTTGCCCCGGGAATGTTGAGCGAGGCGTACCGTAAACGGCCGCGGTTCCGGCCAGTGAATTTCGCTGCCGGCGCCGGCGAGGCCTTGCCCTTCACCGATCGTAGTTTCGAGTTAGTGTTCAGCAACCTGATGCTGCAATGGTGTCCCGAGCCGGATCCGGTGCTGGTCGAGGTGCGGCGTGTGTTGCGCGGGCAGGGCGTATTCCTGTTCACGACCCTGGGACCGGATACGCTCCATGAACTGCGCTCGGCCTGGGCCGCCGTGGACGATCATGACCATGTGCATCCTTTTATGGACATGCACGATATCGGCGATGCCCTGATCCGCGCCGGCTTCGTCGAGCCGGTGATGGATGTAGAACGCCTCACACTGACGTACGGCGATGTGCGAAAACTCATGCAGGACCTGCGCAGCATCGGTGCCCGCAACGCGAGCAGCGAACGGCCGCGCGGCCTGATGGGTCCGCGGCGCCTGGCCGCGGTCGAACAGGCTTACGAACGCTTCCGCCGCGACGGCAGGCTGCCGGCTACCTACGAAGTCGTTTACGGTACGGCTTGGACACCGCTGGATCTGCCCCGCCGATGAACGAATTACTGAAAGGCTTTTTTGTCACAGGGACCGACACTGAAATTGGTAAAACGGTGGTTGCCGCCGGCGTGGTGCATGCGCTTGCCGCGCAAGGCCGCAAGGTCGCCGCGATGAAACCGGTGGCCAGCGGTGCCGAGCAGACGGATGCCGGTTTGCGCAACGAGGACGCCCTGCACTTGATTGCGGCTGCCAATGTCGAAGCCGGCTATCCCGAGGTCAATCCGTACTGTTTCGAGCCACCGATTGCGCCGCACCTGGCGGCCGAGGAAGCCGGCATCCGCATTCGTTCCGAGGTGATTATGGATGCGGCCGCGGTTCTGGCCGCGCGTGCCGACTCGTTGGTCGTCGAGGGTGTCGGCGGGTGGCAGGTGCCCCTGGCGCCGGGTTTCGGTATCCCGGATCTGGCGCGCAAGCTGGAGATGCCCGTACTTCTCGTAGTCGGCCTGCGCCTAGGTTGCATCAACCATGCGCGCCTGAGTGCCGAATCGATCCTGGCATCCGGCTGCAAACTCGTTGGCTGGGTCGGCAACGTGGCCTCGGCCGAGCCGATGGCACGCGAGGAGGCCAACATCGGCACCCTCAAAGAACTGTTGCCCGTACCCTGTTTGGGCATCGTCCCGCACCTGGCCGCGGCGACGCCGGAAGTAGTGGCCAGGCATCTCGACGCCGAAGCGTTGGCGAACGCCGTCGATGGGAAGCATTGAACGAATCGGAGGAGAGCATGAGTAACGCGGAATGGATGCAACGCGACTTGGCCCATGTGTGGCATCCCTGTTCCCAGATGAAGGATCACGAATGGCTGCCTTTGGTGCCGATCGCGCGGGGCGAAGGGGCCTGGCTTTACGACTTCGAGGACCGGCGTTACCTCGATGCCATCAGTTCCTGGTGGGTGAATCTCTTCGGCCACGGCCATCGGGGAATTGCGGCACGCATCTCGGAGCAGGCGGGCAAGCTGGAGCATGTCTTGCTTGCCGGTGCGACCCATCCTCCGGTCATCGAACTGTCCGAGCGCCTGGCGGAAATAACGCCGCCGGGGCTCACACGTTGTTTCTACGCCGATATCGGGTCCGCAGCGGTGGAGGTCGCGCTCAAGATGAGCTTCCATTACTGGCGCAACATCGGTAAATCGAGGAAGCGCCGCTTTGTCGCCCTGGGTAACGGGTATCATGGCGAGACACTCGGCGCCTTGGGTGTAGGCGACGTTGCGTTATACAAGGAGGTGTACCGGCCTCTGCTCAACGAAGCGATCATTGCGCCGTCCCCGGATGCTTATCTCGCCGAACCCGGCGAAGATGCCGAGACTTTCGCACGGCGCCAGTTTGCGGAGATGGAGCGGATACTCGCGGAGCAGGGCGACGAGATCGCGGCCGTCATACTCGAGCCGCTGGTGCAGTGCGCCGGCAACATGCGCATGTATCACCCGGTGTATTTGTCGCTTTTGCGCGAGACCTGCGATCATTACGGTGTGCACTTGATCGCCGACGAGATCGCCGTGGGTTTCGGCCGTACCGGAACGCTCTTCGCCTGCGAACAGGCGGACATCAGCCCCGACTTCCTGTGCCTGTCCAAGGGCATCACGGCGGGCTTCCTGCCATTGGCAGTAGTCATGACGAACGATACGGTGTACGAGGCCTTCTACGACGAGTACCGCAATATCGAAAAGGCATTCCTGCACTCACACAGCTATACCGGCAATCCGCTCGCCTGTGCGGCGGCGCTTGCGACGCTGGATGTTTTCCGGGATACGGACGTTATCGGGGAAAACCGCGAACGGGGACAATGGATCGATGAAGAGCTGGCTCCCTTGCGTGACCATCCGCATGTCTCCGATGTGCGCCGAACCGGCATGATTGCCGCAGTTGAGATGGTGCGCAAACGCCCGCGCGAAGCCTATCCCTGGCAGGAACGCCGGGGCATTGCCGTCTACCGCTATGGGTTGGAGCATGAATGTTGGATGAGGCCCTTGGGAAATACCGTTTACTGGATGCTGCCCTATGTCGTGACGCGCGAGGATGTGGCGCATCTTGGCCGCGTCACGCGGGATGCTATCGATGCCGTGACGCGAAGCTGAGTGCACCGGAAAACGGGCGGCGGCGGGGTTATTAGGAGGTTGCCCCTTGCAAAATTCGGGCATCTCCGTCATTGTTTAGCTGAGCAGCACGGCTGCACCGTGCAGAAATAACCACAGGAGAGAGCGATCATGCGTGCAATTCGTTTAATAGGGGTGACAGGTGTGCTGTCTGCGGCTTTGATGTTGGCGCCGAAAGCTCTGGCGCAGGGGCAATGGTATGGGCGCGTGGATCTTAGTTATAACTCTCTGCCCGACAACGGTTGGGTGTCGTCCGGTACTACAATCCAAACCACGTCGAAGAAAGGCGAGGGCATCGACTTGGCGCTGGGCCGGGATCTTGGCCGTGTCTGGATCGGGGGCGGCATTCGGGGCGAATTCGAATTTAAGGCGAAGTACAACGGCGTCGACAGCCTGTCCAGCGGCGGGCAGCAATTCTCCGGCGTCACTGGCCACACTCGCATGGTGGCCTTGATGTACAACCTGTACAACGACTTCATGCCGGAGTCCAAATTCGACCCCTATCTAGGTGTCGGATTCGGCTATGCCAGCGTACATTTCGGCAACTTCTATGGTTACGATTCGGCTACTACCACCGGGTATGCACTGGATGCTTCCGACAGTGCCTTCGCCTACCAGGCCTTTGCCGGTTTCAAGTTGCATCTGAGTTCGTCGCTGGCACTCGATTTTGCCTACAACTGGTTTATGCTCGGCAACATAACGCTCCAGAGTGGCACGGGCAATACCGGCACTACTTACCATACGAGCACTGCCACGTTCGGTGTGGACTGGAATTTCTAGTCTCGTTCGACTGGTTGTTACACGCTGACCCAAGGAGATAAACATGGCCAATAGCATCGGGTACCACGAACCACTGGATCAACTCTCGCCCAAGACGCGACAGATGCATCAGGCCCTGACCTCGTTACAGGAGGAACTGGAAGCGGTCGACTGGTATCAACAGCGCGCGGATGCCTGCACCGATTCGGCGCTCAAGGAAATTCTGCTGCACAACATGCGCGAAGAGATAGAGCATGCCTGCATGGTGTTGGAGTGGTTGCGGCGCAACAGCGAAACCTTTGACAAGGAGCTGCGCACGTACCTGTTCAGCAAGGGTGAGATCACGCACCTCGAAGACCCAGTGTAGTGTCTCGTAATTCCTGGCACTTTCAGCGAGCCGCTGCAGGTTGGATGCAAGGCGCGTGCGCGCAGGAAGGGTTATTCCCTTTCAAGCGTGCGCAACGCCGCAGCCGGGCTGCAGCGACTCGCCCGAAGGGAGCCTCCCACAAGCGCCAGCTCTGCGTTGCAGCGCTTGGAAAGGGCGCGCCGGCCATTCCCTGCACGCTGCGCCTTGGTCTGGCGCTTGTGGAGGGCTCTGAAAGTGCCAGGAATTACGAGACACTACACTAGAGCACGGGTAAAGCGAGCGGTCATGGGATCAGCCTCGGGTGCGGGTTCATCGCGCACGTGGCGCATCCTGTCTATCGACGGCGGCGGTGTTCGCGGGTATTACTCGGCACTGCTTCTGGCGCGGCTCTGCAAGGAACGTCCCGGCTGGCTTGATTCCATAGATCTGATTGCCGGCACATCGACAGGTGCGATTATTGCGCTGAGCCTGGCGCTGGAGATGAAGCCCACGGACATCGCTGCGATTTATGCACGCGAGGCCGATCGTATCTTTGCGACCAATCTGGTCGACACGGTTCTCGATGCCGGCGGGTTGATCGGGCCACGATATGATCTTCGCCGCTACGCGGCGATCCTGCGCCAGGTCTTCCGCGACACGCGTTTCGCCGACCTGAAGCGCAAGGTCATGGTGCCTGCCTTCGATTTGAGCGACGATAATCCCGATCCCGCGCGCCGCCGCTGGAAGGCGCGCCTCCTGCACAATCTGGCCGGGGCAGAGGCGGTGCCCGATCTCCTGGTACGCCGTGCGGCGCTATATTCGAGCGCGGTGCCGGCCGTGTTCGCCACGGCCGACGGTTACATAGACGGCGGCGTGTTTGCCGCCAATCCAGCGCTGTGTGCCTTGACGCTCAGTCTGGACAGCACCGCTTGCCCGGAGCCGGCGCAACTCGATTCGGTGCAACTGCTCTCGGTGGGCACGGGATGCAGCGCCTTGCACATTGAGGGAGAGCGCCTGCAGTGGGGTCTTACGCAGTGGGCCCGCCCGCTGATAGGGGTTATGTTCGATGCGGGCGTCGGCATGGTGGACTACCAGTGCAGGCAACTGTTGGGCGAGCGTTATTACCGCCTCAATCCCTGGCTTGATGGTAAAAAGGTCGAATTGGACGATGCAGCCGCTATACCGGTTCTGCGCGAGGCGGCCGACGCGGTGACGCTGGATGAAACACTTGCGTGGATCGATCAGAGCTTGCTTTGAATTTATATCTGCGCTTGCTTTGGCTATGGTTTGGGATGCTTGGGCAGTCATCTGTGCTGCACTTCACTGTCTCGCGCCTCAAGCTGCGAGTATGGCCCAATGACCTCGATCTGTTTGCGCACGTCAACAATGGCCGTTACTTGACATTGATGGATCTCGGGCGGTTGCACATTGTGATGCGGACCGGGCTGCTGAAAGTGATGAAAGAGCGCCACTGGCATGCGGCGGCCTCGGCTGTGGAAATACGTTTCCGGCGTCCGCTCAAGTTATGGCAACGCTACGAGCTGGTGACTGAAATCGTGGATTGGGACGAGCACTGGTTCCTCTTTGAGCAGAGTTTCGAAAGTGGCGGAAAGGTGTGTGCCAGAGCCCTGGTCAAAGCCCAGTTCAGGCATCGACGCGAGCGCGTACCTACCGGGACTGTGCTGGAGCAGGCCGGCATGCAGGGTGAGCGCGCCCCGGCAGACGGGAGGCTGGTAGGCGGCCTGGCGGGCAACATCGCGCACGACGACTAGCCCCGGCTTGATAATCGCCGTCGCCGGCTGCATATTAGTTTGTATCCGTTGCCCGACCGGGCAGAATCCCTTGATTACCGGAGTGCGCCATGAGTAACGCCGAACGCAGGATCACCCGTATCGTCAACGCGCATCGCCAGCGAGAAGGGGGTGGCTTCATCGTGCGGCGGCCTTTCCCGACCATGGGGCTGGATGCCGTCGATCCCTTTCTGCTGATCGATGAAATGGGTCCCGCCGACTATGGACCGGGTGAGGCGGTCGGGGCGCCCGACCATCCGCACCGTGGTTTCGAAACCGTGACTTATATGATCGAGGGCGAGTTCGAGCATGAGGACTCCGCCGGTCACCGTGGCCGCTTGCGTCCGGGAGACGTGCAATGGATGACGGCTGGCGCGGGCATCATCCATTCGGAAATGCCGTCCGCCGAAATTCGCCGCGACGGTGGACGTGTGCACGGATTCCAGATCTGGGTGAACCTGCCGGCCGCGGACAAGATGATGCGTCCCCGTTATCAGGAGCTCAGCTCGGAACAGATCCCCACCGCGAAGAGTGAAGACGGGTTGGCGCAGGCGAAGATAGTCGCCGGCGAAGCGCTGGGCGTCAAAGCCGCCATCGATACCCGTATCCCCATCGTTTTCCAGGACTGGACGCTTGAGCCTGGCGCGGATGTGCTCGTCGAAATACCGGAGTCGGAGCAAGCGATGGTATATGTGTTCAACGGAACCATGAATGCCGGCGCGAAGGGCGACGAGGTACGTGACGGGCAACTCGGTATTTTCGGGGCAGGCAATGTAGTTCGTCTCGCGAACAAGGGCGCACATGCCGCACGTTTACTGCTCCTCGCGGGAGCGCCGATCAATGAGCCGGTGGCCCGTTATGGACCGTTCGTCATGAATACCGAGGCCGAGTTGCGTCAGGCGTTCGACGATTTTCGCTCCGGCCGCATGGGCGCGATCACCCGCGAAGCACAGATAGGGTAAGGAACCTCTGATTTATGACCAAATCATCGATTCTCCAGCGGATAAAGGGGCGTGTTCACAAGCTCGATGAAAGCATGCGGGTGCGGCGCTTGCTGCCGTCTCCCGAGCACCGTGCCATCGGACCGTTCGTATTCCTCGATCACATGGGGCCAGTCGAATTGAGTGCAGACAAGGCCATGGACGTGCGTCCGCATCCGCATATCGGATTGGCAACCGTAACGTACCTTTGGGACGGACGGATCGAACACCGGGACAGTCTCGGTAACACGCAACTGATTGAGCCGGGCGCGGTCAACTGGATGAGCAGCGGGCGCGGGATCGTGCACTCGGAGCGTACAGCGCAGGCGGATCGCGGCAAGCCGCAACGCCTGCACGGACTCCAGTTCTGGGTCGCGCTTCCTTTGAATAAGGAGCAGAGCGAACCGTGGTTCGAGCATACGGACGCGGCATCCCTGCCGTCGCTCAGCGTGGGGGACGCGAAGGTGCGTGTGGTAGCGGGTGAAGCCTACGGCGCACGCTCACCCGTATCCGCCAATGTCGATTTGTTCTACGTCGATGCCCATCTGCCCATGGAGGGACGTTTGCCTTTGCCCGTGATGCATGAACAACGCGCCGCCTATGTGATCGACGGTGCGCTCAAGGTGGGCGATGCAACTGCGCAAGCAGGCGAGATACTCGTGTTCGAAGCCGGTAGGGATCTGGAACTTGAAGCTCCGCAGGAAGCGCATGCAGTGCTGTTCGGAGGCGCGCCGCTGGATGCCCCGCGATATGTGTGGTGGAACTATGTCGCGAGCAACGAGAAGGTCATCGAGCAGGCACAACAGGCTTGGCGGGAGGATCGTATTGGCCGCGTCGAAGGTGATCCCGAACGCATCCCCTTGCCCGAGAACCGGCCTTCGGTTCGCCTAACACCGGAATGAAGTGCTTTGTGGTCTGCATTGACAAAGCCTGATACGTTGTTGATAATCGCTTCCATGAATTCGCTCGAAACAATCTACCCGCTTACGACCCATGCCGCCCCCATGGCGATGTGCATGTGTATGGCTCTGCCGGCCACTGCGGGTGGAGGCGTTCTGTCATAGCGAGCACATAGCCAGATAGAACCCGAATTTCAGACCCGCACCGGCCCAGCCG
>Ga0307440_1000953_pt1 | contig 14274 bp, 12 predicted proteins | sample SalMarWE160410MG_FD_202150 | JGI IMG/M metagenome (GOLD analysis project Ga0307440, IMG submission 202150) | Salt marsh sediment microbial communities from the Plum Island Ecosystem LTER, Massachusetts, United States - WE1604-10 | ecosystem: Environmental > Aquatic > Marine > Intertidal zone >... | reverse complement strand
CCGTCGGAATGGCGCAGTTACGGTATCATCGATCATCGATTGTACGCCCGTCGATGGCTTGACTGCCCCGTCGGGCGAGCCTACTGTTATCGACAATCGATTATCGATGCCACCGATGCGCCACCGCGTCGTGACCTTGCGGCAACCGGTCCGGGGATCTCGTACGCGGCCCGGAAACCCGGCGAGGCTGGACCGCGGAAACGCGCGTCCAGCGCCTCCCGGTCGATCGGTGCACGTGCAGGAGAGGTAACGAATGGCGGTCGTCGTGGTCCTCGGTACGCTCGACACCAAGGGTGCCGAGCATGAGTTCCTCCGCGACCGCATCCGGGTCCTGGGCTGCGATGTGGTGCTGGTCGACGCGGGCGTCATGGGCTCGCCGTCGACCGCCGACATCTCCGCCGATGAGGTGGCTGCGGCCGCCGGCGCGGACCGCGCCGCCCTGGTCGCCGCGGGCGATCGGGGGCCGGCCGTCGCGGCCATGACCCGCGGCGCCGTCGCGGTCGTGCGCCGGCTCCGTGAGGAGGGCCGCCTCGACGGCATCGTCGGCCTTGGCGGATCGGGCGGCTCGTCCCTGATCTCGGCCGCCATGCGCGCGCTGCCGGTCGGCGTGCCCAAGCTGCTCGTGTCCACGATGGCCTCGGGCGACACACGCGCGTACGTCGGCACCAGCGACATCGCGATGATGTACTCGGTCGTGGACATCGCCGGGATCAACGGCATCTCGGAGCGGATCCTCGCCAATGCGGCGGCGGGCATCGCGGGCATGGCCGGAGCGTCCGCGTCGTTCGTGTCCGGGATCGAGCGCAGGCCGCTGATCGGCGCCACGATGTTCGGTGTCACCACGCCGTGCGTGACGACGGCGCGCGAGGTGCTCGAAGCTCGTGGCTACGAGGTCCTCGTGTTTCACGCCACGGGTTCCGGCGGCCAGGCCATGGAGGCCCTGATGCGGGCGGGCTTCATCACCGGCGCCCTTGACATCACGACCACCGAGCTGGCCGACGAGCTGGTGGGGGGCGTCCTCTCGGCCGGACCTGAGCGGCTGGAGGCGGCCGGGAGCCTGGGTCTTCCCCAGGTGGTCTCCCTGGGCGCGCTCGACATGGTCAACTGGGGGCCGCTCGACACCGTGCCCGACCGGTTCCGTGCCCGCAACCTCTACGAGCACAACGCCTCGGTCACCCTGATGCGGACGACCGAGGCCGAATGCGCCGAGCTGGGCCGGGTCATCGCACGCAAGCTCAACGCGGCGAGCGGGCCGTTGACGGTGTTCGTCCCGACCGCCGGGGTCTCGATGATCGACGTGCCTGGCGCGCCGTTCCACGATCCGGCCGCCGATGCGGCCCTGATCAGAGAGCTGAAGGCGGGGCTGCGCCCCGACGTCGACATGGTCGAGATGGCGACCGACATCAACGATCCTGCCTTCGCGCGCGCGATGGCGGACCGTCTCGACGAGCTGTACCGCGAGTGGGCGACGTCCCGAGGGGTGGTCGCCGCAGGAGGATCCGCATGACCGGTCAGGAGGCGCTGGCGCGCCTGCGCAGGACGCTCGCCGACGGCGGTGTGATCATGGGGGCGGGCGCCGGGACCGGCCTATCGGCCAAGTGCGCTGAGGCCGGTGGCGCCGACCTGATCATCATCTACAACTCCGGCCGGTACCGCATGGCCGGTCGTGGCTCGCTGGCCGGGATGATGCCCTATGGCGACGCCAACGCGATCGTGATGGAGATGGCCGGCGAGGTGCTGCCGGTCGTGCGCGAGACCCCGGTGCTCGCCGGCGTCTGCGGTACCGATCCGTTCCGGCTGATGCCGGTGTTCCTGGACGAGGTGAAGCGGGTCGGCTTCTCCGGCGTCCAGAACTTCCCGACCGTTGGGCTGTGCGACGGAAGGTTCCGGCAGAACCTCGAGGAGACCGGCATGGGCTACGGGCTCGAGGTGGACATGATCCGCGCGGCGCACGAGGCGGGCCTGCTGACGACGCCGTACGTGTTCGACGAGGAGCAGGCCCGGGCGATGGCCGAAGCCGGCGCGGACGTCGTCGTGGCTCACATGGGCCTCACCACCAAGGGCGCCATCGGCGCTACGACGGCCCTGACGCTCGAGGCGTCGGCGGAGCGCGTCCAGGCGATCCGCGATGCCGCGGCCTCGGTCAAGCCCGAGATCATTGCCCTGTGCCACGGCGGCCCGATCGCCGAACCTGACGACGCGCGATACATCCTCGACCACACGACCGGTGTGGCCGGTTTCTTCGGAGCGTCGAGCATGGAACGGCTTCCAACGGAGGTGGCGATCACAGAGAACATGCAGCGCTTCAAGCGGATCACGCGCGCAGCGACCCCCGCGCACTGAGCAATGGCTGGGATCACGTCGCCGCGGAGCGACACGAGCCACGCACAGGAGGAAGCACCGGTGCCCTTGAAGGAAGAAGTCCTCGGCCAGTTCCTGGGGGACGAGAAGTTCCCCGTCGAGTGGACGTCGGAGACCGAGAAGCTGCTGTTCTGGGTCTACGACGATCTGCATTGTCCGCACCCGCTGAGCCCGATGTACGAGGACATCGGCGGCTGGTGGCTGAGCTGCGACCACATGTTCCGCCGCTTTGGCACGCCGTTCGCGACGGACTGGATCTACAAGAACGTCAACGGCTACCTGTACACGGCGGCGATCCCGGCCGAGGCTGGCCTCAAGGTCGCGACGCAGGAATACAACTACCGGATCAACCCGGTGGTGCCCGAGGATCCCGACTACGCCGGCAAGATCGGCACCTACCTCGGCGCCGTGTTGCCGACGTACGGCCTCCAGTTCGTCAACTGGTGGCGCGACCGGCTGGTCCCCGAGATGGACCGCAACTTCAAGTACCTGGAGGGGATGCTCGACAAGCAGGATGAGCTCAACCTCATGGAGCTCGCCTGTCTGCTCGAGGACGCGATCGACATCCACGATCGCCACTGGAAGATCCACTGGATGCTCAACTTCGCCCAGCTGTCCGCGACCCTCAACCTGCGGGCGGTCATGGAGAAGACCCACGGCAAGATCGACGAGGTCCTCCTCGGCCGGCTCCAGAACTCAGCCAAGGACCGTAACTGGGATTCGATCCACGCCCTGTGGGAGATGAAGGAGGAGGCCAAGGCCGACGCCGAGCTGGCCGCCATCTTCAAGGCCGAGACGGCAGGCGAGATCATCGTCGGACTCAAGGCCAGCGGGCGCGGCAAGCGCTTCATCGACGAGCGGGTGACACCGTACCAGAAGGAGTACGGCTGGCACGCGGTCTGGAGCCACGAGTTCATCTTCCCCAACGTCGTCGAGCAGATGGAGCCCGTGATCGAGCTGATCCGCGGCTACATCGAGACCAACTACGACTACCCCAAGACCATCGCGGCGCTTGCCGCCGACATCGATGCGGCGGCCAAGGAGATTCTCGCGGGCCTCGAGGGCGAGGCGCTCGAGGAGATGCGGGCAGCGAACGAGATCAACCTCCGGATGGCCCCGCTCACGCCCGACCACCACTTCTACATCGACCAGGGTGCCAACGCGCACGTGCGCCAGGTCCTGGTGGCGATTGGGCGCAAGCTCGTCGACCAGGGTGTCCTCGACGCCCCCGACGACGTGGTGTTGTTCCGCTACAACGAGTTGCGTGTGTTCATGGGCGACCCGTCCGCGATGGACGGCCGCGCGATCGTGGCCAAGGCCAAGGCCGCCCGAGAGAAGGCCTACACGTTCAGGCCCAAGGAGTGGGTCGGCACCGTCACCAAGACCCAGCTCGACTTCCCGTACCTGAACCTGTGGGGGTTCCCCGACAAGTTCTACCGCAAGGCCGCCACGGTGGCCGGCCAGATCACGGGCATCGGTGGCTCGCCGGGTGTGGTCGAGGGCATCGCCCGCGTCGTCCTGCGCGAGGAGCAGTTCGACGACGTCAGGGCCGGCGACATTCTCGTGTGCCAGATGACCAACCCGGCCTGGGTCGTCCTGTTCACCAAGATCGTCGGCCTGGTGACCGACGCCGGCGGGACCGTATCCCACCCGGCCGTGCTGTCGCGCGAGTTCGGCATCCCGGCGGTCGTCGGGACCTCGGTCGGCACCGAGCAGATCAAGAACGGTGATCGCATCCGCATCGACGGCACCAGCGGTGTCGTCGAGATCCTGAGCACCGAGCCGAAGCGCCCGCTGGTGGGCATCGGCTCCTAGGGACCTGCCATGACCCCGAAGACCTCGATCTCGCGCAGCGTCCTCAGTGACCAGGTGAAGGATCACCTGCTGCAGGCGATCGTCGACGGCCGCTACCCACCGGGTTCGCGGATCGTCGAGACGCGCGTCGCCCGGGAGCTCGGCACCAGCCAGGCCCCCGTCCGCGAGGCATTGCGCGATCTCGAGGCGCTGGGGGTCGTGGAGACCGCCGCATTCCGGGGAGCTCGCGTCCGCCGCCCGTCGGCGGGCGAGCTCCTCGAGGCGTTCGCCATCCGCGCGGAGCTCGAGTCGCTCGGTGCCCGTCTCGCGATCCCGCGTCTGACCGACCGTGATCTCGACGAGCTCGAAGCTTTCCTTGTCGCGATGCGGACCGCCGCCGACGCCGGAGACTCGCATGCCGAAGCCGCTGCTGACGCTGCCTTCCACGGGCGGGTCGTCGACCTGTCCGGAAACCAGACGCTCCAGCGCGTGTGGCGGACCCTCGAGCCGTACTCGCGTACATTCATCACGCTCGCCGCCCCCGGTGTCGACCCGCAGATGGTGGCCGAGGAGCATCAGCCGATCCTCGACGCGCTGCGGCGCCGCGACCCGATCCAGGCCGCCCTCACCTATCGCCAGCACTTCAGCACCACCGCGGCCTGGCTGGGCTCAGCCTGGGACGCGGCCCCTCCGCCGGTCGATCCGGACGAGGCGGTCCGGCCCGGGGACGTCCGGACCGTCCGCCCTGTCCGCGAATCCCGGCCCGCGAAAGCGCTCGTCGAGAGTCCCCGCTGAGCCGCCGGCCCCGACACCGATCCCGACCTCGCGAAAGGACCTCATGACCGACCAGCTTCAACTCACGGAGGAGTTCTCGGCGGGCGCCGCCCGCCTGCGCGTGGACGTCCACGGGGGCACTCCCCGAGCGCATGTGCTCGACGACCTCACGTTCCTCAACTACCGCCTCGCCGAGGTGAGCATCTCCCCCGAGATCACGCTGGCCGAGCCCGACATCGTCTGGAACCAGGAGGGCGACAAGGAGGTCAGCTACGATGAGCGGGTGGTGACGTTCACCGGGGACTGGCCCGCCGGGCCGATCCAGAAGGTGATCGTGGCGGTCCTCGCCCTGAGGATGGAGGCGGTCGGGCTCCACCCGTCGCACAGCGCAGCTGTCAACTACCGGGGTCGCACCCTGATGTTCCTGGGTGGCGAGTCGAACCACGGCAAGAGCATGGGCCTGATCGAGGCCGGCGTCCGCGGTGCCCTCCAGGTGGCGTCCGAGACGACCGTCATCGATGAGGCCGGGCGGGCCGTCATGGGATCCGTCGACACGTTCCTCCGCAAGCGGACGGAGGGCACCGAGCGGTCGGACAAGGCGGCGCCCAACAAGGGCGTGGAGAAGTTCTGGGGTGAGATGCCGTCCTGGGGCATGTACGAGGGCACGCCCAACATCGACCTCGTCATCGTGCCCGCGATCGACGGCAACTTCGACCCTGCGACCAACGAGCTCATCCCGTTCGAGCGCCAGTTCCAGTTCCTGCACTCGCTCCAGAACTACTTCCTGACCAACGAGCTGCTCGCGCCCGGCCACGTCATGCCGATGCTCGACAACGACGCATTGCGCGGGAGGCGAGCCGGCTTCGTGGCCAGCTTCTGCGAGCGGCCCTTCTACTTCGTCCGCGCAGCCACCCCCCAGGTGCTGATGGACGAGGTCGACCGGGTCCTGTAGGAATCGGACGATGCGTGCATTCAGCTACGAACGGCCCACGTCGGTCGCCGACGCCGTCGCCCTGCTCGCGGAGCACGGACCCGATGCGAGGGTGCTGGCCGGCGGCACGGACCTCGTGATCCGGTTGCGCGACGGGTCCGCGAGCCCGACCGTGGTCGTGGACGTCAAGCGGATCCCCGAGCTCGATCCGGCGATCCGCGAGGTCGACGGGTGGCTCGTGATCGGCGCGACCACCGTGATGACCGAGATCGCTGCCGACGTGCGGGTCCGACGGCGGTTCACCGCCCTGGCGGAGGCGGCGGCCGTGGTCGGCTCCGTCCAGATCCGCAACCGTGCGACGCTCGCGGGCAACCTGTGCAATGCGTCGCCCGCGGCCGACACGGCGCCCGCGCTGCTGACGTACGCCGCGCAGGTCGTGGCAGCCGGCCCTGATGGTGGCCGCCGCATCCCGATCGACGAGCTGTTCGTCCGGTCGGGCGTGACGACGCTCCGCCGGGGCGAGCTCGTGACCTCGATCGAGCTGCCGCTGGCGTCGCCGCCGGTGGGCTCGGCTCATGTTCGGCGCACCCGCCGCCGCGGCCATGACCTGGCGTCGGTGACGCTCGCCTGCGCCGTCGACGCGTCGGGCGTGACACGCCTGGCGTACGGCAGCGTCGGCCCGCGGCCGCTGCTCGTGGTGGACGACACGGGGGTGCTCGCCAACCCGGCGGCAGCCGAATCGGAGCGGGCTGCCATCCTGGAGCACATGTTCGCCGAGGCCAGCCCGTCGCCGCGCTCGATGCGCGCCGGCCCCGACTACCGGCTCGCGATGCTGCGGGTGCTCGGCTGGCGGGCGCTGGCAACCGCGATCGCGCGTCTACGGGACGGCCGACTGGCGGCCGGGGAGTGAGTTCGATGATCCAGCTGGTCCCCATCGAGGTGACCGTGAACGGGCGAGCGCGGACGATCGAGGTCGCGGCGCACCACACGCTGCTCGACGTCCTGCGCGACGACCTCGAGCTCACCGGCACCAAGGAGTGCTGCCTGGTCGGTGAGTGCGGCGCGTGCACCGTACGCCTCGACGGACAGATCGTGGATTCGTGCCTGGTCCTCGCGGTCGAAGCCGACGGCGGTGAGGTGACGACGGTCGAGGGGCTGGCCGACGCGAGCGGCGCGCTGAACCCGCTCCAGCAGGCGTTCCTCGACTACGGGGCCGCGCAGTGCGGCTTCTGCATCCCCGGCCAGCTGATGGCCGCCGACGACCTCCTGCGGCGTACACCGAACCCCACCGTCGCCGAGATCCAGGAGGGCCTCGCCGGAAACCTGTGCCGGTGCGCCGGGTACGAGCAGATCACCGAGGCGGTCCAGGCCGTCGCCGGGGGGCGGGACCGATGAGCGCGCTCGTCGGCAGCTCGCCCAACCGCGTCGGCGGCATCGGCCGGGTGACGGGCAGCCAGGCCTACGTGGCGGACATCCGCGTGGCGGACGTGCTCGAGGCAAAGCTCGTCACCCTCGACTGCGCCCACGCCCGCATCATCTCGATCGACGCAGACGCGGCCCGCCGGGTGCCCGGCTGCCGGCTGGTCATGACGGCTGCCGACCTGCCCCAGCCGGTGCCGCGCTTCGGCCCCCAGTTCCGGGACCGCCCCGTGATCGCCGTCGACGAGGTCAAGTACCACGGCGAGCCCGTGGCGATCGTGGTTGCCGACAGCAACGATGCGGCCGAGCAGGCGGCGGCGCTCGTCCGCGTCGAGCACGAGGTCCTGCCGGCGGTCGTGACCGTTGCCGCCGCGCTCGACGCGGAGGCGCCCCTCGTCCAGGACCCGGCCATCCGGCCGGACGACCCGCGTTCGTCGAGCAACGTCCTGCGCGAGCATCGCGTGGGCTGGGGCGACGTCGATGCCTCGGCCGCCGACCTGGTGGTCGAGCACACGTACACCTTCCCGATGGTGACCCAGTTCGCGATCGAGCCGCATGCGTTCATGGCGGCGCCCGATGGCGACGGGATCCGCGTCTGGAGCTCCATCCAGCATCCCAACTGGCTGCAGCGGATCCTGGCCGAGGTCCTGCGCCTGCCGCTGTCGAAGGTCCGGGTGATCGCGCCCGACCCGGGCGGCGGGTTCGGCGGCAAGCAGCACGCCAAGCTCGAGCCGCTGGTCGCGTTCGCCGCGCTGCGGCTGGGCCGCCCGGTGCGCCTGGTGCTCAGCCTCGAGCAGACGTTCCAGGCGGTCCGGCGGGCTGCCGCCGAGGTCCGGGTCCGGACCGGCTTCCGCCGCGACGGAACCATCGAGTTCCAGGATGTGGCAGCGGACTATCTCATCGGCGCCTACGCGGACATCGCGGATCGTGTCGTGGGCAAGGGCAGCTACCCGGCCTGCGGGCCGTACAACGTGCCTGCGGCGCGCATCGTCGCCCGCAGCATCCTGTCGCACACCACCCCGTCGACGGCATTCAGAGGGTTCGGCTACCCGCAGGTGAACTGGGCGGTCGAGTCCAACCTCGACGAGGGCGCCCGCGCGCTCGGGATCGACCGGCTCGAGATCCGGCTGCGCAACCTCGCTCACAAGGGCGATGCGTTCATCCCGTTCGACACGCCCGCCGACGGCGAATGGGACCAGAGCGTCCGCAAGGCCGCCGAGCTGATCGGCTGGGACACGCCGACTCCGGCCGGCCACGGCCGAGGCATCGCCGTGGGCATCAAGTCCGGTCCCACAACCGGCCTGTCGCACTCGACCGTCAGGCTGCTGGCCGACGGCAGCGTGGTCGTGTTCGCCGGGACGTCGGACATGGGCCAGGGCGCGCGGACCGTGTTCGCACAGATCGCCGCGCAGGAGCTCGGCGCCCCGCTCGACTGGGTGACCGTCGTGATGGGCGACACGGCCGTCGTGCCCTACGACCAGCAGACGTCCGCCAGCCGCTCGACGGTGCTGATGGGCAACTCGGTGCTGTTCGCCTGCCGGTCGATCCAGGCCCAGCTGCGCGCGATGGCGGCGCGGCTCCACGGGCTGGACGAGTCGGAGGTCACGGTTGACCGGGGTATGGTCCGGATTCCGGATCGCGAGCTCTCGGTGATCGAGGTGCTCAAGCCCGGCCTGGGCCGGCTCGGCGGCGAGCTCATCGGTAACGGCGAGGCGCGCAAGGAGGCCGAGCCCGGCCATCCCCTGGGCGGCGCTCCCGCGTTCTTCGAGTTCAACTGCACGGCCATCGAGGCCGCGGTGGACGAGGAGACCGGCGATGTGACCATCGTGCGGCACGTGACGGTGTCCGACGTGGGCAGGTCGATCAACCCGCTCCAGGTCCGGATGCAGGACGAGGGCGCGGCGATCATGGGCCTCGGCCACACGCTGATGGAGCACTACATCTACGACGACGCCGGCCGGATCCGGAACCTGGGCGCCATCGACTACCGGATCCCGACCTCGATGGACCTGCCGCTCGAGATCGTCAGCGAGACGATCGAGAATGCGGACGGCCCCGGCCCGTACGGGGCCAAGGGGATGAGCGAGGGGGCATTGCTGTGCACCGCGCCCGCCGTCGCGGCCGCAGTCCGCGATGCGTGCGGGGCGGTCATCCGCGATCTCCCGCTGAGCCCCGAGCGGGTGTGGCGTGCGATCCAGGAACGGGCCACGAACGGTGGCCGGGAGGCTGAGAGATGACGGCTCCGACCGATATCGGACCTATCGGGAAGCTGCCGCCGGAGCAGGTCGTCCGTGCCGCCGGCCTGGTGCGGGAGGGCCGCATGATCTCGCTGGCAGCGGCGCGTTTTCCCGGCATGCCGCTGTTCCCGGGTCACCCCCCGTTCCAGGTGCTCAACTACCGGACGCCGCGGGGCATCCGGGTCACCGGCGCCCAGCCCTGGGGCCCGGTCAACGACGCGGGCCTCGGGTACATGGCCGAGTACCTGATGGCGACCTCGCACTCGGGCGCCCACATCGATGCGCTGGCCCACATGACGGTGGGCGACGACATGCACTGGTATGGCGACTCGCGTGCCGATGACCACCTCACCGACTTCGGGCCGACCCGCCTCGACGCGTCGACGATGCCGCCGTTCTTCACCCGCGGCGTTCTGCTCGACGCGCCCCGCTTCCGCGGCATCGAACACCTGCCCAAGGGTTCGCCGATCGACGCCGCGGAGATGGAGGCGATGTGCGCCGCCGAGGGCGTCCAGGTCCGGCCCTGGGACGTGGTCGTGATCCGGACGGGGTACATGAGCCTGTGGCCGGACGCGGAGCGGATGGCTGCCAACAAGACCGCCGGCCCGGACATCTCGGCCGCGCGTTGGCTGCTCGACCGGGGCGTCGTCGCGACCGGGACTGACACCGAGACCTACGAGGTCCAGCCGGCACCCGATCCAGGCCCGACCGGCAACCCGCAGCCGGTCCACACGCTGCTCCTGATCGAGAACGGCATCTACCTGATGGAGAGCCTTGATCTCGAGGAGCTCGCCCGCCAGCGTGTGTATGAGTTCCTGTTCGTCGCGCTCCCGATCAAGATTCGCGGCGCCACCGCGTCGATGGTCGACCCTGTTGCGATCGTCTAGCCGTTCATCCTGCGTCCCGGGAAGGACACCGTCGTGCCTGAGATCATGACCACCCCGTTCGCCGTGCCGAGCGTGCCCGATCGCGCCCCGGAGCCCATGCCCCAGACGATGCAGGCGCTCGTCGTCGTCGAGCCCAACCGGCTCGAGATCCGGGAGGTGCCGGTGCCGGTGCCCGGTCCCAACGAGGTGCTGGCACGCGTCCGCGCGGTGTCGATCTGCGGCACCGACGCCCACCTCATCCGGGGCGACTACCCGGGCTTCTGGCCACCGTCGTTCCCGTTCATCCCGGGCCACGAGTGGGCGGGCGAGCTGGTCGCCCTGGGTCCCGGCGCCGAGCGCTTCGGGTTTGCGCTGGGCGACCGGGTGGCGGGCACCAGCCACGACGCGTGCGGCGTGTGCCAGAAGTGCGTGGAAGGCCGCTACAACCTGTGCGAGAACTACGGCAAGCCGGGGCTCCACCGCCAGTACGGCCACAACGTCCAGGGTGCCGATGCGACCTATGTCGTCCACGGCGTCAAGTGCGTGTTCCCGCTGCCCGACGGCCTGTCCTTCGACGAGGGCGCCCTGATCGACCCGGCCTCGATCGCGCTCCACGTCGCCAACCGGGGAAAGATCGCCCCCGGCGACACCGTGGCTATCACTGGTGCCGGTGCCATCGGCCTGCTCGCGGGTGACGCCGCCCGCATCCGGGGAGCGGCCCGGGTGATCGTGATCGAGCGCAACCGGATGCGCGTGGCGAAGGCTGTCGACCTCGGGTTCGAGACCATCGATTCGAACATTGGTGACCCCGCCGCCACGGTTCGCGAGATGACCGGCGGCTTCGGCGCCGACGTCGTGCTCGAGTGCGCCGGGGTGCCGGCGACCATCGAATGGTCGCTCGAGATGCTCCGCCGGGGTGGTCGCTGCGCCGCCGTGGGCATCCCCACGTCGGGGGTCGAGATCGCGATGCAGCGCCTGGTGCTCGACGAGCTCGAGCTGGCGGGCTCGCGTGCATCGGCGGGCGAGATGCGCCGCGTCATGCCCCTGGTCGAGCAGGGCCGGATGCGGGTGCGGGAGCTGATCACGCACCATTTCCCACTGGCCGACTACGAGGAGGCGTTGGCCACCTTCAACGCCCGCGCGAGCGGCGCGATCAAGATCGTCGTCCAGCCCTGACGGCTCAGTCGGGCGTGGGCATCCTCGGTGATGTCCGCGGTCCACGGCAGCATCCGCCCAGGGGACCCCTCGAGCTCGCGCTCGAGCCCGGCGAGGCGATCGGTCCGTCGGGCAACGGCCAGGACGCATCCCCCGCTGCGAGCCAGGCGCCGGACCGCATGCGCGCCGAGGCCGCTCGACGCCCCGGTGATGACGGCCCGGATGCCTTGGAGCGACTCCGGACCGAGAACCTCAACGCTCACGCGCGGCCCGCCGCCACCTCGTCGGCGCGGCTCCGTCCGGCCAGCCGAATCAGGTCCTCGTGGAGCTCGAACCAGGCCGCGTGGTAGCTGTCCACGCGAGGCGACGCGACGAACCGGCCGTCGCCGTCCTGTGCCGCCGCGTTTGCCCGGTCGAGACGCACCCGGTAGCGGGCGAGGCGCGGAAGCCCGTCGACCAGCCCACCGAGCCAGCTGTCGGCATCGGCATGCAACGCGGCGAGGTCCGCCAGGACACCCGCGTCGTAGGCCGGGTCCGAATGGTCGTTGAACGTCTGCTCGCCATCGGCGTCCCGCATCTGCCAGGCGGTGACCACGGACTTCATCCGCTGGTCCAGGGCGATGAATCGGTCGAGGGCCTCCGCGGCGCGGTCGGGTCCCCAGGACGCGGCATCCGCAGCGATCAGCCCGGCTGCCACGATCTTGCCGTCCTCGGTCAGGCGATGGGATCCCGCGGCGAGCTCGGCAGCGCCGTCCGCCACCAGCCGCTCGAGGATGGTGCCGGCGTCATCGAGCGGCTGGCCGGTGGCCTGCGCCAGGGCGTCGACCGTCGCGTAGCCCTTGATCGCGAGCGCGCGGACGGCAGCCTCGACCGGCGATCCCGTCGGCTCGTCCGCCGCACCCGAGCCGGCCTGGGTCCCCGTATCGGCGACGGCGACCGGTCCCTCGGGAGTGGCGCCGCTCGACCCGGCAGGACCGCCCGCCGCGATCTCGATGCCCGCCTCGCGAGCCCAGCCCAGCAGGACCGCCACCTCGGGCGCGACCTCGGCATGTCCCACGACCGAGCCCGCGAACACGTCGCCCGTCGCCCCGTCCACCGTGATCCAGTCACCTGCCGCGAGCCTGGTGCCCGCGACGTCCACCGCGCCGTCGCTCACGACCACGTCCACGGCACCCACCACCGCGGGGATCCCCCACCCTCGCGCAACGACTGCGGCATGGCTGGCGAGGCCGCCGCTCGAAGTCAGGATCCCGGCGGCCCGGGCCATGCCGTGGACGTCGTCGGGCGACGTCTCCGCGCGCACGAGGATCGCCGCTTGCCCGGCATCCGCCGCCTCGATGGCGGCCTCGGGCGAGGTGACGATCCGGCCCGCCGCAACGCCCGGTGACACGGGCAGGCCGGTGGTGAGCGGCGTGGCGCCGGGGTCTCGCCCGGTGGCCTGCATCGGCGGATCGGTCAGGATCGCCGCCACCCGGCGGACGGCCTGCTCCCTGGACAGCGGGAACGCCGGGTCCTCAGCCATATCGAGGGCGATCCGCAGCGCCGCCTGCGGGCTTCGCTTGCCGACCCGGCACTGGAGCATCCACAGCCGACCGTGCTCGATCGTGAACTCGATGTCGCACAGGTCGGCGTGGTGCCGCTCGAGGCGGGCCGCATTGTCGCGAAGCTGCGTGGCCACCTCGGGCAGCCGCTCATCGAGCTTCGACAGCGGTTCCGTGCGGTGGGTACCGGCAACCACGTCCTCGCCCTGGGCGTTGAACATGACGTCGCCGTAGAGCACGGCTGCGCCGGTCGCGGGGTTGCGTGTGAACAGCACGCCGGTGCCGGAGTCGGCGCTCCGATTGCCGAACACCATCACCTGGACCGTGACCGCCGTGCCAAGGTCGTCGGGGATGCCCTCGCGGCGTCGATACGTGCGGGCGCGTTCGCTGTTCCAGGAGCGGAACACGGCTTCGATCGCCGCGCGCAGCTGCTGCCATGGGTCGAACGGGACAGTGTGGGCGCCAACGATGTCGCGGTACATGGCCTCGAACCGCTTGCGGCAGTTGGCGGCGAACTCCCGGCTGCCGGAGCGTTCCGCCAGGCCGCCGGTCGTGACGTCGTTCAGGCCCAGATTGAGGATCGTGTCCATCATTCCGGGCATCGAGACGGGCGCGCCCGAACGGACGCTGACCAGCAACGGGTCGGACGGGTCGCCGAACCGATGGCCCACCAGGAGCTCCATGCGCCGCATGTGCACCACGATCTCCTCGTCCAGCCCGGCGGGCCACCCGTGGGCGAGGTACTCGTTGCATGCCTCGGTCGAGATGGTGAACGCGGGCGGGACCGGCAAGCCCAGCTCGGCGGCCATGACCGACAGGTTCGCTGCCTTGCCGCCCAGACGACGCTCGACCTCGGCGAAGGTCAGGCCGTCGAGGCGGTCGTCGCAGTCGAAGACGTAGGGCACGGCAGATGCTCCTCGGTGATTGGCCCCGGGGTGGGCGTGCGGTTCCGGGGGACGGCGACCACAGCGCCCGCCGCTCACGGGCGGATGATGATCTTGATCGCGCCGCTGGTCGGGTCGTTGAGCGCCTCGATCGCGCGCGGGTAGTCGGCGAGGTCGAACGTGTGGGTCATGATGTCCCGCACCCTTATCCGGCCCTGCTCGACCAGGGGCATGACGCGGCGCATCTCGCCCGCCGATGCACGCGAGCCCGCCAGCTCGAGCTCGTCGAGCACCAGGCGCTGCATCGCGATC
>Ga0307440_1000951_pt1 | contig 14335 bp, 14 predicted proteins | sample SalMarWE160410MG_FD_202150 | JGI IMG/M metagenome (GOLD analysis project Ga0307440, IMG submission 202150) | Salt marsh sediment microbial communities from the Plum Island Ecosystem LTER, Massachusetts, United States - WE1604-10 | ecosystem: Environmental > Aquatic > Marine > Intertidal zone >... | reverse complement strand
CCCGGACTGCTTCCTCGCTCGCGCGAGCTTTTCGCTCGATCGTCGCCTCCGGCCAATGGCTGCCGCCCAGCCACGACGCTTAATCGGCAGGTGAGACGCGCATAGCGGACGCTGTGCTCTCGCCACACGAACGGGCGCAAACAAGCCATGGCGGACACGCCCAGCCTGTAGGCAGGGACGAGCGTGAGGATGTCGGACAAGAGGTTCCGTGACTGGGCTTTTCGAGGCTGGAACCTTCGATGTTAAGGTGATGTTGGGCTTGTAGGGGAGACCCACCACACAGTCCAAATTCCCGACAGCGAACTCGGATGACGGTTAAACATCATTTCCGGCAATCGCCGGCACAGACATTACCCGGGCCGGCGTCCGCAGGACGGTAGCGAGCTGACAATCGCCACATGCATGCGTTACATAGACTGTCCGGAAGTCCGACGCGTCTGCAAAGCTGGACTCGACCTACCGACGTCTAAGCGCGCCGCGCGATTAGTATCAATTGAAGGAGCAATGCCTTGTCAAAGAATCGCGAGCTCAAGCGCCGGCGGAAACTGCAAAAAGGGCGCAATGCACGCCGAGGTGTGCTGAAGCTCCCACGCGCCCAGCAGAGCAGTGCTTCCGCCGCGAGCGCTCAAACCATGTGGCGAACGATGCATTTGGATTTCACCGTGCAGGAACAGTTGGTCGCGACGACGCTGCAGGTCCAGCCATTGATTCGGCAACGCGACGCCGAGGATATCAAACGTGTCGAGGAGGCGTCCGATGTCGAGGCCGTGCTCGATCTCGCGCCGATGGCGACGGGTCTGGCCAGTTATGCCTGGCTGAAACGCATGCGCAGATTCGGCCCGAGCGGTGCCGATGCCATCGCCGGGCGGCTCACCGGGGGCTGGCTCCGCAATTTCCCGAGGACGCAAGCGGGCATACAGGAGCGCTGCATCGGGGCACTGCGTTGGTGTGACAATGAGGCTGCCGATGCGCTGATGCGTTGCTGGGAGGCGTTCGATGACTACGGGCGCAGTCTAGCCTGCGTCCTGGTTGGTTTGCTGGGCGTGCACCCTGCGGCAGATCGGGTCTGGAACTACTATCAGACGATCCACATGCAGCCGAATCTGTATTTCGTCGGTCCGCTGTGGGGCTTGATCGATCTGCAGGATCCGCGCTCGGCCGATGGGTTGGCCGAGCTCATGGCCGCGCGCCGCGGCTTCTATGAGCGCTACGGATTCCTCTCGCGGGCGGGTGATGCGCGCGTTATCTTGCCCCTCGTTGAGGAAGTCGTCACGAGATCCGGGCAGGCATCGGCCGATGCCATGTGGGCGTTGACGGGAGTTGCGCACCGCCTCGGTCGAAACGAGCTACTTCGTCTCCTTAATGTCGGCGCTGACGACGCTACCCGGGCACAGGCGGAATCATTCGTCGACCAGATCTTTATCTACGGCCAGGACGCCGTCGAGCGGCACTTCGAGACCTTCTACGCCCGCTCACTGAGCAGGGCCGCGGATCTGGTCGGCGGCCCGAAGCGCCGGCATTGACGCCATCAAAGGCGCCTGTTAGCGTCGCGGTGCCTCCCGGCTTTAGCCATCTACTCCGGTGCCATTCCCCTGCGTCGCAGCGGTAAACGATCGCAAAGGGAAAGGTCTTCATCCGACACTTGCGTACACCGGGCTCGGCCTCGCGATAGATCCGCAGATTGAGCGTGATACGGGCACGGGTCTCGTCCAAGCTGTTGAGAAAACGGAGCGCCAGAACCCTCACTGCTCGTACTTGGCGCGGAGCTGGGCAAGGGCCTGCTCTCCAGGGATCAGGGCGATCGCGCCGGTATCGATTTCAGCACAACGACGGCGAATCTCCGCCCGCCATGCTTCGGAGACCTGGAAGTCCGGGCCGACATCAAGGGTCTCCAGCAACGCCTCCGCGACCAGCGCCCGTGTCCGGGGGTCGAGCCGCATGGCTTCTTCGAGAATCTGTTCTGCACTGGCATTCATGACGCGACCTGATGTGCTCCAACCCACTGCAAGATAGCGATTGATAGTAACCGCGCTGTGGCTGGCGGCCAACGTTGGGCCCCAGCGTATTGCCGCTGAGGTATCCGTTCTGCGGGACCTGCGCGGAACAATGCGTGACGCAAGATAGCCGCTTCCAGTTGATCCGGACACGGCCGTTGCGACCCGCTCCCGGGCACGGGCAACGAGCCGGGTGTGTCCGCAATACGTCGCAGACCTGCCGCTCACGTTTGGACTGCAGGAGGCAGCAGGGGTCGATTCCGGACCCTCCGCCAGCACCTTGGCGGTCTGGCGGTATGGGAAAAGCAGGCGGCAGCGAGTTGAATGAAGTTTCGACGTCTATGACGAAATGCTGTTAAGCGAGGCAGGGGGAAGGCGGATTATTCAACGTTGGCCTTGCGGGTAATCACGGGGAAAGCGCGGCGGGCCGCTCCAATGGGAATGGCCTTGCCGAAGCCTTCCGCGGACACCGAATCCCCCCTCGCGACGCTTTTGGCAACACTGATCCCGACCAGCTCCGCTTTTTCTGTGATCACCGGGCCGCCGCTGTTTCCGGGCAGCATCTGGGCATCGGTAAAGATGCTGTCCGGTGTGACCTGGGTAACCACGCCGGAGGTGACTGAGTCCTGCATGCCCAAGGGGCTGCCGATGACAAATACTCGAAGCCCCTGAGGTAATGGCACATTGGCATCGGTCGCCAGGAAAGGCGTCCGGTAGCCGTCGATTTTGAGCAGGGCGAGATCCTGGTCCGGACTTATCTGTTGGAGAAAGGCGGAGATCTCCGTACCGTCCTTGAGGACAACATCAAAGGCATTTTGCACGGCCTCGACGGTCTGCTTCCAATTCAGGTCGTCCCGCGCCTGCCGCACATGGCGTTTCATGAGATCGAGCTTCCGCGCGAACTCGGCGACCCGGTCTTTCCCCGCCTGGTAGCTCTCGGACAGGCGCTCGTATGCCTCCCTGGTCCCGGCCTGCGCCGAGCGGTCTCCGGACTGGCTCATCATCGCGGAAAGGCGAGCGAGCTCGTGCTTCATCTCTTGAAGCTTCGCCTGCCCTCGCTCCAGGCTGGCCTCGAGCGAGCTGACCTCCTGCTCCTGCTTGGCGATGGCGGCTTGCATTTCCGCGAGCTGTCCGTACTCCAAGGGTCTGACGACGTGTCGGTTCGTGAGGATGTAGCCGTCGGCAGTGCAAAAGAAGCCAGATCCTTCGCCGGTGCTGTTCTTCACGGTTACCACTGCGAGCGTGGCCTGCTCGATCGGTGTGGCGGGCTTGAACTTAGCTTGTAGTCTGGCTGCCAGATCTGTCCTGGGGCCCTTTGCTTCTTCCTCGATGTCCAGGACGCGGTCGGAGGCATAGCCGGGGGGCGGGGAATCGGTAAAGTGCCAGTCGCCGTTCGCGTCCTGGTACCTGTAGATGTCCGGGAGGGCCGGAGGGCACCAGGCGGCACAAACCACCAGCACAAGGGCGGTGAGCCGCGTCTGTTGCAGGAGCTGTCTCGGGTTTGCCGCCATGGTCCCGCCTTCTGGTTGGCTCATGTCCCTTGCAGAGGCGGCAAGTTTAGACGAGATCAAGAGGGCGAGGCGATTGGCGTTCGCCACAGGGCAAAGGCTGTCACAAAAACCCTTCCGGCGACTATGCGCTGCCCCGCGGCGGGACTGGCCGGTTCCATGAGGCTAGGCGCACGCCGGGGGTTTTCCTTTCGGCCGGTCTCGTGCCGCTGATAAAATTGCAGATCGATAAGCATTTCCTGATATTTCCCTGCGATGCACATTGGACACCCAAAACCCTTTGTCTTTTCCGTCGACCACCCCCGTTTTCAGGCGGATGTCATCGATGCGTCTCACAGCCATCCGATCCTGGTGGATTTCTGGGCGGATTGGTGTGCCCCCTGTCATGCCCTCGCGCCGCACCTGGAGCGGGTCGTTGACGAGTATGCAGGCCGGCTGCGCCTGGCCAAGGTCGAGCTCGACGAGGGGGATAACATGAAGCTCGCCGGCCACTATCGTCTTCGGGGCTTTCCCACCGTGATCCTTTTTCAGCGGGGCGAGGAGCGGGGGCGCTTCAGCGGGTCCCGCTCCGTCCATCAGCTGAGGGAATGGATTGGCGAGCACCTGTACCCAGAGCCAGCCAACCTCGGGGCCGCGTGATGTTGGGTGCAGCGGAAAAGACGGGAACGGGACCGATGGGCGAGGGCGCGTCTTTCTTGCTCAGGGGGACCCTGCCTGGCTTGCTCCTCGCGCTGGTCGCCCTGTCCACCGCGGGGGCTGGGGGTCTGTCGGGCCCCCAACAGGTGGTGCAGCAAGTGTCAGACGGTCTGATGAAGGTGCTGCGGGAGGACCGCTCGCTCCTGCAGAATGACCCCAAGTATGTCTACCGCCTGGTGGATACGCTCTTCCTTCCGCACGTGGACCTGGACCGGGTCTCGGCCCTCGCCCTCGGCCCCTACTGGCATCGCGCCAACCTGCGGCAGCGCAAGGCCTTCGCGCAAGCGTTCAAGAATCTGCTTATCCGCACTTACGCTATGGCGCTGAACGAGCTCAGCGAGTGGAAGATCCGGTACCTGCCGACGCGCGTGGAGCCGGGTGACCATGAGGTACTGGTGCGCACCCGGGTCCTGCAGCCCGGCGGTAACCCGATCCAGGTGGACTATCGCATGTATGAGAAGGATGGGCGCTGGCTGGCCTACGACGTGGCCGTCGCCGGGGTGAGCCTGATCGCCAACTACCGCAATACCTTTATGGCCCTGGCGCGGCAGAAGGGGCTGGACGGACTCATCGCTGATCTCTCGGCGCGTAATGCCATGCGGCGGCCGCACTCCTGATCTCTTCCCGCCTAGGCCCCTTCCTTGAGCCAGTCCCTCGGGCGCAGAAAGTCCTGGTAGAGGGCGTCTTCCGCGCTTCCCGGCTCCGGGTGCCAGTCGTAGCGCCAGCTGACCTCGGGTGGCAGTGACATCAGGATGGACTCGGTGCGCCCGCCAGACTGGAGCCCGAACAGGGTGCCCCGGTCGTACACCAGATTGAACTCTACGTATCGCCCTCGCCGGTATTTCTGAAAACCCCGCTCCCGCTCGCCGTAAGTCAGGTCCTTTCGGCGCTGCACGATCGGCAGGTAGGCCAGCAGATAGTGGTCCCCGATGCTGCGCTGGAACGTAAAGCACTTCTCGAACCCCCAACTGTTCAGATCGTCGAAGAAGAGGCCGCCGATGCCCCGAGGCTCGTTGCGGTGGCGGATATAGAAATACTCGTCACACCATTGCTTGAAGCGCGGATAGACGCCGGCGCCAAAGGGTGTGCAGGCGTCGCGGGCGACGCGATGCCAATGGATCGCATCCTCTTCAAAGCCGTAGAAGGGGGTGAGGTCGAAACCGCCGCCGAACCACCAGACCGGCTCCGCCCCCTCCCGTTCCGCGATGAAGAATCGGACGTTGGCGTGGGAGGTAGGGACGTAGGGACTGTGGGGATGGATCACCAGGGACACGCCCATGGCCTGGAAGCTGCGTCCCAGAAGCTCGGGTCGACCCGCTGTAGCGGAGGGGGGGAGCTTGTCGCCGAAGACGTTGGAGAAGTTGATTCCCCCCTGCTCGAACACCGCTCCGTCCCGAAGCACCCGCGTGCGGCCGCCCCCGCCTCCGGATCGCGCCCACGCGTCCTCGCGGAAGCGCGCCGTCCCGTCCTCCGCCTCCAATGCCGCGCAGATGCGGTCCTGCAGATTCAGCAGGTAACGCTCCACGGTTTTTGGGTCGGGCTGGTCGCTTACCGTCATCTCTCCTCCGCGTCTCTGCGGTTCGACTGCGTCCGCTTTGCCTGTTATTGGCCGGCGAGAAGCCCCAGTAGGAGGTTCGCGCTCTCGTCGGCGCCGGTGGGCTCCACTGGCGTAGCGCGGCCCCCTCGGAGAAGCTCCCGCAGCGGCTCCTCCAGGCGGCCGCCCAGCAACGCCGGGAGCCCGATCTCACGGACTGGCACCCGCTCGCGCAGCCACCCCAGCAGCCAAGGCTCCTCTGGCCAGTCGCCGCGGTGTACGGAAAGGACCGGGATCCCATGGCATGCGGCTTCTGCAAAGGATCCGTACCCCGCCTTGGTGAGGACGGCATCGGATGCGGCGAGGGCCTCAATGACCGACACGCCCAGCTGCGACAGGCGCGTCACATCGGTGCGGCCGCGGCCCTCGTGCCGGGTCACCAGCCAGCGGACCCCTGGCAGGAGCGGTGCCTCCGCCAATGGGTCGAAGCCGTCCACCCCGCCGAACTGCATCAGAACGAGGCGATGGTCGTCGGGTAGGGCGAGCCGCTCGCGGATCCATCCTTTCTTGTTCGCGGCCTGTTGCGCGATCGGCCCCACGTCCTTGGCATTGGGCAGCCATTCCATGGGCATGGAGGGGGCGGGACGGATGAAGAGGTCTGCCGAGGCGTAGACGGACTTGAGTCGGTGGGTCAGGGCCGCTGAGAGGCGGTTTGCGACCGGGCTGGCGGCCAGGATGTCATACCAGTTTAGGGAGCAGAGGGCGGCGGCGGGGATTCCCAGGGATCGGGCGGCGTCCAGCGGAAGCCAGGGCACATCCGCGAGCACGAGGTCGGGTGGGTCCTCCTCGAACAGCCTCAGCTGTCGTTCCAGGTGGTGGCCGTAAGCGGCCTCGAATGCCTCATAGGGCGGCAGGCTCTCCTCCCACCGCGTGGAGAGGGGGCCGTCGATCAGCAGTCCCACGTCGGCGGCCTCCGGGAGATGCCGAAAGTCCCCGGGCAGGCGGGCCCGGGCGACGGCGAAATCAATGTTCCCCTGGAGGGTGATGCGCAGGGCGGGCAGTCGCTCGGCGAGGGCATGCACCACCGGCGCAACCTGTGCCAGATGCCCGTAGCCGTGGGCTGTAACGGCGAGAAATAGGTGCTTCATCGGGTCAGCGCGCAAGGATGGATGTGCACGGCGAGCCAGACGCAAGGTGGCTCTCCCGATGTCGCCAGCACCCGATGAGGCGTACGGGCGGGGATGAAGATATGATCGCCCGCATGAAGCGTCACGTCTCGGTCGGAGATCTCCAGGGAGGCTTCGCCTTGGAGCAGGAGCACCCACTCGTCCTGCGCCTGGTCGTAGGTGCGGGGATCCGGCCGGTCGCTGCTGACGATGCGCTCGATGACGACGTTTCGGCAGTGCAGCAGCTCAAGGAAGTCTTCCCCGGTTTCCGGTGAAGGGAGATTTGAAAAGAGGTTGCGTTTCTCGGTTTCCACGTCGCCTACCGGCCCCGACGATACCGTCAAAGTCGCGCGCACCGCGGTCCAAATCCCCTCGCCCTTTGGGGGAGAGGGGGGGTGAGGGAAACGGTCGCGGCGGCAGCGACTCACATTTTCTCGGGGTGGCGCTGACGCCATAGCCGTTAGCCCGGGAAACAAAAAACCGGCACGCGGCCGGTCTTCTGGAGCGCTGCGACTTGAGGTCAGCCCATGGCCTTGATGTGGGCGTTGAGCCGACTCTTATGCCGGGCCGCCTTGTTCTTGTGGATCAGGCCGTGGGTCGCCGCGCCGTCGATCACGGGCACCATCTCCTTGTATGCGGCGGCGGCCCCGTCCTTGTCACCCGCATCGATGAGCTTGACCACCTTCTTGATGTAGGTCCGCGCCATGCTGCGGCGCGAGGCATTCTGCTGGCGGTGCTTTTCCGCTTGACGCGCACGCTTGCGAGCTTGGTCTGAATTGGCCAAAGGTGCCCTCCTAAGATCCGAAATCAGTGCTTCAAAAGACCCGCCATTCTGTAAAATGGCCCCGCCTCTTGTCAACAGCGGTTTGGCTAGGGGAGCGAGAAGGCGATTCCCTCCGCCCGGTTCGGATGTCTTCCTTACGTGGCCGCCCCCGGACCGCCTGTTCACCCTTTGGCGGTCGTGCGGCTGGTTGGCCGTTTGTGCCCGAATAAGTCAAACGGTCTCGCCTGAGTATAATTCCAAATTTTCGAGAGTCCCCCGTCGTTACCCATGCAGGTCATCCGTGGACTGCACAACCTGAGACCGTGCCATCTGGGCTGCGTGGCCACGATCGGAAACTTCGACGGGGTGCACCTAGGCCATCGTGCGGTGTTCGGGCGGCTTCTCGCCAAGGGTCGCGAGCTCGGCCTGCCGGCCACGGTGATCACCTTCGAGCCCCAGCCCATGGAGCTCTTCGCGCCGGAGACGGCGCCCCCGCGGTTGACGCGTCTGCGGGAGAAACTCTCGGCCCTCGAAGATGCGGGCATCCATCGGGTGATGCTGCTGGAGTTCGGCCCCAAGCTGGCCGCCATGGGGGCGACGGACTTTGTGTGCGATCTCCTGGTGAGCGGACTAGGGACCCGTTACCTGCTGGTGGGGGATGACTTCCGCTTCGGTCGCGGGCGAGAGGGCGACTACGGTCTGCTGGAGTCGATGGGACGGCAGCACGGCTTTCTGGTGGAGGATCTGCACACCATCACCGTGGGTGACGAGCGGGTCAGCAGCACGCGCATCCGCGACGCCCTGGCACGCGGGGACCTGGATCTGGCCCGCCATCTTCTCGGCCGTCCTTACCGGATCTGCGGCAGGGTGGCCCACGGCGACAAGCGGGGCCGTTCTATCGGCTACCCCACGGCAAACCTGAATCTGCACCGCCGCGCGAGCCCGCTGCGGGGTGTCTTCGCGGTTCTCGTAGACGGTGTGGGCGACCGCCCTTGGCCGGGCGTCGCCAACCTGGGCACTCGGCCGACCGTAACAGGAGGGAAGGATTACCTTCTGGAGGTCCATCTGTTCGATCTGGCGCATGAGATCTATGGACGGCACCTGGAGGTGGAGTTTCGGCTGAAGCTGCGGGACGAACGGAAGTTTGGCTCCTTTGAGGAGCTTAAGCACCAGATCGGCCTTGACGCGGCTGCCGCTCGCCAGTTTCTGGGGGTTTGACCGGAACGTTTGCTGTTCGGCGTCGGGCGCAACACGCGTGGCGGTTGCGCCCGACGCCGAATCACGCACAGGGATGGAAATATAGTAGGGTGCGGGTCAGCAGGCAGAGGACGGAAGGGAGAAGACAGAAGAAGTCGAGCCCAGTGGGGCGCTTGCGGTCCCCTACGCTGCGCGGTGCGCACCGCCGCCCAGGTTACGGTGCTACGGGTGTAGGCATCGCGCCCTGCGGAACTATGCCCATCGATGGTGATGTCTGGCCGCGGTACTCACGTACGCGCGGCGTTACAAGAGTTGGTTTTCGTGACGGGCAAGGTCCAGCCCGCCTATCGATCATGATGAGAGAGACACCGACCGTGGCCGACTACAAAGACACCCTCAACCTCCCCAGCACGGGCTTTCCGATGAAGGCGAACCTGGCCCAGCGTGAGCCGGAAATGCTCGCGCGTTGGGGTGCGCTGGATCTCTACGGCAAGATTCGGGCTGCCGCCGCCGGCAGGGAGGCCTTCATCCTCCATGACGGTCCGCCCTATGCCAACGGGGAAATCCACATCGGGCACGCGGTTAATAAGGTGCTCAAGGACATCATCGTCAAGAGCCGCACGCTGGACGGCTATGACGCCCCCTACGTGCCCGGCTGGGACTGCCACGGCCTGCCCATCGAGCTGCAGGTCGAGAAGAAAAAGGGAAAGCCCGGCGCCAAGATCAGCCCCGCCCAGTTCCGCCAGGCCTGCCGCGAGTATGCGGCCCGGCAGGTGGACGGCCAGCGCGCCGACTTCAAGCGCCTGGGTGTGCTCGGGGACTGGGAGCAGCCATATCTCACCATGGATTACGGGTTCGAGGCGAGCATCATCCGCTCCCTCGCCCGGGTGATCGCCAACGGCCACGTGCAACAGGGCTACAAGCCAGTGCACTGGTGTATCGACTGCGGCTCCGCCCTTGCGGAGGCGGAGGTGGAGTATACCGACAAGGAGTCGATCTCCATCGACGTGCGTTTCCCGGTGTTGGACGACGAGGCGGTGCTTGCCCGCTGTCACTCGGTACCCAACGGTCACGGCGACGGACCCATGTCGGTGGTCATCTGGACCACCACCCCCTGGACCCTTCCCGCGAACCAGGCAGTGGCCCTCAATCCGACCCTGGAATATGTGGTCGTGCAGACCGAGGGCGACCATCGCAGCGAACGGCTGATCCTCGCGGAGGGGCTGCTCAAGGAGACCATGGATCGTCTCGGTATCGACCGTTACCGGGTGATCTGCTACGGCACTGGGGACGCCCTGGAGGGGCTTCTGCTCCAGCACCCCTTCTACGACCGCGAGGTACCCATCATCCTGGGCGAGCATGTGACCCTGGACGCGGGCACCGGCGCTGTGCACACGGCCCCGGGGCATGGTCTCGAGGACTATGTGGTCGGCCTGCGCTACGACCTGGAGGTGGACAACCCGGTCGGTGGCGATGGCCGCTTTCTGCCCGGTACGCCCCTGTTTGCGGGCGAGCACGTGTTCACCGCCAACGAGCGCGTGGTGGAGGTGCTGAAGGCCCGTGGGGCCCTGGCGCGGGAGTCGCGCTTCACCCACAGCTATCCCCACTGTTGGCGCCACAAGTCGCCAATCATCTTCCGCGCCACGCCCCAGTGGTTCGTCAGCATGGAACGTAAGGGCCTGCGGGCGGCGGCGCTGCGGGAGATAGAGCGGGTTCGGTGGATGCCGGACTGGGGACAGTCCCGCATCGACGGAATGGTGCGCAACCGCCCGGACTGGTGCATCTCCCGCCAGCGGGCCTGGGGGGTGCCCATTCCGCTCCTGGTCCACAAGGAGACAGGGGAGCCGCATCCAGACACCCCGCGGCTCATCGAGCGGGTGGCCGAGCGGGTCGAGCGGAGGGGTGTGGACGCCTGGTTCGAGCTTCTGCCGAAGGATCTGTTGGGTGCGGACGAAGCGGCCCATTATGAGAAGGTGCACGATACCCTCGATGTCTGGTTCGATTCCGGCGTCACCCATGCCTGTGTGCTCGAGCACCGCGCAGGGCTGAGCTCTCCCGCCGATCTGTATCTCGAGGGCTCGGACCAGCACCGCGGCTGGTTCCAGTCGTCGCTCCTGACGTCCGTGGCCATGTACGACCGGGCGCCCTACCGCCAGGTGCTTACCCACGGCTTCACCGTGGACGCCCGGGGCGAGAAGATGTCCAAGTCCAAGGGGAATGTGGTAAGCCCCCAGGACGTGATGAAGACCCTCGGCGCCGACATCATCCGCCTGTGGGTGGCGGCGACGGACTACCGCGGCGAGATGGGCGTCTCCGACGAGATCCTCAAGCGCACCGCCGACGCTTACCGACGCATCCGCAACACCGCCCGATTCCTCTTGGCGAACCTGAACGGGTTCGATCCGGCGGCGAATCTGACCGCCCCCGGCGAGATGATCGAGCTCGACCGCTGGGCAGTGGACCGCGCCCTTCAGCTGCAGCAGGAGATCGTCCAGGCCTACCGCGACTACCAGTTCCACCTGATCTACCAGAAGATCCACAACTTCTGCGTGGTGGACATGGGGGCCTTCTACCTGGATGTGATCAAGGACCGCCAGTACACGACCCAGGCCGATGGCCTGCCGCGGCGCTCCTGCCAGACCGCCCTGTATTGCATCGCGGAGGCCATGAGCCGCTGGCTGGCGCCCATTCTGAGCTTCACCGCCGACGAGGTTTGGCAGCATTTGCCGGGCAAGCGTTCCGAATCGGTTTTCCTGGAGACCTGGTACGAGGGCCTCTTCGCCCTTGACCCCCAGGACCGGTGCGATCGGGGATTCTGGGAACGGGTACTGGCGGTGCGTGTTGCGATCGCCCCCCACCTGGAGGCGGCGCGCAAGGCGGGGGTCATCGGCTCCTCCCTGGACGCGGAGGTCGATCTCTATTGTGGCGAGGAGACATTCGATATTCTCGCGCGCCTGGAGGATGAGCTTCGGTTCGTGCTCATCACTTCCTATGCCAGGGTGCACCCCATCTCCCAGCGGCCGGCGGATGCGGCAGTAACTGAGCTCGACGGGGTCGCTGTGCGCGTGACACCGTCGGAGCACGCCAAGTGCGTGCGCTGTTGGCACCACCGGGAGGACGTGGGTGCGGATCCGGACCATCCCGAGCTCTGTGGGCGCTGCGTCGAGAATGTGAGGGGCGCCGGCGAGACCCGGCGCTTCGCCTGAGGATGGCCCGCTGGCTATGGCTTTCCGTCCTCATCGTCGCCCTTGATCAGACGGCGAAGGCGCTGGCGGAGCTGCTGCTTGCGCCCTACCGGCCCGTCCCCTTGTTCCCCTTTTTCAACCTTACCCTGATGTACAACGAGGGCGCGGCCTTCAGCTTTCTCGCAGATGCGGGTGGCTGGCAACGCTGGACCTTTGCGGGCTTTGCCTTGTTGATGACGGTCGCTTTGGTGGTCTGGCTGCTGCGCCTCAACGCCCATGAGCGGATGACGGCGGCGGCCATCGCTCTCATCGTCGGTGGGGCGGTCGGCAACCTGATCGACCGGCTGATGACGGGCCGGGTCGTGGACTTCCTGGATGTCTACTACGGCCGCTGGCACTGGCCTGCCTTCAACGTGGCCGACAGCGCGATCACGATCGGCGTGTCCCTGCTGCTCCTCGCCAGCTTGCGCAGCGACTCGGCGAGGAAGCAATCGGCCTGACCCATGCGGACTGAAGCGGCGCAGAATTTCGAAGTCGTCCCGACCTCTTGCGGGCGCGCTGGCTTCGCTCTTCTGTTGCTTCTTGCGATGCTGCCTGAAGCCTCGTCGGCGTGGGCGCAGCACCAGGCGGAATTGGTGGTGGCGACCCGCGAGGTGCCGCCCTTCGCGATCCGCACCGACAAGGGGTGGGAAGGCATTGCGATAGAGCTGCGGACCCGTGTTGCCACCCTCCCCCGCAGCACCAGCGAGTCGTTCTTGAGCCGGCCGGCGACAGCCGCCTCGGAGCTGCCCCGGGACGGCCAACAGCTGTGCGGGCTGGCGGGCCGTCCCGGTTGAGCCGCAGCGGCCGTCCTGTCAGGCCATAAGGACAACTGTGCTAGAGGGAGCCCATGAACATTGCCATCCTCTCCCGCGATTCAACTCTCTACTCGACCCGACGGCTGGTGACGGCCGCGCGGGAGCGCGGGCATGAGGCGCGGGTCATCGATGTCCTGCGCTGCTACATGAACATCACCTCGCACAAGCCGTCGATCCATTACAAAGGGGAGGATTTGGCTGGCTTCGACGCGGTGATCCCGCGTATCGGCGCCTCGGTCACCTTCTACGGCACCGCGGTCCTGCGCCAGTTCGAGATGATGGGGGTGTATCCCCTGAATGAATCCGTCGCCATCACGCGGGCGCGCGACAAGCTGCGCTCCCTCCAGCTGCTCTCCCGCAAGGGCATCGGGCTCCCGGTCACGGGATTCGCCCACGCCCCGGACGACGTGGAGGATCTCATCAAGATGGTGGGCGGTGCGCCCCTTGTCATCAAGCTCCTGGAGGGCACCCAGGGTATCGGCGTCGTGCTTGCGGAGACCCATAAGGCAGCGGAGAGCGTCATCGAGGCCTTCATGGGTCTGCGGGCCAACATCCTGGCACAGGAGTACATCCAGGAGGCGGGAGGGGCCGACATCCGCTGTTTCGTCATCGGCGAAAAGGTGGTGGCGGCCATGAAGCGCCAGGCCAAGGACGGAGAGTTCCGCTCCAACCTGCATCGGGGAGGTACACCTTCCCTCGTGCGCATCACGCCGGAGGAACGCTCGACCGCCGTGCGGGCGGCCAGGATCATCGGGCTGAACGTCGCCGGCGTCGACATCCTGCGCTCGAATCATGGTCCGGTTGTCATGGAGGTCAACTCATCCCCGGGACTCGAGGGCATTGAACGGGCGACCGGCAAGGACATCGCCGGGATGGTGATCGGCTTCGTCGAGAAGAACGCGGCGACCGGGACCACCCGCACCAAGGGCAAGGGCTGAGGTGGCCGCGGCCAGTCTGGTCATTGGCGGGCAGGAGGTCCTCCGCGGGGAGCGGGTCAACATCAACGTGCCCCTTCCCAGTCTTTACACGCAATCCCCGGTCTACCTGCCCGTGCAGGTCGTGCGTGGGCAGCGGGAGGGTCCTTCCCTTTTCGTCAGTGCGGCGATCCACGGCGACGAGATCAATGGGGTTGAGATCATCCGCCGCGTGATGGGAACGCCCGCGCTGCGCCGCTTGCGCGGCACCCTGCTGGCGGTGCCCGTGGTCAACGTCTACGGATTCGTCCGCCAGTCCCGCTATCTGCCCGACCGGCGCGACCTGAACCGCTCGTTCCCCGGCTCCGAGACCGGTTCCCTGGCGGCTCGGTTGGCCTTCACCTTCGTCCGCGAGGTCCTGGAGCGCAGCACCCACGGAATCGATCTGCACACGGGCGCCCAGCACCGCGACAATCTCCCGCAAGTCCGCGCGTCCCTCGACGACGATCCTGCGATGCTGG
>Ga0307440_1000950_pt1 | contig 14335 bp, 10 predicted proteins | sample SalMarWE160410MG_FD_202150 | JGI IMG/M metagenome (GOLD analysis project Ga0307440, IMG submission 202150) | Salt marsh sediment microbial communities from the Plum Island Ecosystem LTER, Massachusetts, United States - WE1604-10 | ecosystem: Environmental > Aquatic > Marine > Intertidal zone >... | reverse complement strand
GGGAACGAGCTCGTACTCGAGAGCCGACCCGCGCAAGTGCAGGGCATCCAGTGCCCGGTCGGTGCGGGTGTTTCGGACCACCGCGTGCACGGCCAGACCGGGCGCCTCGGACATGCGGCTCAGCCCTTCAGGGTCCAGGGCCGCCGCTGGAGTTCGGGCGGTGACACCTCGGGCCCGTCCTCTCCCAGGTGGATGTTGATCTCGGAGCGGATGCCCCAGCGCCCGGTCAGGTAGACGCCCGGCTCGATCGAGAAGCCGATCCCGGGAACGAGCGGGCGCTCGTCGCGCGTCTCGATGGAATCGAGGTTGGGCCCGAACCCGTGGTTCACGCGGTCCATGGCGTGCCCCGTCCGGTGCAGGACCGCCTCGCGGTAGCCGCGCTCGAACAGGATCTCCCGCGCACGCCGGTCCACCTCCGCGCCGGTGGGGGGCGGATCCTGGCCGAAGCGTTCGGAGAGGAGCTCCACGGCGCCATCGCGCGCGGCGACCACGGCGTCCCACGCCTCCCCGAATCCCTCCGGCAGCTCCTCGTCGAGCACTCCCATCCACGTCTGGTCGGCGAACACCGCGTCGGGCTCCCCGACCGCGCGGCCCCACAGGTCCACGAGCAGTACCTCGCCCCGGGACAGGACGCGCGAGCCCTCCTCGGGCGGCTCGTAGTGGGGGAGGGCTGTGTTCGGGCCGGCGCCCACGATCACGCCGCCGCCCGTGAGGCCGGCGTCCCCCATGAGCTCGAGCACGCGGCCGGCCAGCTTCCGCTCGTTCAGCGGGCTCCCCGAGCGCACGGCGTCCGCGGCCTCGTCGAACGCCTGGCGGGCGATGCGGGCCAGGTCGGCGGCGGCACGGCGGTGGTGGTGCAGCCCCGCCTCGCCCCAGGTGGCGTAGGCGCGGGCGATCAGGTCGGCGGAGCTGACCACGCGCACGTCGAAAGACTCCACCAGCTCCACCACGCCGGCGGGCACGTAGTCCACGAAGGGCACGGCGTCCCGCTCGGAGATCTCCATGGCGATCCAGTCGCAGTGGGCCAGCATGGAGGACAGCTCCCCCTCCATCTCCTCCCAGCCCACGTACTGGCGGTGAGCATGGGGCCAGCCCTCCCAGCTCTGGCGCTCGATGCGATGCGACAGGGCCACGGGCTCCCCCTCCCGCGGCAGGAGCACGAAGTGACGCCGCGATGTCCCCTCCGGGAGGCCGAGGATCTCGGCGGCGACGCGATTGCGGCCCTCCAGATCGAACAGGAGCCAGCCGTCGACCCCCTGGTCCTCCATGGCCTGGCGCGCGCGCGTCAGGAACGCCTCGGACAGCGATGCACTCATGAGTCTTCCTCCCTCGCGGCGTCGACCAGCCCGGCCACGTGCGCGGCCGCCAGGTCGCCCAGCCTCTCCGTGTTGTATCCACCCTCCAGGAGCGACACGGTCCTCCCCCCCGTCGTGCCGCGGGTCTTCCGCACGAGCTCGACCGTCATGGCGCGGAAGTCCTCGGGCTCCAGGGTGAACCCGGCCAGCGGATCGCCGCGCGCCGAATCGAAGCCGCACGAGATGAACAGCAGGTCCGGGGCGAAACGGGCCAGCGCCTCGTCCACCGCATCGTACAGCCCCTCCACGTACCGCTCCCGCGGCAGACCCGGCGGCATGGGCCGGTTCAGGGTCGTGCCCTCGCCCGCCCCGGCGCCCGTCTCCTCGGCCGCGCCCGTGCCCGGGTACAGGGGGGACTGGTGCACGGACAGGTAGAACACGTCGCCGTCCTCGTAGAAGATGTCCTGCGTGCCGTTCCCGTGGTGCACATCCCAGTCCACGATGAGGGCCCGCTTCGCCAGGCCGTCCGCGAGGACGTCACGGGCGGCGATGGCCACGGAGTTGAACAGGCAGAAGCCCATCGACTCGGTGGGCGTGGCGTGGTGGCCGGGCGGACGGATGGCGCAGAAGGCGTTGGAGTGCCGGCCCTCGAGGACCGCGCGGGCCGCCGCCGCCGCCGTCCCGGCGGCGGCGAGTGCCGCGTCCCAGGAGGCCGCCGACACGACGGTGTCCGCCTCCAGGTGGGTCGGCTCCCCGCGGCGCCGTGCCTCTTCGACGCCCTCACGCACGTGCTCGATCATCTCCGCTTCGTGCACCAGGGAGAGCCGCTCCGGATCCAGCAGGCGTCCGGGGAGCGACCGGACCTCGGGCAGGAGGTCGGGCAGGGCCCTCTCCAGCCCGGCGCTCACGGCACGCAGCCGACCCTGGTGCTCGGGATGGCCCCAGCCGGTGTCGTGCCGCGAGCAGTCCTCGTGCATGTATACGCCCACGGATCCGCGTGCCGCCAACCACCACCTCCGCCTGTCGTGGGGAACCCGGCCGTGGCCACCGGGGCGTTGATGCCCCCGGCGCCGCCGCGTAGCTTCCGCCCTTCACGTGGCCCGCCCCGCGGCGCGGCCCTCCACCGGGAGACTCGGCTCACCATGGCATCGAACACGCGACGCACGCGACTCGCTCTCACGGCCCTGCTCGTGGCCGCCAGCGCGGCGGCGTGCGACGTGAAGTGGGGCGGCGGCCACATCGCCCTCGAGCACCCGCGCTCGCCGCGCGCCGGGCAGGACTCGGCCGCCACGGCCGCGCCGCCGCCGGTCCCGCTCCCGAAGCCGCCGTTCGTCTACCTGGTCCGGTTCGAGGGGGATGGAAGCGCCTCGGCCGTGCCCTTCGCCCGGGCGGGAGCCGCCGGCCTCGAGACGCTCGGCTGGCCCGCCGGCGCCGACGCCGGCTACGCGGCCCGCTTCGACTCGAGCTTCGCCCGTCCGGGCGCCACGCTGGCGCTCCAGGTCGCCGCCCGCCGCGTGGGCACGCTCATAGTGACCGGAACCCGCATGGCGGTCAACGCGACGTGTCCCTCGGTCACGGACGTCCGCACCCTGGTGGCGCCCGGCCAGTCGACGCCCCGCTGGGCGTTCGCGGTCGGGCCGGGCCTTCCCGACAGCGTGCCGGCGCGCGTGGACCTGCCGTCCATGGACGATCGCATGCGCACCTTCGGACCCATCCTGGCGGAGAACCTCCTGAAGACAGCCGGCGTGGAGCACGCCTACCTGGCCCAGCGGGCGGAGCTGCAGGCCGTCCCGCTTCCGGGTGACACCCTCGCCGGCGCGGCGGCGCGCGGCCTGGCCGCCACTTACCTCATCGGCGACACGCTCGCCCCCGTGCCGCCCTCGTCGGAGTCGGCCGTATCGCTCTTCTACCTGGCCGTTTTTGATCCCGCGCGGGGTTACGTGCCCGAGTGGAGCTCGGTGCACCGGTACGGGTCGGCCGCCGACAAGCGGGTCCTCTCGTGGCTGGGCGCCTTGCGGCTCGGGACCCGGCGGCTGGACATGCTCAGGGAGACGGACGGGTCGGCCGCGCACGTGGCGGCGCACGAAGAGGGGAACAGCCGGGACATCGCCTGGACCGAAGAGGGGCTGTGTCCGGCGCTTCGGAGCCTGCTCGAGGCGCCGCGCGCCGAGAGCGGCACGACCTCCGACTCGGCGGCGGGCGCCGACCCGGGCGCGGGAGGCGGCTGAGCGGAGGGACCCGGCGCGCCGCCGGGCGGTGGGGCGGCGTCAGGCCGCGTAGGTCTCGAGGACCTTGCCCAGCTCTCCCTGCCGGAGCTCCCGGAGCGCCCGGTCCCGGAGCTGCCGCACCCTCTCCCGCGTGATCCCGAGGACCTTCCCGATCTCCTCGAGGGTGTGCTGGCTCTCGCCCTGGAGGCCGTAATACAGCCGGACCACCCGGGCATCCCGTGGACGAAGAAGACGCAGGGCCCGATCCACGTGCTGGACGAGCAGGGCGTCCTCGAGCTCCCGCTCCACGTCCGTCTCATCGAGGAGGATGCGGTCCTGGAGCTGGTTGTCGTCCGAGTCTCCCACCGGAGCGTCCAGCCGCACCTCTCCCACGTTGAGGGCCTGGAGCATCTCCACCGTCGCGGGGTCCAGCTCCGCCGCCTCGCCGATCTCACGGCTCGTGGGCTCGCGACGCAGGCTCTGGCGGAGATTCTCCCGGGTGCGCAGCACCCGGCCGAGCTCGGTCGCGCGGTTCAGCGGAAGCCGGACGGATCGACTGTGTCGGGCGAGGGCGGCCAGGATGGCCTGGCGGATCCACCACACGGCGTAGCTGATGAACTTCACGCCCTGGTCGGGATCGAACTTCTCGGCGGCCGTCACCAGCCCCACGTTCCCTTCCTGGACCAGGTCCGAGAAGGACAGGCCGCGGTTCTGGTAGCGCTTGGCGACCGACACCACGAAGCGGAGGTTGGACCGGATCAGGGTCTCGAACGCCGAGCGGTCGCCCGCACGGGCGCGGCGCGCGACGTCGTCCTCCTGTCCTGAATCGAGCAGGGGGTAGCGACCCAGCTCGTCCAGGTAGAGGTCGATCGCGGTGGAGCCCCCCGGCTGACGGGTGGCGAGCGGGGTGGCGGCGGGACGGCCGTTTCGGGCCATGATGGCGATCCGGTCGATTGCTGTGCGAGGAGGGTGAGGCCGGCTTTCCCCCGGTCCAACCCGCGGGGCGCCGGTCGTTCACCGGTTCGAAAAGTTAGGTGGGCCTACGCGGCCCGTCAACGAGGTCCCCGGAGCGCCGTCGCGGCCCGGCCGCCGACGGCGCGTCTTTCGTCACGGCCGTACGGCTCCCCAGTATGTGTCCATGGAGCTCCAGCTCGCGCATGCGGCCGCAACGGACGTGGGTCGAGTCCGTGACCAGAACGAGGACGCGTGGCTCGCCGTTCCCGACGGCAGGCTGTTCGCGGTCGCCGACGGCATGGGTGGGCACGCCGCGGGCGAGGTCGCCAGCCGCGTGGCCGTCGAGACCCTGGCCGAGGAGCTGAAGGGAGTCTCGCCTCGCGACGTGGAGGCCGCCCGATCGGAGCTCGAGCGCGCCGTGCTGCACGCCGGGCGGCGCATCCACGAGCAGTCCGCGCGCGTGCCGGAGCGGCACGGGATGGGCACCACGGTGACCGTCCTGCAATTCCTGGAGGCCGGCCGCGCCGTGCTGGCCCACGTGGGTGACAGCCGCGCCTACAGGCTCCGAGAAGGGAGGCTGCGGCGTCTCACCCGCGACCACACCTGGGTCCAGCAGCAGATGGACCGCGGCCTCATGTCGGAGAGCGGGGCCCGCCGCCACCCCGCCTCGAGCGTGCTCACGCGGGCCCTGGGGACGGCGCCCCGGGTGTCCCCCGATCTGTCCGTGGTCGACTGGCGCCCGGGCGACGTCTTCCTGCTGTGCTCGGACGGCCTCACCGGACCGGTGGCCGAGGCGGACATCGAGCGGACGCTGCGGGAGAGCCCCGATCCGCAGACCGCGGCCGCCGCGCTGGTGCGCCTGGCCAACGACCGGGGCGGACCGGACAACGTCACGGCCGTGGTGGTGCGAACCGGAGCGGAGTCGGCGCACGAGGACGATCGAACCCCGGCGTCGTAGCGCTCAGCCGTAGATCGGCCGGTCCTCCGCGAGCCGGTCGGCGGCCTGGCCGGGTGGCGCCTCGAGCAGCTCCAGCAGGGGAGCCGGATCGCGGGGCTCGGTGCCCGGGAGGGTGAACACCCGCAGCACCCGCGCCGAGTGGTGCAGCCCGCGGCTCAGGCGCGGAAGGTCGAGGATCCCCTCTGCGCCTGCCGAGGTCAGTCTGCGTACCTCGCCGCGTGCCCTGACCAGGAGGAGGCGCAGGTCCAGCATGGCCGGGTAGGATGGGTAGTCCAGCAGCACGATCCCATCTCCCAACCCCCACTCCTGCGCCAGCCTTCCCTCCAGGCGACGCGCCAGGCCCGGCTTCTCATGGAGCCAGGTCGGCGTGTCGGGCGGCAGCTCGTCCCCGAACAGCTCCACGCAGCGCTTGGGCAATCGCCGGTCGGTGAGCGCCGCGACCATGTCGCGGACGCGCCCGCCGGCGGCCTCGCCCGCGCTTCCCGCCCCCGCCTCGACCCGGTGCCGCAGCGTTCCGAACAGCTCCTCGTCCGTTCGGCCGGGAAGCTCGTCGCGTCCCAGCACTCCGGCCTCCAGGGCGGTCTCCACCAGCCGGCGGAACAACGCCGATGCCGCCCGCACGGTGTGGTGCCAGTAGACGTTCCGAAACATCTGGTACTTGGAGAACAGCAGCGACTCGAGAGCCGTGATGCCCTTCTCGGTCACGGCGAGCTCCAGGGGAGCCCCGGGCGCCTCGCGGGCCAGGGTGAGGGAGTCCAGCAGCCGATCCACGTCGACGGCCCCGTAGGGCACGCCGCAGAAAAAGCTGTCGCGGGCCAGATAGTCGATCTTGTCCAGGTCCAGGGAGCCCGCGATCAGTCCCTGGAGCGGGTGGCCGGATCGGCCCCGGATGAAGTCCGCCACCCGTGCGGGGCCGTCGGGCCGTACCTGCTCGAGGGAGCGGCGGATCGGGTCGGCCCCGAGGAAGAGGGCCGCGAGCTCCTCGTGGTGGCCGGGAAGCGAGTCCGGCTCGATCTCCTCCATGGCGTGGGAGAAGGCGTAGTGTCCCACGTCGTGGAGCAGGGCGGCGAGCGGCACGAGGGGAAGCTCCTCGCGCTCGGGAGGCGACAGGCTGGCCAGCGCACCGGCGCTCTCCAGGAGCCCCAGGGCGCGCTCGGCCAGGTGGTAGACGCCCAGGGCGTGGAGGAAGCGCGTGTGGACCGCGCCCGGATATACGAGGTGCGCGAAGCCGAGCTGCTTGACGCGCCGCAGGCGCTGGAACTGCGGGCTGTCGACCAGGGCGGCCGCCCGTGGACGCAGGCGGATGTTGCCCCACAGGGGGTCACGGACCGTGCGGGCTCGGACCATCCGGGAGCCCCGGTCTCGCCGTCAGCTCCGCGGCCGTCGCCGGCGGGCGGATGCCCACCCGGTACGGCGACGTTCCCGCCTCAGTAGACCGCCTCCTTGAGCTCGTCCGGGAAGGTCGGGAACCGGTCGAGCCACTCGCAGCGCGCCGCGCGCAGATCGGCCAGCCTGTCGGAAAGCTCGGATTCGCTGAAGTGCGCCGTCAGGTCGAACTTGGAGTCGCCCACGCCGGGCACCGACTTCGGCACCTCCATGCGGGACGCCTCGTCCGGGACCCATTCAATCTGGTCCCGCGCCACGGCCCTCAGGATGGCCACCGTGTCGAGGAGCCCGATCTTCTCGGCCCGCTCGCCCTGGCCGATCGCCCCGGTGTTGAGGATGTAGCAGTGCAGGTCCGGGTTCTCCTCCAGGATGTCCCGGAACAGCTCGCCTTCCCGTCCCTTCGGGCCCACGATGAACGGGTTGGTGCCCACCACCCGGACCGGCTCGCCCTTCGCGTTCGGGTCCGCGGCCGACGTCTTGATCGACTCGCCCAGCATGAACGCCACCGCCGCCTGATCGGCCGTGAGTCGGCCGATGGCGGGGACGAGCGGGTTGCGGGTGATGAAGAAGATGTCGGTGATCTTCTGCACGTCGATGGTGCCGTCCGTGTTCCGGACCTCGTCGATCGGCACCACGGCGCGGCCGTTGGAGGTGAGCTCCTCGTTGTAGAAGTCCACCGTGCCGTCGTCCTCGACCCACACGTTCTCGAAGATGGCGCGCTCGCAGGTGGCGGCGCCGTACAGCGCCTCCTGGTCGCGGGGGTTGAGCCCGTCGGTCTTGATGTAGAAGCCGCCGCCCTCGGTGCCCTTGCAGAACGCATCGGGCGTGAGCACGACCACGTCGTCCTGGCGGACGCGGACGTGCTCGCCCTTTCCCTCGTCGAGGTCGAAGTCGTGGCAGGTGAGGCTCGTCTTCCCCGTCCCCGAGAGGCCGAAGAACAGGAAGCCCTTCTCCACGAGCTCACCCGTGCGGGCGCTGTGGCTATGCACCAGCTTGCTGCCGGCGTGCAGGCCGAGCCCCTTCCCCCGCGCCTTGGCCAGGTACATGGTCAGGCGCAGGAAGGACTTCTTGATCTCCCCGTAGTAGTCCGATCCGAGGACCCAGGTGACTCCCTCCTCCGGGTCCACGAGGATAGCCTTCTCGTGCGGCCACTCGGGGATGTCGATGGTGACGAAGTCGGGCTGGCCGTCCGGGTTTCCGGACTCGGTGAGGCTGGCGTCGAACATGTGCGCGAGCCTCGCGAACGGCCGCGTCACGTAGAGCCTGCAGTGGAGGCAGCCGAACCCGCTGGCCTCGCCCATGCACCGGTCCACGCGGATCAACTCGCGGCTCTCCAGGAACCTCTTGGCTTCCTCGATCGTCCCGAGGTCCGCCTGCGTCACCTCGCCGTCGACCGTGTTGCGGGTGTCCTTCGCGCTCCGGGCACGGTTCTGGGTGATGTAGGACGGGCTCCCGTACTCGGTCGTGCGCTCGTCGGAGCGAGCGAGCCCCCGGAGCTCCTCCCGGTCCGGATTGTCCAGGATGCCGCGGCACTTCGGCGGTGCGTCCGTGGCGATGCTCAAACTGCCTCCTCTATGCTTGGTACCGGCGGGATGCCGGCATCGTACCCTTCTATGGCGTGGCGGCTGCGACCGGGGTCGACTCCTCCACCACCGGCTCGCGTGCCTGTGCGTCGACCACCGAGATCGCCGCGAGATTGGCGATATCCACGACCGTCGAGCCCCGCTGCAATATGTGCACCGGTCTGTCCATGCCCAGCAAGACGGGTCCGATCGCCTCCGCCCCGCCCAGGCGGTGCAGGAGCTTGTAGCAGATGTTGGCGGCCGCGAGGTTCGGAAAAACCAGGACGTTGGCCGGGTCCTGCAACAGAGAGAATGAATAAGTCTCCCGGAGGATCTCGGCCACCACCGCCGTGTCGGCCTGCATCTCACCGTCGATGAGGATGTCGGGGCGGGTGCCCCGCACGAGCGCCACGGCATCCCGCACGCGCTCGGCCTCCGAATGTCGCACGGAGCCGAAGTTCGAGAAGGACAGCATGGCCACCCGCGGGCTCACGCCCAGCCGCCGGGCGAAGTCCGCCGTGGCGATCGCGATCTCGGCCAGGTCCTCCGAGGTGGGCGAGATGTTGACCGTCGTGTCGGCGAAGAAGTACAGGCGGTCCTGGAACACCATGAGATAGAGACCCGCGACCCGGGCCTGACCCGGAGCCGTGCCGATCGCCTGCAGGGCCGGTCGCAGGGCGTCGGGATAGTACATGTTGACGCCGGCGATCAGCGTGTCGGCGGCGCCCGAGTGGACCATCATGCTCCCGTAGTAGATCGGGCGGCGCATGAGCCACTCCGCGTCGGAGCGCGTGACGCCCCGACGCTGGCGAGACTTCCAGAACGACTCCGCATACTCGCTGCGGCGCTCCGAGGACGCGGGGTCGATGATCTCCACGCCCTCCAGGTCCACCTCTTCGACCTCGGCGACCTCCTGGATGCGCTCGCGGCTCCCCAGGAGGATGGGCGTTCCGATCCCCTCCTCCCGGATGACGCTCGTGCACCGCACGACGCGGGGATCCTCCCCCTCCGGGAACACGATGCGCTTGGGCGAGCGCCGCGCCTTGTCCATGATCGCGCGCATGAGCTCTCGGGCGGGCCCCAGCCGAGCCTCCAGCGCGGTCCTGTACTCGGCCAGGTCCAGCTCCCTCCGGGCCACGCCGGTCTTCATGGCCGCCTCCGCCACGGCGGGCGCCACCGACAGGAGGATGCGGGAGTCGAACGGCTTGGGGATGAGGTACTCTTCGCCGAAGCGGAGCCGGCCCTCCCCGTACGCGGCGCTCACGGCCTCGGGGACATCCTGCCTCGCCAGCTCCGCCAGCGCGTGCGTCGCCGCGAGCTTCATCTCGTCGTTGATGGCCCGGGCCCGGGCATCGAGCGCCCCTCGGAAGATGAACGGGAAGCCGAGGACGTTGTTGACCTGGTTCGGGTAGTCCGAGCGCCCCGTCGCCACGATGGCGTCGTCCCGAACCGCGTACACCTCCTCCGGCGTGATCTCCGGGTCCGGGTTGGCCATGGCGAACACGATCGGTCGGTCCGCCATCGCCGCCACCATGTCCCCCGTCACGGTCCCGCCCGCCGACAGCCCCACGAACACGTCCGCCCCGCGCAGGGCATCCTTCAGAGTGCGGGCCTCCGTGTCCCGTGCGTAGCGCGCCTTGTGTGGCTCCAGCTCGCCCCGGCCCCGGTAGATCACCCCCGAGCGGTCCGTCATCAGGATGTTCTTCGGGTCGGCCCCGAGGCGCACGTAGTGGTCGGCCGTGGCCACCGAGGCCGCCCCCGCCCCCGCGAATACCACGCGGACGGAGCCGATGGCCTTGCCCGTGAGCTCCAGGGCGTTGATGAGCGCCGCTCCGGAGATGATCGCGGTACCGTGCTGGTCATCGTGGAACACCGGGATGTCCAGCTCGTGCCGCAGGCGCTCCTCGATCTCGAAGCAGCCGGGCGCCGCGATGTCCTCCAGGTTGATCCCACCCACCGTGGGCTCGAGCATCCGGCAGAAGCGTATGACGTCCTCGGGGTCCGCGGCGTCGAGCTCGAGGTCGAACACGTCGATGTCCGCGAAGGCCTTGAACAGCACGGCCTTCCCTTCCATCACGGGCTTGCCGGCGGCCGGTCCGATGTTCCCCAGCCCGAGGACCGCGGTCCCGTTAGTGACCACGGCCACCAGGTTCCCGCGAGCCGTGTACAGGTAGGCGTCATCCGGATCCTCGACGATCGCGCGGCAGGCCTCGGCCACGCCCGGCGTGTAGGCCAGCGACAGGTCCCGCTGGGTGCGGGTCGGCTTGGTGGGCACGACCTCGATCTTCCCCGGCCTGCCTTCCGCGTGGTAGCGGAGCGATTCCCCTGTCCGGATCTTCCGCACGCTCCTCCTCCCTGTGGGCCTGTGGTCCGATGAACCCGTGGCCCTCGTCTTCCCGCAAGCCTTCGGCCAGCCATCCCCGGGGCGCAGCGGACCGTCCGCCCCGAGGCCGGGGGCCATCGTAACCGGACGTGCCCCCACGCTGCCAGCCATCCGCCCCGCGCTTGACACCTTCCGATCCGCCGGGGAAGTTACCGGCGCAAACCGAAAGAAGGCTCTCGCGGCGCCGGGGCGTGCCTCCTCCCGGGGGTCGCCACGGCCTTCCAGCGAAGCGGAGGTCCCGTGGAGAACCGATCCCACCGCATGGTGCATCTTGGCTACGGCAAGTACTGGCGCTCCGACCACATCGTCGGACTGCTGCCGATCGAGGAGGGGCGCGGGCCGGGCCGCAGAACCGAGGTGTACGTGACCAGCCGCGCGGAGCCGGTCATCGCCTCGCGAGCCGAGGACACCCTCCTGGACGACATGTCCGCGGGCCCGAGCCAGGAAGCCCGCGCCGACGAGCTGCGCTCGGCGGTCGAGGAGCTGCAGGGCGTGCTGCAAGGTCTGTCACCGGTCCTGCGTCGGATGCTTCGGAACGAGGGGGATTTCGACGTCAACGCCTGGTTGCGCCGGCTCGGCTCCCTTTCCGGGGGGGACCCGCCGGACGACGGTCAGGAGGAGCTCTTCCCGGCGGACTGAGCCCTCCCCCGAGCGGCGCTCGGGGCGCGTGGCCTGTCTCTTGCCCGTCACGTCGATCTTGGAACGAAGAGCACTCCGACGATCCCCGCGCGGGCGCCGTTCGAGATGGCCGAAAACCAGCGCATGGAGATCCTCGATCTCCTGGTCCTGCGCGCACCCGACGAGAAGAGCTGGAGCTCCCTGAGGGAGGCCGCCCGCGAGCTCGGCTGCACCCTCGAGCCCTTCACCGGTGACCAGATGCCCGCGCCGGCGGGCTACGTGCCCGCCGGCACCCCGGGTCTCGAGGATTCCGCGGCGCTGTGCCGTGCGCTGCTCGACGGTACCCGCGACGAGGTGCTGGTCGCGGACGAGAACGGCACCGTCACCTTCGCCAGCCGCAAGCTGGCGTCACTGGCCGGTCACGAGCCCGAGGCGGCCGTGGGCCGTCCCGCCGACGACATCCTGCGGGCCATCGACCTCCCCTCCTTCGATCGCCTCCGCGGCATGCTGACCCGGGTGAGCAGCGCGCGCACCGAGGCCACCCTGGTGGACCTCGAAGGGCGAAGCCGCCCCGTGCTGCTGCGCGGCGTGAGCACCCGTCTCACGGGCGACCGGCGGCGGTTCGTATGGTTCATCACCGAGCTTACGCGAGTGCGCAGCGTGGAGCGGGCCAACCGCATCCTGCGCTCCGAGCTCGAGACGCAGTCGCGGCTCCTGGCGCTGGTCAGCCACGAGCTTCGCACGCCGCTCAACGTGATCCTGGGCCAGCTGTCGCTCCTGCAGGCGGGTCTGCGGGGAGAGCTCGGGGCGGAGCAGAAGGACTCCGTCCAGCGCGCGGCGCGGGCGGGGCAGAGCCTCCTGGCCCTCATCAACAACCTGATCGACTTCGCCCGCCTCGAGGCCGAGGAGCTGGAGGTCGAGGACACGCCCTTCTCCATCAGCGAGATGCTGGAACAGGTCGTCGAGACCACCGACTCCCTGCTCTCGGAAGGCGGCCTGCGGCTCGTGGTGCACGCCGATGCGCCACGCGATCGAGTGCGGGGCGACCCGGCGCGTACGCGGCAGATCCTGATGAAGCTGGTGACCAACGCGGTCAAGTTCAGCGAGCACGGGATCATCCGGATCGAGACGCGCATGGTGGAGGACCCGTCGGCCGAGCCCGCCAACACCCTGCCGCCGGCGACCCGTTTTCTGGCCCTCGACGTGCGCGATCCGGGGATCGGGATCGCCCCCGAGGAGATCGAGCGGGTATTCGAGCCCTTCCAGCAGACGGCCGGCCTTCTGAACCGACCGCAGGAGGGGACGGGGCTCGGCCTCACGATCGCTCGCCGGCTGGCCAGGCTCCAGGGCGGCGACCTCGTGGCCACGAGCCGCCCGGCCCAGGGATCGCTATTTACGCTGTACCTGCCCCTGGCGGACTGACCCCCGGCCGGAACGCGGGCCCGCCCGCGGGCGTACCCTCCATCCGTGTTCGAGCGAGCATCCCGAGCGGTGACGGCCGTGCTGGCGGTCGGTGTCCCGGCGGCGGCCGCCCTCGCGGTCCGGCCCCGCCCGGCCCGGGCCGCTTTGCTCGTGGCCGAGCCTGTCGCGCCCGGGCGCGCGACGGCACGGGACGGGCCGCCCGCAGCCGCTCCCGACACGGCTCCCTGGGACGGGCCCCGAGTCGAGGCGCTCGTGCGCGGCGCCATCCGGGCCCGCCGTGACGCCTGGTCGGACTCCAGCCTCCGGAATTTCGAGGCTCGGGTCGACGCCCACGTCTACTTCCTGGCCGGCGTTGGACCCGAGGAGGAGGTAGGCCGGGGGGAGGCCTCGCACGAGCGCGTGATCCGGGCCGACCAGCTCGCCCTGCGCGTCCGGTGGCAGGCTCCCGATGGCTCGGTCCAGACGATCATCGGCCGTCGCTCCCGTCAGCGGCTCCCCACGCCCATCCGCTACCACCTGGACCATCTCAGCCTGGTGATGGCCAACTTCGGCGACCGGATTCGCATAGGGGAGGGAACGGAGGTGCCGGGCGTGCTGCATCCGATCGCGCCCGGCGGACCCTCCTTCTACCGCTACCGGCTCGCCGACTCCATGACCATCCGCACGGCGGACCATCGGACCACGCTCTACCGGGTGGAGGTTCGTCCCCGGGACCTCTCCGACCCGGGCGTGGTCGGCAGCGTGTACCTGGATGGCGCCACCGGCGCGGTGGCCCGCATGCGCTTCACCTTCACGCCGGCATCCTACCGGGACCCCAGCCTGGCCAGCATCACGGTCGATCTCGAGGCCGCCCTGCGCGGCGGCCACTGGTGGCTCCCCGCCGAGCAGTGGGTCGAGATTCGCCGGCACGCGCGCTGGCTCAGCTTCCCGTTGACCGGGGTGATCCGCACCCACCTGGTCGTGCGCGACCTGCAGGTCAACGTCCGCGACATGCCGACCCTCCCTGCGGGCGCCAGGGTCATGACCCTGAGCAAGCCGAAGCTGCACGCCTATCACGGATGGCAGGAGGGGTTGTTCGACGACCCGGCGGCCTCGGACCTCACGGGAGCCATGGGGCCGGAGGAGGTGCGAGAGGAAGCCCGCAGGCTCGTGCGCGGTCGCTTCCTGGGAGGCGGCGGCCGGCTGAGCCCGGCCCTGCCCGACGCTTCGTCGGCGTTCAGGGTCCGGCGGGCCGAGGGCGTGCTGCTCGGAGCCGGCGTCCGCTACCGGCTGAACGACGTGAGCGCGCTGGACGGCTGGGCCGGATGGCCATTCGAGGCCGAGCTTCTCGAGTGGAGGGCGCGCTACCGGGGCGCCGTCGCGGGAGGCCGCCTGACGCTGGAAGCCTACGGACACCGCTTCACCGACATCGGCCCCTTCCAGGCGGCGCCCGGCGCCGTGTCCACGGCGGGCTTCATCATCGGGGGCGAGGACTTCACGGACCCCTACTTCCGTACGGGAGGTCGTGCGTCGATCACCTTCCCGGCGTGGGGCGGATCGCTATCGACCGG
>Ga0307440_1000949_pt1 | contig 14336 bp, 10 predicted proteins | sample SalMarWE160410MG_FD_202150 | JGI IMG/M metagenome (GOLD analysis project Ga0307440, IMG submission 202150) | Salt marsh sediment microbial communities from the Plum Island Ecosystem LTER, Massachusetts, United States - WE1604-10 | ecosystem: Environmental > Aquatic > Marine > Intertidal zone >... | reverse complement strand
GGGGGCGATATGGCCGGCAAGGCATTCCGAGGTTCATTTGATCACACGATTGACGATAAGGGGCGGTTGAATTTTCCAAGCCACTTCCGGGAAGTATTGCGTCAACATGATTCCGATGGACTCGTAATGATACCCTGGGGAGAAAATCACCTTCGGGTATATCCTATAGAAAAGTGGGAGATCATAGAAGAGAAACTGATGGCTGAAGACTGGGAACAGACAGAGGACCAGGAAGATATCATCAGGGAATTGCTCTCTCAGTGTATCGACTGCACGCTTGATAAACAGGGTCGCCTTTTGATACCACCCCACGTCAGATCAGAGCTTGGGTTGAAAAAAGAAATCGCCCTGATCGGGATGATCAATCGGGTGGAAATCTGGGATAAGGAAGTCTGGGGTAACAGGGGCGCAGTCGGACGCAAAAACACTGAAAAGATAAAACAGATTTTTAGAGATAGGCACATCCACTGATGGACGCGGGAAGGCAATGGAGCAAAGTTATACATCACTCTGTTCTTCTCCGGGAAATATGTGATTTTATCGCTCCCCATTCCGGAGGAATCTATGTTGACGGGACTTTGGGGCTTGGCGGTCATAGTTTGGAAATCCTTGAGAGATCAAAACCCGACGGACAAGTCATTGCCTTCGAGTGGGACGAACGGGCTATCGCCCTGGCACAGGAAAGATTGAAGGAATATGCCGGGAGATTCACGGTCATTAGGCGGAATTTCTCCGAGATATCAAACGGGTTGCAGGAGATCGGGATGCAAGAGGTAGATGGAGTCTTAATCGACATCGGTCTGTCTTCACTCCAACTCGATTTTGGTGAAAGGGGGTTCAGCTTCCAGCGAGATGAACCTCTTGATATGCGGATGGACCAGAGGCTTGGTGTCACAGCTGCATCTCTGATCGCCTCGTCCACTGAAAAGGAACTGGCTGATATATTTTACTATTTTGGTGAAGAGCGGCAGGCAAGACCCATTGCCGCCCATATCGTCAAGGTCAGGAAAGAACAGGAAATTAGGACCTCAAGGCAATTGGCATCCCTTGTAGCCCAGGCGGTGCCGAAACGGTTTCAACCTAAGAGGATACATGTGGCAACCAAGGTTTTTCAGGCACTTCGAATTGCAGTGAATACGGAACTGGAAAACCTTGCAACGATCCTTGATCAGGCGGTTGCCTATTTAAAGCCGGGTGCCCGGTTCTGTGTCATCTCTTTTCATTCCTTGGAAGATCGGATTGTGAAGAGAAAATTTAGGGAAAACCAGTTGCTTGACGTGATTACGGCAAAACCGGTGATTCCCGCGGCCGAAGAAATTACAAAAAACCCAAGATCCCGCAGCGCCAGACTGCGTGTTGCTGAAAAGAGATATTCATAAGTGAGGTGACAGGTATGAACTTCCATAATCCAGCTCAATCGTATTCACGTTCGATGACTCATACACGTTTTTGGTATCAGGCTCGCCGACAAAGGGTTTTTACCTGGTCTTCCGATAAAGTACTGTTTTGTGCCATAGGGAAGGTCCTCCTGGTCTTGGTGCCGATAGTGCTGGCGGTTAATCTTTGGCTGGCTTCATGTTCCAGTCAGCTTGTGGTTTCCTTACAGGATGTTGACAATGTTAACAGAGTCTTGGTTGACAAGCAGATAAAATTGAGAGCCCAGAAGGCTCAACTGTATTCCCCGGAACAGGTTCGATTAATTGCTGCTGAGAAACTTTCGCTGCATGTTCCGGGAAAAGAGCAGGTCAAGTATTTTTAAAAAAGGGCTGTCATGGCCGGAAGAACCCGTCTACGAACACAGAGGAGCAAAAGGCGTAGACTGGTTCCGGTCCTACTCTTTCTGGGACTCCTGGTTGGTTGTTATTTTGCGTATGTGAATAAAAATCAGGTGCTGTCTTATATTCACACTCTTTTGCAAACCAATCCGGAGATATTAACTGTTGATGATTTGAGCAGGGGAGTGATTTATGATCGCAACCTCAAAGAGCTTGCAGTATCAATGGACAAGGTGTCGGTTTACGCAACGGTCCGGGAATTGGGCTCGTTGCAGGAAGCGGCTATGCGTCTTGCTCCGGCTCTCAATAGAAGCGAAAAAAGTCTGCTGGAGAAATTAAAAACCGGATCTATTCAGGTCTGGCTGGCCGAAAATATCACCCAGAAAGAGGAGGCAGCTGTTCGAAGTCTTGGGCTGAAAGGGGTATTTATCCATAGGGAAAAGGTTCGATATTATCCCCAGAAGGAGAAAGCGGCACATTTCCTCGGCTATTCCGAGAACCAGATGGGGTTGGCCGGGATTGAATATAGAGAAAACCAGTGGCTCAATCAGTATGGAAAACCCAATCGGAACAATCGAAGTTCCGTAAGCGAGGTGCAAGGAAATGGAGAGAGAAGTGGCACACACAATCTAATTCTCACCATTGATCTTAAGATCCAGGACATCCTGTATAAGTATGTCACCGATATCGGTGGTACTCATAAGGGAATACGTTTGGGGGCGATGGTAATGGAGGCGAAGACGGGAGACGTGATAGGCTATGTCGATTATCCCTCCTATGATCCGAATCGTTTTCGCGAATACAAAAAATCCGTCCTGGCCGACATCTTCGTAGAATCTGCAGCAATTCCTCATAATATTCGTTTGTTCTTAAAAGAAACGGCCTCATTGGAGTCCGAGAATGAAAAACAGGGAGCTGTTTTGCCATGGGACGTCACTGCGGGCACAATGGACCTCGGCAGCGAATTGCGTCTTTGGGAAAAGTTGGGACTTAATGAACAGCCGTCTCTTGATTTTGTAGCCGAAAATGGGAAACCTCGTAAATTGAAATTAGTGGAACTTGATGCCGATTCCGAGTTGGATACGAGCAGTGTTCCAAAAATTGCCACTCCGATTCAGGTCTTGATCGCCATGAGCAGCATACTTGATGGAGGGAACTATGTGGCTCCCCGTGTCGTTGATCCGGCAAAAAACCCCGGCCTCACAGCTCCGGCGTCGAAAAGATCGGGATCGATTCTTTCAGGCCCGGTTGATACGGAGGCGCAACATCTCTTTCAGGCCATGTCCAGGCCTGGACCGTTGTCCTCCGAGACCATCACGGGTGATGGTCTTGCCTACGAGAAAAAAGGGGAAGACAGGGACTACCTGAGAAGCAAAATCATGCTGACTAAAATTCCGCTAAAGGATTCGGCGCTGATCCTGATGGTGGTAGCAGATCTTCCCGGTTTTGATCCGGCGGCTTCGGGAAAGACAGGAACGGTCGATCTCGTGACCCCGGGCCTGAAGATGCTTTATTCCATAGTTTCCCTGCAGCAGGTCATGACCCATCTTTCCGATCTGATGACGGCGGAAGAAAAAGAAAAGATGAATTACCGCCCGGCAGAGACCCAAAAAGAAACCATCACAGAGAGGGCGGAAATCCATGAAGCATCACCGGGGCAGGTCCGGATGCCAAACCTCATGGGGTTGAGCCTCAGAAAAAGTCTGCGATTACTCAAAGGCTTGCAGATGGAGATACGAGTTCACGGTACCGGAAGAGTTATTGCACAGGATCCCCCGGCTGGTGTCTCATTGTCGGGTATGAAAGTCTGCACCCTGAGTCTGCAGCCACTGGTCGATAAAAATCGTCCGGGAAATGAGCTCCACAATTTATTCAATAAAGAAGAGAGCATAAATGGTAAAGGCAACGGAAAAAAATAGGTCGGAACACTCCGATTTTGCACCAAATCCGAAGCCCGTTCGTCTTTCAATACTACTCGAAGGACTTACCTACACGACCTTGAGTGTGACCGGACCTGAAGAGATCGTCATTACCTCTGTAACGGCGAATTCGCGGGAAGTTGAAACTTCGAGCCTTTTTACCGCCCTTGTCGGTATCAATACAGATGGTCATTTGTTTCTTGATAAGGCATTGGCAAAGGGATGCGTTGCCGTTCTGGTCGAGGAGAGCCGGGTCGACACCTCGGCGCTTGCCCGTGCAGGGATCTGCGTTATCGGTGTAGAAGACAGCAGGGCGGCTTATGCTACGATTGCGGCAAACTTTTACGGTCATCCGGCCCGGGAAATGACCCTGGTCGGCATTACCGGAACCAATGGCAAAACTACGATTACCTACCTGCTCGAACACATCCTGGAAAAGCGGGGAATTCCAGTCGGGGTAATCGGCACCGTGAATTACAGGTATTCCGGCCCGGAAGGGAAGAAGGAAATCCCCGCACCTTTCACGACCCCTGAGCCGCTACTTCTCCAGCGGCTTTTACGGACCATGGCCGACGCCGGAGTTCGATATGTCGTGATGGAGGCATCTTCGCATGCTCTTGCTCAATCTCGTCTCGGCAGCATCCACTTCGATGTCGCTGCTTTTACCAATCTGTCCCATGATCATCTTGATTATCATAAAGACATGGAGCACTATTTCAAAACCAAGGTACGCCTGTTCACCGATCACCTAAAAACAGGCGGAACAGCCGTCATAACCCATGGAGAGGGAGGTCCTGAGCACATTTGGCAGATACGTCTTGGAAAGGTATGCCGGGAAAAGGGGATCGCGACACGTGATGTCGGATATGGTGATACTCCTGAAATACGTCTGATCCATGCTGATAGCCGGCGTGACGGAACGACAATTATGGTGGAAACGGCTAAAGGAGGTCTGAAGATTGACACCCCGATGGTGGGAAAATTCAATGTTGAGAATATCGTAACAACCCTCGGAATATGTCAGGCTTTGGGTGTGGAACCAGCTGGAGCAGCCGAACTCCTGGCAATCGCAAACGGGGCACCCGGGCGTCTCCAGCGGGTCGAGATAAAGGATGATCTTTCGCGCCCCATTGTCTTTGTAGACTACGCTCATACCCCCGATGCTCTGTGTAAGGTTCTGGCGACTTTAGAGGCTTTGCCGCATCGCAACCTCATCTGTGTCTTTGGTTGTGGAGGGGACAGGGATTCGGCCAAGAGGCCGATCATGGGAGCCATAGCAGCCAAAACAAGTGACGTGGTGATCGTGACCGATGACAACCCCAGAAGTGAAGCTTCGTCTCAGATTATCGAGCAGATACTCCCCGGAATCAAGGGTTCGGGGTACGTGCGAAGGGACATTTCCTGGCTGCGAAGGCGGGATAGTAACGAAAAGGGATTCCTGGTCCTTCCCGTCCGGGAAGAGGCGATAGAGGCTGCCGTTAAGACGGCGATCACTGAGGATATTGTCCTGATTGCGGGGAAAGGGCACGAGAAATATCAACTCGGTCCATCAGGGAAACGGTTTTTCGATGATGTTCTGGAAGCGCAACAGTCCTTGATTGCCTGGAACTGTACGAGTGTCGGCAAGGCAGTTGGGGGTGATTTCGCTGGGGAACTCAACGGTCCGTGTTTAGGATCGGTCTCCACTGATAGTCGAAAGATTACAAAAGGCGATATCTTTGTTGCACTCCAAGGGGAAACCTTTGACGGACACAATTTCATTCCGCAGGTCCTGGAGGCAGGAGCGGGATGCCTGGTGGTTTCTCGGCAGGAAAAATTTGATGAATATAGGGATATTCCAAGATTTCTGGTTCAGGATACCCAGCAGGCTCTTGGGGATCTTGCCGCCTATCGCCGCCGCCTCCTGAGGTCCATCAGTCGACCGTTGGTAATCGGACTTACCGGCAGTTGCGGTAAGACCACGGTCAAGGAAATGACCGCTTTAATTTTTGAACGGCAGTGGCCGAGGCAATCCGATGAAGAAAAGGTATTAAAGACCAAAGGCAACTTCAATAATCTGATCGGCCTGCCCATATCCCTTCTCCCGTTGGGGGTAAAGCATAAGGCTGCTATTCTGGAAATGGGTATGAATCGTCCCGGCGAGATTGCATCTCTTACCCGGATAGCCGATCCGGATATCAGCTGTATCGTCAGCATCCATCCGGCTCATCTGGAGGGCCTGCATTCAATCGCCGGAGTTGCTGCAGCCAAGGAGGAGCTCTTCGCCGGTATCAGTGAGAAGGGGATACTCGCGATAAATCTCGATGATGAATTCATCTGCGCCATGGCGGAAAAATACGGGCAGAGGAAAGTTACCTACAGTGCAGCCGGCAGAAGTTCGACTAGAGAACCAGACCTGTGGGCCTCGGAAATCAGGGTCTTGGATTCCGGTTCCATAAGCTATGTCCTGCACCGGGGCAATGATGAAGTCGAGGTTGATCTGAAGATACCTGGTGCACATAATGTCAGCAACAGCCTTGCCGCAGCGGCAATGGCCACGGCTGCAGGTTGCTCCCTTGAGACGATCTCCAAAGGACTTGCTGATTTCCATTCGGGAGATAAACGATTGGTGCTCAAGGAATCGCCAGCAGGCTTAAAGGTCATTGACGACACCTATAATGCCAATCCGGGATCAATGGTTGCCGGATTAAAGACCCTGGATCAGCTCGGTTCCGGAACCACCATGGCAATTCTGGGTGACATGTTGGAGCTCGGCGAGGCGAGTGCATCCTCTCATTTTGCAATCGGCAAAACCGCTGCCGGGCAGGGAGTGACCTTCCTGGCCTTGTATGGGCAATTTGCCGAGGATACAAAGGCCGGGGCTTTGTCGGCAGGAATGGTGCCGGACGCCGTACAGGTGTTTGAGACCAAGGACGAGATAGCCTCCTGGGTCAGAGAACTCGGCAGTACGGGGAAGCTGAAGAAAGGCGATTGGCTTTTGCTCAAGGCTTCACGGGGAATGCGCTTCGAGACAATTGTTGATGAGCTTATGCTTTGCTCTTGAGAAATCGGCAGGAAGCCTCTATACATTCCAACCGGAAAGTGTAAGGTTCCCAGAAGAACGGTTTGGGAAATTATGCGTATGCTCCAAAATAGTTGCAGAGAAATCACGGGTACTTCTGTACTTGTACCTGTTACCATGAACAACCGAGGCTCAATGGAGCCTGCCTGAGACTGTAGACTATGTTGTATCATTTTTTATATCCCCTTCATTCGGTATTTATCGGTTTTAACGTCTTCCGGTATATTACCTTTCGTTGCATAGGTGGGGCGGTGACCGCGTTTCTGGTGATGCTGATCTGCGGCCCGGTGTTTATTCGGGCCATGCAGCGATTCCAGATCGGCCAGGTGATTAGGGATGACGGCCCTCGGAGTCATCTTTCCAAACAGGGCGTTCCGACCATGGGAGGGCTTTTAATCATTTTATCTGTCGTGCTTTCCTCTATCATCTGGGCACGTCTTGACGATGCCTTGGTCTGGCTTGCCGAGTTTATCATCGTCTTTTACGGGATGATAGGCGCCTATGATGATTACCGGAAGATTAAGAAGAAAAACAGTAAGGGATTGAGCCCCCGGGGCAAACTCGTTTTCCAGATACTTGGTGCCCTGATTGTCGGCCTGTACCTGTTCTTTCATCCAGGATTCAATGGACATCTGAGTATCCCATTTTTGAAACATTTGAATCCGGATCTGGGGTGGTTTTATATTGTTTTTGCCGTTGTGGTCATTATCGGTGCTTCCAATGCGGTGAATCTTACAGATGGTCTCGATGGCCTGGCGGCAGGTCCCACGGTGATCACGGCTGCTGTATACCTGGTCTTTGCCTATATTGCAGGCAATGTGGTTTTGTCGGATTATTTGCATGTCTCCTATATTTCGGGAAGTGGCGAGTTGGCAATATTTTGTGGAACCGTTGTCGGGGCCTGTTTGGGGTTCCTGTGGTTTAACGCCTATCCCGCTCAGGTCTTTATGGGGGATGTCGGTTCTCTGGCCCTGGGAGGCTCACTGGGAGCGGTGGCAATCATGATCAAACAGGAGATTCTCCTGGCAATCGTCGGCGGGATATTCGTGATGGAGGCCATTTCGGTGATCATGCAGGTAGGCTATTTTAAGATGACCAAAGGAAAACGTATTTTTCTGATGGCACCTTTCCATCATCATTTTGAAAAAAAGGGATGGCATGAGTCGAAGGTCGTGGTCCGGTTTTGGATCGTATCAATCATTTTGGGGCTGTTTGCGCTCGCAACATTGAAGTTACGTTGATGCTTATAAGTGACAGGATACACAAAGGAATGCATGTGGTGGTGATGGGGCTGGGCGTCTCTGGTCGAGCAGCGGTAAGCTATCTTCTTGCCTGCGGAGCACGGGTTGCGATTTCCGAATCCCGCACCCTTTTGCAGATGAAAAAGGAAGAGCTGAATTTTATAAACAGCTTGGATCTCGACTACGAGTGTGGTGGGCACAGTACTTCCCTTCTCCAAAATGCCGATATGATCGTTGTGAGTCCGGGAGTTCCTTTCGACCTGCCGATCCTTGACCGGGCCAGGGAGCGGGGAGTGGCTGTCGTCGGGGAGCTCGCTGTGGCCGCCTCGGCACTGGATGCACCTGTGGTGGCGGTTACCGGGACCAACGGGAAGACAACAGTTACGTCACTGATCGGAGAGTTGCTTCGATGTGCAGGGAAAAAGGTTTTTGTCGGCGGCAATATCGGGACCCCGCTTTTCGAGTATCTTCTTGATCCAAAACCTGTTGATGCGGTGGTTCTCGAGGTTTCGAGTTTTCAATTGGAGTCTTCTGGCGGCTTTCACCCCGATGTGGCGCTCCTGTTAAATGTTACGCCTGATCACCTTGAAAGGCATGAAGGCCTGGATAGCTATACGGCTGCCAAAAGGCGTATTTTCGTCAATCAACAACCAAAGGATATTGCAATCCTGAATGGAGATGATCCGATCTGCAGAAGAATTGTTGGCGGTTTCAAAGCCGGAAAAACCTTTCTTTTCGGGCACGGACACGATTGCCGGGCCAGGGTCAGTACTGAACGGGTTGTGGTAGGGTTCGGCGAGACGGTGGAGACCTATACTCTGGCAGGAACCGCCATGTCAGGCAATACCGGGGCGCTGAATGTGGCCGCTGCCGTCCTGGCCGCACGGTCCCTGGGTTGTCCTGCTGAAGATATACGCAAGGGGCTGAGACAATTCGTTCCCGGGCCTCATCGTCTAGCCAAGGTCTGCGAGTTGGATGGTGTCGGCTATTATGATGATTCGAAAGCCACCAATACCGGGGCGGTTCTGAGTGCGCTCGAACATTTCGACGGCAATGTCATCCTGATAGCGGGAGGACGAGATAAAGGCGACGATTACACGCTGTTGCGTCAAGCGGTGGGGGAAAAGGTTAAAAAGCTCGTCTTGATAGGAGAGGCGGCCCCCAAAATAGCAGAGAAGCTGCTGGGAGCAGCAGCCATTTCCTTTGCTGAAACCATGGAGCAGGCAGTGAAAACGGCTGCTGGGGATGCCGTATCGGGAGACACAGTCCTGCTTTCTCCCAGCTGTTCAAGTTTTGATATGTTTGACAACTATGGTCACCGAGGCAGAGCCTTTGCAGATGCCGTGGGCAAGTTGCCGATGCATCGGGAACAAAAAGAGTCCGGACAATGACATTTGACAAAGGACCCATACGGATGTTGTTGACCGGCGGGGGAACAGGCGGCCACCTCTTTCCGGGAATTGCGGCCGCAGAGGCTCTTTGCAGGCAGCGGCCGGGGAGCGAGGTGTTGTTTGTCGGGACGCGGAGAAAGATGGACAAAACCAGTCTTGCCCGTTATGGGTTTGCCGTTAGATCCATCCATTGTCTCGGTCTGAAGGGAAAAAGCCTGGTCTCCACAGTGCAGGCTTTGGCCATGCTGCCCCTGTCCTTTATAGAGGCGGCCTTTCAGATTGTCCGTTTCCGTCCGGATATCGTTTTGGGTGTCGGTGGGTATGTAACGGGTCCCGTGGTCGCCATGGCCAGGATGCTGAGGGTGCCGACGGTGATTCACGAGCAGAATTCGGTCCCAGGGCTTGCCAACCGAAAACTTGGAACACTGGTGGACAGGATCTGCCTTTCCCTGCCAGGAAGTGAAGAATATTTTTTCGAGAAAAAGGTTACACTGACCGGAAATCCGGTACGTCGTGATATTTTGAACCTGGCTCAAGAGGAACCGAAGCCGGGAGGTGAGTCAAAAATGACGGTCTTGATTCTAGGTGGAAGCCAGGGCGCACACCGGGTCAATGAGCTGGCCTCCGAGGCCTTGATTTCCTGCCGAAAGAATGCCCGACCGGATCTTGCAATCATCCATCAGACCGGAGCGGCCGACGAAGAGGTGATAAAGAAAAGATATGATGAAAGCGGTATCAAGGCCCATGTGGCTGCATTTTTTGCAGATATACCGGAAATGTACAGGAAGGCGGATCTCCTTGTTTCGAGGGCCGGGGCGACAACGCTTGCCGAGCTCGCGGTTTTAGGGAAACCGGCAATCCTGATTCCTTACCCCTATGCTGCCGATAATCATCAGGAAAAAAATGCCCGGTATTATTGTGATGGGGGCGGCGCGCTCATGTTTATGGAAAGGGACTTGACCGAAGCAGTATTGGCGGATACGGTTAGGCAGTTATTGATAGACCAGAAGAGACTTCGGGAAATGGCAATTGCCATGAAAAAACTCGCATATCCAAAAGCGGCCGAGGAGATTATTGACGTCTGTCTGCAGCTGGTGGCCGGTCGCAGGGGTTCTTGATGAGAAATTTTGCAAATGCATAGAGATATTTGATGTACAAAAAAAATAAACATATCCATTTTGTTGGTGTCGGCGGGATCGGGATGAGCGGCATTGCCGAACTCTTGCTGAATCTCGGCTACAAAGTATCCGGATCGGACCTTCATTCTTCTGCCATAACCAAGAATCTTGAGGCACTGGGGGGAAATATCCATGTCGGGCATGGGGCGGAATTCATCGAAGGGGCGGAAGCAGTGGTCACCTCTTCCGCCATAGCCCCCGATAATCCGGAGATCGTTGCCGCAAGGGAGCAGAACATCCCCGTCATTCAGCGGGCTGAAATGCTAGCAGAGCTCATGAGAATGAAGAAGTACGGCATTGCGGTGGCAGGCAGTCACGGAAAGACTTCCACTACATCGATGGTCAGTTGGATGTTGGCCGATGCGGGCCTGGATCCGACCATCGTGGTAGGTGGCAAGGTGGACAGCCTGGGAGGAAATGCCAAGCTCGGGAAGGGGGAATTTCTGGTGGCCGAGGCCGATGAGAGTGACGGCTCATTTTTGAAACTGGCCCCGGTTCTGGAGATAGTCACCAATATTGATTTGGAACACCTTGATTACTATACAGATCTTGATCAAATCAAATCGACTTTTCTGGAATTTATTGACAAAGTTCCTTTTTACGGTGCGGCGATTCTCTGTTTAGACGATCAAAATGTTGCCGATATCCTGCCCCGAATACACAAGAGGATAATAACCTATGGACTGACCAGTCAAGCTGACATTTATGGTGAACAGATACGGTATGACCGGGGGGGAGCCGACTTTGTCGTTAAAAGCCGGGATACGATTATAGGTGAGGTACGAATCAACCGGCCCGGCAGGCACAACGTCTACAATTCACTGGCCGTAATCTGTATCGGGTGTGAATTGGAGATCCCTTTTGATATGATCAGAAAATCGCTTGAGAGCTTTCCTGGGGTTCAAAGACGGATGGAACTCAAAGGAGAAGCTGCAGGGATCACAGTGATAGATGATTACGGGCATCACCCCACGGAGATCAAGGCAACCTTGAGTGCCGTGAAGCAGGCTTGGCCGGAAAAACGTCTGGTCGTCCTGTTTCAGCCGCATCGTTACACTCGGACCAAAGGCTTGTTTAAAGAATTTTTGATAGCCTTTCATCAGGCGGATTTCTTGATTATGACAGAGATTTATGCAGCAAGTGAACAACCGATTGCCGGGGTGACAGGAGAGAATCTGTTGGGCGAGATCAAGCTTCACGGACAGCGACACACCCATTTTATTCCCGATGTGGGGGAGATGGCAGATGCGGTCGTGCCTCTTTTAGAGAAGGGTGATCTGGTGCTGACGTTGGGGGCTGGGAACATTGTTGGCGTCGGAGAAAAACTGCTAGATCTCCTGAAGAAGAGCAAGAAGGACGGTCTATAGGGACGGATGGGCTCAAAGATGGATAGAAATTTGAAAGAGGAGCTGTCGGGTCTTTTATCACGACCGGTTGGCTGGGATTGTGCACTCAGGGACTACACTTCCTTTGCCATCGGAGGTCCGGTAACGGCCCTTGTTACCGCCCAAGATGTTTTCGAACTTCAAAGAGTAATAGATCTTCTGATTCAAAATGAAGTGGCGTGGCGTGTCATTGGCAAGGGGACCAATCTGCTGGTGTCGGATGCGGGTTTTGAGGGTGTGATCGTCCTGCTGGGAGAAGGATTTAATACAACGATTTTTAGTGACCGACCCGATGGTCTGGTTACGGTAAAGGCCGGGAGCGGCTGCACTTTGATTAAACTGTCCAGTCTGTGTATTCAAAAAGGCTGTTCAGGGTTCGAATTCGCCTGCGGTATTCCCGGAAACGTGGGGGGGGCGGTGATCATGAACGCTGGGGCATGGGGCAGTGAGCTTGCGGATGTGATTACGGCAATTGAAGTATTAACGGCTACAGGGGTAAAAAGACTTTTAAGAGAGCAGCTTCAATTTTCCTATCGCTGTTGGCTCGATTACCTAAAAGACCCAAGACAGATTGTCATCGGGATGGAAATACAGCTGAAAAAGAGAGATCCGGAGGTCGTCAGAAAACGGTGCCTGGATCTACTGCGGATGAGACGGGAGCGACAACCCAAGGGGCAGCCCAATGCCGGTTCCTTTTTTAAAAATCCGAAAGGACAAAGTGCAGGGTATCTTATAGAAAAGTGTGGATGTAAAGGTTTGCAGGTCGGGGGGGCAATGATTTCTCCGGTGCATGCTAATTTTATGGTGAATATCGGTAGTGCAACGGCCGCTGATGTTTGCCAACTTATGGATATTGTAAAGAAAAAGGTTGAGGAAGAAAGCGGAGTCATTCTTGAACCGGAGGTGCATTTCCTATGATTTTCACCAAAAGATTGCAAAAAAAGATATGTGGCGGTCCGACTCCTGTCAGGGGCAAGAAGGGTGGAAAGTCTTCCTTGTCTCCAACCTATACCAAACAAAACTATGTTCCATTCAAAAAAAAATCATCAGGGAAGTCGTCTTTTTTAAGAAAGAGCATGGAAAAGACGGCAGGGTTCTTTGCCGGATTCAGGGGAGTGGAGCTGCCCTGGAAAAAGAGAGCAAAGGACGGTTTTCGTCCCGGTTTCCTTGTCGTTTTTTTGCTGGCGCTGGGTATCGGTGCCCTGGTGTATTTCGATGGCAGCTCTATCACCGGGATTTTTTCCAAAGTCGAGTACTTTGAAGTCGGCGATAATGTCGTGATCCGAGGGTGTCATGTTACGACACCAGCCGACATACGGGAGCTGGCGGAGATCAGGTATCATACCAATCTCTTTAGTGTCAATCCGGAAAGACTGACCGCAATTCTCGAAAGACACCCATGGATAAATAAAGCCACAATCAAAAGAGAGTGGCCGAACAAGCTGATAATAGGTATTGTTGAACATGTTCCGGAAGCACTTGCCACGGTAGGGCCGGTGGGGCAGGAGCATCTGTATTATTTAGACAATAAAGGTGTGCCCTTTGTTAAGGTGAAGCCGGGGCAGGATCTTGATTTTCCAGTAATAACCGGTATGAAGTCGGTAAAGCTGTCCGGTAAGCGCCGTCAGATGTTTGAGGACGCGCTACGGTTTATACGACTGGTGAAACGCAACGACCCGAATCTTCCGGCCCAGTCGATTTCTGAAATCCATCTCGACCCGACCGAAGGGATGGTGGTTTATCTGGTAGAATATCCGTTTCCCATTTATTTTGGTACTGGAGATATACATAAAAAATACAATCAGTTAATTGATGTTCTGGGGGTGTTGTACAAACAAAGTAAAAAAGGGATGTTGATCTCCCAGGTGGAATATATCAGAATGGATTATCTGGACAATAAAGTGCTTGTTGCACAAAGCAGGTCGAGTTGAAAACAATGGATGAAAACAGCGGGATTATCCCGATAGAAAAGAAGGTCGAGAAGGTTGAGAAGGAAAGAGAGGCGGGAGAGCTGATTGTCGGTCTCGATATCGGTACAACGAAGATTTGCTGCGTCGTCGGTGAGGCCTTCAAAGATGGTGTGGATATCATTGGGGTCGGAATTGCACCATCGGTAGGGTTGAAAAAAGGGATAGTCGTCAACATAGAAAGCACGGTCAACTCAATCAAACAGGCGGTGAAGATTGCTGAAGATGAGGCTGGCTGCAATCTTCACTATGTCCATGTCGGGATTGCGGGTAACCATATCAAAGGGTTCAACAGTCCCGGTATCCTGGCAATTAACGGGCGGGAAATAAAACAAAACGATATAAACGACGTCGTCACGGCAGCAAGAACAATTAAGATATCTGAAAACCAGCAGATCATCCACGTGATGCCGCAGGAG
>Ga0307440_1000947_pt1 | contig 14344 bp, 15 predicted proteins | sample SalMarWE160410MG_FD_202150 | JGI IMG/M metagenome (GOLD analysis project Ga0307440, IMG submission 202150) | Salt marsh sediment microbial communities from the Plum Island Ecosystem LTER, Massachusetts, United States - WE1604-10 | ecosystem: Environmental > Aquatic > Marine > Intertidal zone >... | reverse complement strand
AGGCGTAAACCCCAAATAGCCGTCCATGTTGGAACCCTGTGCCAAGTGCACTATGAGAAAGCGTCCGAAAAAGACCCTCAGGCTCTCCTCCTGATCTCCGGTGAATGAGACGACTTCGTTGGAAGTCATCATCGTGCCCATGGACGGGCACGCAAATCAATGGGGTGCAGCGCAACCCTTTGATTTGTAAGGAAGCCGAAAATCACACTTTTCGGATTCCGTCAGTAAAAAGTCCTGAGGACCGGACTTTTTACGATTCCATCAAGATTGTACCTGGCCGCATTTCTCATTCAGGCTCTTGTTCTCAGCAAGAGGAGCGCCTTGACCATCAATCATGCAAAGATCCGGTCCCAGGGACAATGCCATGAGGATCGCGTCTTCGCCGGTATCCCTGTAATATTGAGGCCTTCGACCGATTTCCCGGAACCCTTTTTTCCAGTACAGACCTCTGGCCTCCCGGTTTGAAGGGCGAACCTCCAGTAAGACGCTTTTGGCCCCTTGGGCGACTCCTGATTCGGTCATTTTGTCCAACAGGCCATTTCCCAGACCCCGGCCACGCATTTTCTGGTGCACGGCAATATTCATGAGGTGAACTTCATCTGCCACGATCCAGAAACAGATATATCCCACAACGGTTACTTCCTCCAGGAGGACCCACAGGCTGGAGAGAGATCTTCGCGCTTCTTCCTCAAAGGCATGGGAAGTCCAGGGCGTCAGGAAGGAGACCGTCTCAATCTCCATAATCCCTTTTTCAAACCGGCCAAAGTTACCGGCGGTGACCTTTAGTAGAGAAATCATTCCGACTTCAGCAATTGACCGGCAAGGGCAATACTCCTTTTGCCCGATTCCATGGCCCTTTCACCCAGCTCATTGAGGCCGAATCGCTTGCGATCCTGGGCAACGGAAATAACCATGGGCAAATTCACACCGGTCAAAACCTCCACCATCTCATCAGCCAGAAAGGACAGACTGAGATTAGACGGCGTCCCTCCAAACATATCCGTTAAGATCAGAACGCCTTCCCCCTTATCCATGGTCTTTATTTTTTTCGAGATGCTCTCTATCATTTGCTGGCTGTTGGTTGTTTGCGTGATAGATATGGCATCAGCGTTTTCAAGACTACCCATGATAAGCTCGGCCGCGTTCAGGAATTCCTTCCCCAAATCGCAATGAGAGATGATTAGCAATCCGATCATGATTTCCCTTTACCGGAAGTTTTCAAACGGTTTCACTTTCTTCATCGGTCTGCACTATGACCGCGTAAAGCTCTTTCCTGGATCCGGCCTTGATCAGTTGTCGCCGGAACGAGCTGCTTTTCAAGGCTTTGGCGATTTTAGCCAGTGTCTTCAAATGAATACCGGCCGAATTCTCCGGCGCAACCAGTAAGAAAAAGAGATGTGCAGGCTGTGCGTCCATGGAGTCGAAATCCAGACCCTGGAGGCTCCTTCCGAAAGAAACCAGCGGTCGGCTCACGCTGCTGAGCTTGCCATGGGGGATGGCGACACCTTCTCCAATGCCCGTGCTTCCCAGTTTTTCCCTTTCGAGAAGCACCCTTACCAGTGCTGCTTTATCAACGGAAGGCTCATATAGGCAGATGGCTTCGGCCAGTTCATTGATAACGCCTTCCTTGTCCCTTGCCTTCAATTCAGGAATGATGCTGTCTTCTACTATGATATCTGAAAATTTCATCTTGCTTGTATCACATTTCAGGTACAATGAGGCCAAGATTGCCATCCCGCCTCTTGTAAATAACGTTTATTTCCATGGAGTTCGCATTTCTAAACACGAGAAATCCCCTCGCCGAAAGATTAAGCTGCATGGCAGCCTCCTCCACATCCATAGGTTTAGCCACCATAGGTTCAGGCTCTATGACGGGCTCATCCAGGACCTTACTGTTTGCCTCCTCAGTGGCTAAAGCGTCCTCGCCCTTAATATTTTCCGGCCTGCGAGATCTGATCTTGGATAAATGTCGCTTGATCTGCGTCTCGACCTTATCCATGACCTGATCAATGGCGGAGTACATATCCCCAGTCTCTTCAACGGCCTTGATCCGTGTACCATTCACGCTGATCGTTACATCGGCCTGATGTCTAAATTTTTCTACGGTTAAGACCACATGGGCTTCCATCGGATAGTCCAGATATTTCTTCATCTTTGAAACCTTTTCTACTGCATAGGTCCTTAGACTCTCCATAGGTTCCGTGTGTCTGAACGTAACGTTAATATCCATATTCATTCCTCCTGAAAATCTTTCATTGTGATGGCTTCATACCATGGATTGAAATGCGATCCGCTAATGATGTCACTCAAAGCTGCCTTCGCTTTCGTGATGGCAAAATACCCATATTTTCCCTGTACTTAGCCACAGTTCGTCGTGCAACATCAATATTCATCTTCTTTAGGATATCCGAGATCTCCTGGTCGCTGTATGGTTTGTGGCCATCCTCCTTTTTGACAGTAACCCGGATATATTCTTTCACACTCTCGGAGGCAATGGCATCACCAACCATGCTGTTGATGGCACTGTTGAAAAAGAATTTAAGTTCATAGAGCCCCTGGGGTGTGTACACGAACTTGTTGGTGGTTACTCGGCTCACCGTTGACTCGTGCATTTGAATTTCTTCAGCCACATCCCTGAGCACGAGGGGTTTCAGGCAGGTGACACCATTATCCAGAAAATCTCTTTGGAATTTCACGATGCTTTCGGTTACCCGGTAAATGGTCCTCTGGCGTTGATGAATACTCCTGATCAGCCAGGCCGCGGACTTGAGTTTCTCCTGTATATAGGCCCTTGCGTTGTCCGGCACCGAGCCCTTGTTGGAAAGGACATCTTTGTAGTAGGCGTTGACACGCAGTTTCGGCAGCCCATCTTCATTCAACGCTATTTCGTATTCATCACCCACCTTGAAGACATAGATATCCGGGATCACATAGATGGTTTCATCATCACTGAATCTCCTGCCCGGTTTCGGCTCCAGTCCCTGGATCACGGAGACGGCGGACATCACCTCTTCGAGGGGAACCGAGAGGTTTTTCGCAATGCGTTCATAGTGCCTATTCTCGAGTTCAGGCATATATTCGGAAATGATACGCTCAACGATGGTTCCCCCCAGGTCCTGGAAGCGGGCCTGAATCAGCAAGCATTCGCACATGTCCCGTGCGGCAACACCAACAGGATCAAATTGCTGTATGAACGTAAGGACTTCACACACTTTGTCAATGGGGAGTTTGGTGGTATCCGAAATCTCTTCCAGGGAAACCTTCAGATATCCATCATCATCAATATTGCCGAGAATATGGAGCCCGATCTCCCTTTTTTCGTCATCCAGACTGCTCATGTTGAACTGCCACAGAAGATGGGAGGAGAGGTTTGTCTTGGAGGCCGTCATGCTCTCGAGCGAAGGGAGTTCCCGCATATCATGCGGAACCTCCGCCCAGGCCGTATTGTACTCGGACAGATAGTTTTCCCAGTCCACATCCTCACGGACGTTTTCTTCAACCTTTACCTCGGGGAGTTCAGGAACCTCCTTCTCGGCGGTTTCCTTTGGCGCCTCAGCCCGATTTTCATCCTCCGTATCCAGGAAGTGTTGTTCCTCCAGCAGGGGATTGGTCTCAAGTTCCTGGTTGATGGTATCAAGCAGCTCAAGCCTTGACAATTGAAGGAGCTTGATGGCCTGCTGCAATTGAGGCGTCATAATGAGCTGCTGAGTCAAGCTTAACGATTGTCTAAGTTCCAGGGCCATAACAGTTTTTCTTAGCCGTTCCCAATCCAGTGCCCACAAGCTATTCGCGGATGGGCAAGATTCATTTGAGGTTTGATATCAATGTAGAGGGGTTACATGGAAAAATCATCGCCCAGGTATGCGTCCCGCGCGATCTTACTGGCGACGATTTCCTCGGGTCCCCCATGCTCAATAATTTTTCCTTCGCTGATAATATAAGCTACATCACAGACATTCAGAGTCTCTCTCACATTGTGGTCGGAAATAATAATTCCCAGGCCCCGGGTTTTCAGTTGTCGAATAATTTCTTGTATGTCATTCACAGCGAGCGGATCTATGCCGGCGAAGGGTTCATCCAGGAGCATAAACTTCGGCTCAGTCACCAGAGCCCTTGTAATTTCAAGACGTCTTCGCTCACCTCCCGAGAGGGAATAGGCCTTCTGTTTGGCCAGATGACCAATATTCAATTCATCAAGGAGGCCTTTTATCCGTGCCTTCCTTTCCCCCGGCGAGATATTGAGACTTTCCATGATGGCCAGCAGATTCTCTTCCACGGTGAGCTTACGGAAGACTGACGGCTCTTGTGCCAGGTAGTTGATCCCCTTTCTTGCCCTGATATACATGGGATCGCCGGTAATCTCATCATGATCGAGAAAAACCCTGCCCTCCTCAGGTTGTATCAACCCTACGATCATGTAAAAGGTGGTCGTCTTGCCGGCACCATTGGGTCCCAGAAGTCCTACGATCTCTTTCCGTTTGATCGCCAGGCCCACATGGTCCACAACGCGTTTGCCGTTGTAGATCTTGACCAATCCCTGTGCCTCCAGGGTCCGCCCCTCCATGGTCAAGGGCTCTTCTTTTTTTTGGTCTTGGGGAATATGATGGCCTGAACCCTTTCTTTCCCGGTACTTTCGACTATGCTCCGGTTCTCCTTAAGAAACACAATGATACGATCCCCTTTTACCAGATCATTTCCCTGTCTGACCGATGGATGATCGGTAAGGACCAGTTTTTCATCCGCTTGATAATAGACGGCTTTTTCAGCTTCTGCCACCTCTCCGCTACTGCGGGTAATCCTGACTTGGCCTGTGGCCACGATCCTGTCGACGCCCCTTGCAATGTCGCCCTTTGCTTGTTCATCGGACGAAGCGGTGTAGTACACAATCATTTTCCGACAATCCACGACAAAATCATCCTTTTGGGCATTCACCTCGCCCGTAAAGGTCACCATTTTCTTTTCATCATCCCATTCCAGTGTCTTTGACTTGATGATCATGGGTTTGGGCGATATCTTCTCCTGGAGATCTTTTTGAGCATCCGCCTTGCCCGGGGCCGGCAGAAAAAGGACCAGCACGGGTAGGAGAATGAAAAGAAATGGAACCCTTTTCTTGCGTGTCATCTTGTCCCGGACCTCCCATTTATAACGGTTGTCACCCGCGAAAGTACCTTGAAGCTCTTTCTTCTGAGGTCCACAAAAATGCCCTCACCCTTGATGGAAAAAAAAGGGCCCCATATTTGAACCGGCTTGTCGTTGGTCAGGATACCCTTCTTTTCATCAAACCGGACACTCTCGGTGACCACCCTGTAGCCGTCCTCGGACGTCCCTTTAAGATCACCGCGAAGGTTTAATTCTCCCGTTGCCCTGGAATAATCTCCGTCGTTCCCCGTCACCACAAAGGAAGGTCGGCGAGCGGGACTCACCTTCAGTTTGAAATCGTGAAAAGAAATGAATTGTCTGTCACCGGAGAATTTCACTTCACCCGCATCAAGGACCCATTTCATACCTTTTTCGGGGTCATCCTGGGTATAGTGGATATCCTTCAGCTTGATTCCTTCCCCCGATATGACCTTTTCCAGAGTCGTGTTCCGAAAGATGTCCTTTCCGGACCTTATCAGGTAGGCCGCAACTAGCGCCAATAGAATCCCCAGCCCGATCAGGGGCCAGTGTCTCTTGAAAAACGGTTGCATGAATACTATTCAGTGTTTTTTAACCGGTTTCCAGCCATCAGCGGAGGATTCCCGGATGGAGGCGCCAGTTTTCAGCTCTCAGCAATAGGCTTAACCTTTTGTTTTTTCGTTATTTTACAGTCCAGACCCAAGGTCTTTGGAACTTTGAACTGGAAGGTTCACAGTATATCAAAGCCTAATTTCCTATGTAAAGACTATTCTCCACTCGTATGGCAAGGGGAGTCACCACCCCCAAGGATTTTGAGCTGCAAAATCCACTCACAGGCCTCCCGAACGGCGCCGTGGCCACCCGGATTTCGGGTGGTGAAATCGGCTGCTTCGCGAACCTCTCTGACCGCATCAGCCACTGCAATGCGAAACCCAGCGTGTTCAAACAGTGCCAGGTCAGGCAGGTCATCCCCGATGCCGGCGACCTCCGACTTATCTAAGCCCTTCAGGGTCAGGACCTGTCGGCAGATCTCGTCCTTGTCTTTCACGCCCTGAAAAACCAGTCGAATTCCGAGTTCCTTTGCCCTTTGCGTCACTGCCCCGGAATCTCGTCCCGAAATGATAACCACTTCCACCCCGGATTCCATGAGCAGCTTCAGCCCATAACCGTCCCTGACATGAAACGACTTGATCTCCTCACCCGATGCGCTCATGTGGATGCACCCGTCCGTCATCACGCCGTCCACGTCCAGGAACAGGAGCTTAATGCCTCCGGCCTTTTTTTCCATTTCAAAAAGCCCCGTCTTCTTTCTGTTTACCACCCCTGGTTTCCCACAGTCATCCCCCCAACAATTCTGCAAGCTCTTTCGATCACATGGTGGGCAGGCGGGAAAGTTGAGGAAGGATGAACGTCTAAAACGGTCTTCAAGCCCTCACAATACCATGGATAGCCTTTAGGGACCGCAGAAGGTCGTACACATCACTGAGAGGCAGGGAATTGGGGCCGTCACAAAGTGCTGAGTCCGGGTGAGGATGTACCTCCATAAAGACGCCGTCCACTCCCGCGGCCACGGCCGCCCGGGCCAGGTGCCCCACATATTCCCTCTGCCCACCGGATCTGGTCCCCTCGCCGCCGGGCAGCTGCACGCTGTGGGTAGCGTCAAAAACCACCGGGAATCCAAAGCCCTTCAAGATCACAAGAGATCTCATGTCAACCACCAGATTGTTATAGCCAAAGGCGGTCCCGCGTTCAGTCAAGATAAGACGGTGATTTCCGCAGGAAAGGGCCTTCTGTATCACGGGCGACATATCCCATGGCGCAAGAAACTGTCCCTTCTTGATGTTTACGGGAAGGTTGGTTCGGGCGGCGGCCAGGATCAGGTCTGTCTGTCTGCAGAGAAAGGCAGGAATTTGGATAACATCGAGAACCCCTGCAACCTTTTCGATTTGCCCCTCTTCATGAATGTCGGACAAGACTGGCAACCCCGTCGCCTCTTTCACCCGGCTGATAATCTCCAGACCCTTTTCCAGACCAGGGCCCCTATAGGAATCGAGAGAGGTGCGGTTGGCCTTATCAAAAGACGTCTTGAAGATGATGGGGATGCCCAGTTCCTCGCCGGTTTCCTTGAGGTACCGAGCAACCTTCATCGTCGTGGATTCGTTTTCAATGACACACGGTCCGGCGATAACAAAAAAAGGCCCTTCATCTCCCAGGGTCACGTCACCAATCTTAAAAGGTTTTCTTTCTGTTTTTTCCCCTGTCACGAAAATTTTTCCGCATCGATCCCCTGAACAAAAGTGTCGGGGTCTTCGACTCCTTTCTTCTGATATCACGTGGAACAGTGTTATAAGATGGCAACGCAAAAGTCAAGGCCTCGAGATTTCTTCAAGAACCGTGGCACAGCCGGGAAACTTTTCCTTGTCATGAAGGTCTTCAAATCTTAATATATCCAATTCACTGCTCAAAGACCCTCCGGTTTTGGCGGGACGGAGCAAACCCTCACCTTTTCAAATCGTATCGGGAGGCCGCCATGGCGAAAAAAAAGGTTGTCAAGACTATTCAGGAAATCAATGACAGGATCAGGACAGGGAAGGTGGTGGTGGTCACCGCTGATGAAATGGCTGAAATCGTCAAGAGACAGGGCCCCGAAAAGGCGGCCCGGGATATTGATGTCGTCACAACGGGCACCTTCTCCCCCATGTGTTCTTCAGGTGCCTTCATCAATTTCGGGCATGCAAAACCGGGAATCAAGGCCTCACAGGTCTTGCTCAACGGTGTACCGGCCTATGCAGGGATCGCTGCAGTGGATATCTATCTGGGCGCCACCGAACCGGCAAAGGACGACCCCCTGAACCGCGTTCATCCCGGACAGTTCAAGTACGGCGGCGGTCATGTCATCCAGGATCTTCTGCAGGGGAAACGGATCCAGCTTGAGGCCTCCGGTTATGGTACGGATTGCTATCCCAATCGTGAGTTCAAGAAGAAGGTCACCCTTGCCGACCTGCCTTATGCCAGTCTATTCAACCCGAGGAATGCCTATCAAAACTATAACTGCGCCGTCAATCTGTCCAAAAAGACCATTTACACCTACATGGGTGTCCTGAAACCCCATGCCGGAAATGCCAATTATGCCACATCAGGACTCTTGAGCCCGCTCCTGAATGATCCCTATTATCTGACCATGGGTCTCGGGACAGCCATATTTCTTGGAGGTGCCAGAGGACATATCATAGGACCGGGAACGCAGCACAAACCCCAGGCCAAAAGGGGAAAAAACGGGGTTCCCCTGAGCCCCGCGGGGACCCTGATGGTCATGGGCGATCTCAAGGCAATGGATCCGAAGTGGGTCGCAGGTGTGAGCCTCCTGGGATACGGCTGTTCCCTTGCCGTGGGTATTGGTGTGCCGATCCCCATCCTGAACCAAGAGATTGCACGTTTTACCGGCGTATCGGACGAAGAGATCTTCACCCAGATCATTGATTACGGCAACGATTATCCCAAAGGGGAAGCACGAAGTCTTGGCCAGGTCAGTTATGCCGAGCTGAAATCCGGGGAAATCCGGTTCAACGGACAGAAAATTCCGACAGTCCCCATGACTTCCTATTTACGGTCAAGGGAAATTGCCGTCCTTTTGAAAGGATGGATTGAAAAGGATGCATTCCGGCTTACGGAACCTCAGGACAGGATGCCGGGAGCAGAGGACTTTTCGGCCTATTCTTGATTCGGCTTCTTGCCGTTAAGGGCCTTTTGCAACTTGTCACCCAGTGAACCCATGGTCATGCCTGTTCCCTCAAAGGCTTGCCAGTCCGCCTCGCCTTCTGAATCACCAGGAACCAGGCTGATCTTCCGTTCCCCGGCGTTGACGGTCTTAATGATGACCTGAATGGGATCTCCCTCTTTTAGTTTTCCAATCTCACCGGCTTCCGGAGACCTTTCGAGACTTGATTTCGGGAGCAGGCCGGTGACCCCCGGTTCGAGTGAAACAAAATATCCGAAGGCTTCTTTTTTTTCGATTCGCCCCTGAACCATTTGACCCGTCCGGTAACGCTCTTCAACCTTCACCCAGGGATCTCCTTCCACATCCTTGATGCTGAGCGATATCCTCCTGGATTCGGCGTTGATCTCCTTGATCACAACGCTCACCGGGTCTCCCGAGCTGACCACATCCTCCGGTCTGACGATGCGTTTCCGGTAACTCATTTCACTGATATGGACCAGTCCCTCGATTCCCGGGGCAATCTCCACAAATACCCCGAATTTCACGCACCGCGTGACTTTCCCGTCTACGTTCTGGCCCGCGCTGAAGGTTTCTTCAACCGTTTTCCAAGGATCCCCGGTCACCTGCTTCAGGGACAGGGCAATTTTCACCCGCCGTGTCTTTTCCGCATGCTCCATTCCAATGATCTTGACCGTGACCAGGTCCTGTGGATTGATCACATCAGCGGGTTTTTCCACCCGGGACCAACTGAGTTCCGAGATGTGGATCATCCCTTCCACACCCTCTGAAAGGGCCACAAAGGCACCGTATGGCATCAGTCTCGTTACCTGCCCTTCCAGAACGTCACCGATTTTCGTTTGACCGAGGAAGGCATCCTGGGCCTTTTTCTGCGCTTTCTCCAGGAGGCTCCTTCTCGAAACCACGATATTGCGTCCATTTTCCTCAAACTGGGAGATCAGGAACTCATGGGACTGCCCGGTGTAATCCTCAGGGGTCTTGATGTAGACCAGATCCATCTGGCTGATGGGACAAAAAGCCCGTTTTTTCATTATTTCGACATGGAATCCGCCCTTGCAGGGGCCTGTGACCTTGCCCTCCACGGGGATGCCGTTCTCATAGGCATCTATCAGGAGATCGAGACCGCCGGCACCGGAAATGGCCTTGGAAAGCCTGATCTCATTACCGTTGTTGGATACCGCGTAGAGTTCCAGGAGATCTCCAACCGCATAAGGGAATTCCCCATTTTCGTCCAGGAGTTCTTCTTTTTCCACTATCCCGTCGATCTTGGACCCGGTGTCTACGAATACCGCGTCCTGGCTGACAGAAATAATCTCTCCTCTAATCCTATCGCCCACGCAGATATCGTCTCCCATGCCGGTATCGTAAGCATTGAGAAGATCCGCGAAACTTTCTTCTTCTTCGTTTTGATATTCGCCGTTTTCTTTATCTGACATCATTTAGTCGCTCCAAAAATCATAAGATTGATGAAACCCGAAGGGCCCATCCACAGACGCTCGTCCACGGTATCCAAAAAAGAGTCATTTTCGGCGTGGATTGATCGCCCTCTGCTATGAACGTATACTTTTTTTCAGGGGATCATACCCGTTCCAATTCCGGTAAGCAAGCCTGAAATCTCAATGGGGTTGGTGGAGGTACAACTCCTTGTCAGCAGCGCGTCAAGAGGCTTTTGGATGTGCTGTGCTGTGGGGGCACTGGAAATCCAGGTTGGATATTCAGGCAGGGAAGGCGTGGAGCGCGTAAGTTCATAGCCCTTATCACGTAACAGCTCAATAAATAGCGGCCCAAAACGTTTGTCGCTATGAGAATCTGTCAATCTTTTTCAGACGCTTTCTCAAAGTGCACTTGGCAAGGTCCTTCCCAATGGACGGATATTTGGGGTTTATGCCACCCAACCTTATGGTATCTCTATTGAATACCCCTGAATCCCAAATATTCGTCCATCTCCTCCGGGGTGTTTAGAAAGCGTCTGAAAAAGATTGACAGGTTCGGTTGCCCCTAGATATTGAGCTAATACGTTTTCGCATCAGCACATGCAATGTGCCCTTTCCGCCGCACATAAAGCCCTTCCAGCGTGTAGACGACCAGGGCGGCCCAGATGAAACAGAAGCCAGTAAGTCGGACGGTTGAAAATTCCTCGCCGTATACCCACACGCCAATGGAAAACTGGAGCGTAGGGGCAATATATTGCAGTATCCCGACCATGGACAAGGGAATCCTCCGTGCCGCTCCGGCAAACATGAGCAGGGGCGTGGCGGTAACGATTCCTCCCAGGACGAGCAGGATACTGGAAAGACCCGCGTGGCCGAAGGTGCCCACACCTTCTGCTTCCAGATATATGAGATACAGCAGGGCGGGAACAAAAAGGATAAACAGCTCAAGGCTCAGACCTTCCAGTGCCCCCAGGGGCGCGCGTTTCTTGATGAGCCCGTAGGTTCCGAAGGAAAAGGCGAGCACCAGCGCAATCCACGGCAGGGATCCGTGACGGATTGTGAGATAGGCCACGCCCGCGACCGCCAGCCCGATGGCGGCCCACTGTCCCGGGCGCAACCGTTCCCGGAAAAAGAGGACGCCCAGGAGGACGCTCACCAGGGGGTTGATGAAATAGCCCAGACTCGTCTCCACCACATATCCCGCGTTTACCCCCCACACGTAGGTGGTCCAGTTGACGGTCAGCACCCCCGCCGCGGCCCCGTATATGAGCACCATCCTGGGCTTCCGGATTGTTTGAAGCATCACGGTGAGCCGTTTCTTGAAGACGACCACTCCAAAGGCAAATACGAGGGACCAGACTATCCGATGTGCGATGATCTCGAGAGCCGGAACTTGCTGCAGTTGTTTCCAGTAGATCGGAAGCAGTCCCCACAGCCCGTAGGCCCCCACGGCCAGTAAGATTCCTTTATTCACAATTCATCCTTTTCAATTTCACTGATCGACGGACCATAGTCGGTCCGTCCCGGGAAAGCAAGCATCATCCCGTCACCCCTTCACTCCTCACTTCCGGATATTTGAGATGATTCTGCCCAAATGAGTGACCCCTTCCTGCATCTTCCGGGCCCAGGGGTGTCCGCAGCTGATGCGAATGCAGTTGTTGTATTTCTGGTGGGTGAACAAACGACCCCGGGCAGAATGGAGATGTCTTTCTTTACGGCATCGTGGTATACATCCAACCGGACCCAGAGAACGATTCCGCCGTGGGGCGATGTGTTAGCGCCTTGAGCAAGTCATTCCTGGACCACCCTGCATATGATACGACCGGCGCCTATGCAGACTTCACTTCCGTCCCGGTTCCGGCTTGAGCTGAATTCAAGAACGAGGAAATATTCATCGCCATGAACAACCTGTTTCTTTATGTTTTCACCGTACTGATCTGGGGATCCACCTGGCTGGCCATCAAGTTTCAGATCGGCCACGTGGACCCCATGCTATCCGTTTCCTACCGATTCGCACTGGCGGCTTTTCTTCTGGGTTGCTACTGCAGGATCTCCGGGTTGAAGATGCGGTTTCACCTCCGGGAACACCTCCTGATGGGGTCACAGGGTCTCCTGCTCTTCTCATTCGGCTACTGGTTCGTCTATCTCTCGGAAATCCACCTGACAAGCGGCCTGGTCGCCGTTATTTTTGCAACCATGCTCTTCATGAACATCATAAACAGCAGCCTTTTTCTCGGCCAAAAGATTGAAGGGCTCATGATGATTGGTGCGGTGGTGGGGCTGATAGGACTCGGGCTGGTCTTCCGGCCTGAAATCGCATCATTTCAATTGTCCAACCAGGGCCTGCGCGGCCTTCTGCTCGGTCTGGCCGGATCGTACCTGTCTTCACTGGGCAATATTCTCTCCGCCTATACCCAGAAACGACGGATCCCCGTCATGCAGAACAATGTCTACGGCATGGCCTACGGATCCATACTGCTCTTTGTCGTCTCCCTCCTGATGGGGAAGACAATAAACTTTGCCCTCACGCCCGGCTATATCGGCTCCCTCATCTACCTGGCGGTTCTGGGTTCCATCGTTGCCTTTGGTTGTTATTTGACCCTCCTGGGCCGTATCGGGGCGGACAAGGCCGCCTACGTGACCCTGATCATCCCCATTGTCGCCCTTGGTATTTCAACGATTTTCGAGGGTTATCACTGGACGGGCGAGGCCTTCGTGGGGATGGCCCTCGTCCTCGCCGGGAACTTTCTGGTCCTCCGTCGGCGACAGGCCTCTCAAACGGCCCGAAGCGGATCAGGACGGCTGGTCTTTTCAAAGAGATGAAAAAGCCCTGCGGGCGGGACTCCATTCACAAGCTCAAACCCTTGAATTTATCCTCTTGATAGAAGCATTCTTGCCATCACTCTTTTCTTGACCCTGCACATGCCAGCATGGTAATAAATGCAACCCAGAAACCTACTGCGTACATGACGGCCCGGAGCCCGGAGGAGACTCGAAACCCCATGGCGGAAAAGGATCTGGAGAGCAAACAGCGTCTTCGTCTACAGCGTTTCGGTATGAGCGTAGCCACCTACGCCATTATGGGCTCCGCCGCGGTTCTCGTCACCCGGATGGGACTGGGTGAGATGAGCCGTGCCCAGTGGACGATATGCATTCTCGTGGGATTGGCCGGCAACATTTGTTTTTTCCTGTTGTTCGTGACCGGCCGAAACCTCAGGTTTAAAGATCCCTCCCTGACCTGGGCACAGATTTTCTATTCGGCCCTGTGGGGCATGGTCATCCTTTACGCCCTGCCCGGGGCCCGGCCCATCATTTTGATGTTCTATGTGCCCGCCTTCAGCTTCGGCATGCTGCGCCTGACAAGAAGACAGTATCTTGGCCTCGTCGGAAGCGTGCTGGGGCTTTATGCAGTGCTCCTCGTGTTTGAGTTTCTTCAGGGCCGACAGGGATTCAGGTGGGAGTACGAGCTGTTTTTGTTCGCCCTCTTCGGCATCCTGCTGACGTGGTTTTCCTTTTTCGGGGGATTTGTATCCCATATCAGACATCGCCTGAACATCCAAAGAAGAGAAATCCAGAAGGCCCACGAAGTGATTCAGATCGAAGTGGATGAACGCAAGCGCGCTCAGGAAGAAAAAGACCGTCTGATCGTTGAATTGCGTGCGGCCCTGGACAAGGTGAAAACCCTGGGAGGCCTGCTTCCCATCTGCGCATCGTGCAAAAAAATTCGTGACGATGCGGGCTATTGGAGACAAATCGAATCCTATATCCACGACCATTCCGAAGCGAAATTCAGTCACGGCATCTGCCCCGAGTGCGCAAAAAAGCTTTACCCGGACCTTGATATCCACAAAAAGGCCTGATCCGAAAAGTTAGATGGCTTATTCACGGGAACTCATGAGAAGAACCTGAGGGTCTTTTTCGGACGCTTTCTCAAAGGGCACTTGGCAATCAGCTGAGACATGGACGACTATTTGGGGTTTACGCCTCCAGAACCCTTGGCGCTCTCTAATCACTACCCTTAAACCCCAAATGGCGTCCACCTCCTCCGGAGTGTTTA
>Ga0307440_1000944_pt1 | contig 14356 bp, 16 predicted proteins | sample SalMarWE160410MG_FD_202150 | JGI IMG/M metagenome (GOLD analysis project Ga0307440, IMG submission 202150) | Salt marsh sediment microbial communities from the Plum Island Ecosystem LTER, Massachusetts, United States - WE1604-10 | ecosystem: Environmental > Aquatic > Marine > Intertidal zone >... | reverse complement strand
ATCGTCGACGGCCCCGACAAGCTCACCGCTGTCGAAGGTCATATCGAGTTCAACCATGTCGGCTTCGCCTACACACCTGGGTTTCCTGTCATCGAAGACCTGACCCTCAGCATCCCTGCGGGTCAAACCACTGCGATCGTTGGTGCAACCGGGTCGGGCAAGACGACTCTGATCAAGCTCCTCATGCGCTTCTACGACGTCACCGAAGGCTCCATCACGATCGAGGGCCTTGACGTCAGGGCCCTCACACTCGCCTCCCTGCGCAGGACGGTGGGCCTGGTCAGCCAAGACGTGTACCTGTTCCATGGGACCGTGCGAGACAACATCGCGTACGGGAGGCCCGACGCTTCGATCGAAGAGGTGGTTGCAGCGGCGAAGGTGGCGGAGGCGCACGACTTCATCATCGAACTCCCCGACGGGTACGAGTCGATCGTCGGCGAACGGGGGCAGAAGCTGTCAGGCGGCCAACGCCAACGAATCTCCATCGCACGCGCCGTCCTCGCCGACCCACCGGTACTGGTCCTGGACGAAGCGACATCGTCGGTCGACAACGAAACCGAGGCCGCCATCCAACGCTCGCTCGAAGTGATCACGAGGGACCGCACCACGATCGCGATCGCCCATCGTCTGTCGACTGTTCGCCACGCCGACACGACATACGTGATCGATCGGGGTCGAGTCGTCGAGGAGGGTTCTCACACAGAACTGCTGGAACTCGACGGTATCTACGCCTCGCTCTGGAAGGTGCAGACCGGTGAAGCAGTGCCGTGGCACATCCCCACGGTCGAATGAACCAGTGGTAGCTTGACCATATTGGGCCGTTCTCTCGTGAGGAGGACCGAGTGGATTGGGTCAAGATCCCATCAGGCTCGCTGTGTCGAGAGCCATCCGGCATCGTGCATCTGCGCATCGATCCGGACACGCGGCTGAACGCCGAAGACGCATCCGACCTGGTCGCGGCACTGGATGCCTTCATTCCCACGCCGGCACCGTTCCTCGCGGATATCACGGGCATCGCCTGGGTGGATCGCGACGCGAGAGATCAGATCGCGTCGGCTCACTACGCACAAGCCAGGGCGATACTCGTGCGGGACGCGGCATCCAAGGTGATCGCGCAGCTGTTCGAGACCCTCCACAACCCCGAGGTGGAAACCCGCACATTCACCAACGAGCAAGCCGCCCGGGAGTGGCTGGAGACCTTCATCGACTGAAGGGCCGCACGATGAAGGGAACGCCGCCGGTATCGATGACGAGATCCGCCTGCGCCTCCGGACCTACCGACCGCAGGTAGAGCTCTTGACCGGGCATATACCTCTCTCTGTACCGACGTTCGGCGTCGTCGGCCATGCTGCCTCCATCTCTGGTGGTGGCGCGCTTCAGAGCCACTTCCGGATCGATTCGCAGGAAGATGACGAAATCCCACCATGAGGCCAGCTTCGACCGCTGGAGGAAGACACCGTCGAACACCAGCACGCAGCCGGCCGGCACGTGAACCGGTGATGCAGTCACGACCCTGTCGGTTCGGTAGTCGAACACGGCGGTTCGCACCGGACGTCCCTCCTTGAAGGGAGCGAGCAGCTCATCCTCGAGCGCCGCGTGGTCGAACGAGTCTTCGTAGTAGCTGCGGCCGGGGTTCGACTCCGCACGTCGGTGTCGTCTCGAAACCGGCTGGTGAAAGCCATCAATCGAAGCCCTCAGCACCGGTACGCCGTCTTCTCGAAGGACAACCGCGATCAGGTCGGCGAAGGTGGTCTTGCCGGCAGCGTCGACACCATCGACAGCAACCATGAAAGGGGCTCCGCTGGAAAGTCGTTCGATCCTGGATGTGACGTCGTGTACGACTGCCGAATATTCCTCGGGATCCATGCCGACACTCAGTGTGGCACGCGGGCCTCGAAGACGGGGCAGCGATATGTGGCAAGGGCGAGCGCCAAACCTGTCTGCGTCAGTGACGCGGCAGAGAGCGGCGGCGACGGTCGGCAGACGCCTCCAACGGGCACGAGGTCGACGCAATCGGTCATCGCGTCGTGTCACGATGCGACTGCGTTCGTGGGCCAACTGCCCGACCGCTGGTCTCGCATAGACCTGAGCCACGCGTAGCCTCTCACGGATGGAGATGACCTCACAGCGGTGGGCGTTCACCACCGCCTACGCCAACGAGGTGTTCGGCACCCAGGACGCGCACTTGTCCGGGCTCATGGCGGAGGCGATCGAAGCCGGTTTGCCCGACATCGCCGTGAGCGCGGACGTTGGACGGCTCCTGAAGATGCTCACGTCGATGACGCAGGGTCACCTGGCGCTCGAGCTGGGAACGCTGGCCGGGTACTCGGGCATCTGGATCGCCCGAGGATTGCAGCCGGATGGTCGCCTGATCACCATCGAGGCAGTCGAGGCTCACATCGAATTCGCAACACGCCAGTTCAAGCGTGCCGGTGTCGCAGACAGGGTGGAGATCCGCCACGGTCCTGCACTCGCCATGCTCCCCGACATCGCCGAGGAGCTGGGAGAGACGAGCGTGGATTTCGTCTTCATCGATGCCGCCAAGACGGAGTACCCCGACTACTTCCTCCTTCTGCGGCCGTTGATCGCCCCGGGAGGCTTGATCGTCGCCGACAACGTCCTAGGAACATCGAACTCCTGGATCGACATGGATACCCCCACCATGAGAGCCATCGACCGATTCAACCGTACGGTCGCCGCCGATCCCGACTTCGAAGCGGTGGCTCTCCCGATCCGGGAAGGTGTGCTGGTCGCCCGCCGGGGCTAGCCCGGAATGTCTCCGGCGATCGCCGCGTTGTTCGCACTATGGAAACCATCGAATCGGCACTGGCGAAGGGCGGAATCGTAGACATCACGACCACAGGCAGGCGCAGCGGCAAGCCTCGCCGACTCGAGATCTACCTTCACAACCTCGACGGCGTCCTGTATCTGACAGGCCGTCCCGGCAGACCACGCGACTGGGTGGCGAATATCTCGGCCAATCCGACGATGACCGTGCATCTCAAGCGAGGCATCCATGCGGACGTGCCCGCGACTGGAACGGTGATCTGGGATCGAACGACCAAGGCCGACATCATCAAGCAGGCACGCATCCGCAGCTGGAACGTGGATCCGACCCAAGCGGACGCGGAGAGCGACGTCTGGGCCAAAGGAGCGCCTTTGGTACGAGTCGACATCTGATCGAGGCTCGATAGGGGACGGCACCACGTTCGGACGATCCATGAAGGAAACAGGACCGATAGTCAACCTCCCCGCGTAACCTCTTCCCATATGGCCCTCCATCGCTGCGAGGACAGGTCGGCGTCGAATCAGTCGCGAGTCGCAGCGGTGTCGCGCCTGAATGGGCTCGCAACCAAGGAGGACCCGTGACCGACAAGAACGAAGAGCTGGGCAAGCTCGGCGCCGTCCCCCTGTTCGAAGATCTCTCCAAGCGAGAGCTGAGCCGTCTGTACCGCGAGTCGACGATCGTCAACCACGAAGAAGGTCACACCATCGTCGCCGAAGGTCGCGGCGCGCTCGGGTTCCATCTCATCCGGTCGGGCACTGCCCGCGTGGTTCGAAACGGCAGGGTTCTCGCACGGCTGGGTCCGGGTCAGTTCTTCGGAGAGCTTGCGCTGTTCGATACAGGCCCGAGAACGGCAACGATTGTGTCTGAGACGCCGCTCCAGGCGCTCGTGGTGTCTCGACCCGATTTCAGGCGGTTCGTACAGGGCAATCCGACGTTGGCCTGGAAGCTCCTTGTACATGTGGCAGGTCGATTGAGGGAGGAGCAGGGTGCGCGCGATGCCGCGCTTGGGTGAGTCGGGCCGGGAAGACCTTCATGGGCACGAGGCGGGACAGGCGACGTCTCCTGTGACACCCCAGTCAATCCCTGCACACTCGGTCGGTTCGAATGCTCCAGGCGTGCTGGTGAAACAGGACAAGGGGGTTCGCCGGTGACAATCCTTGCGAGCCTCGCTGCTCCGCTGATAGGGCTCGGTGCAGCTCTCATCGTCGCGATGATCGGCTTCTTCGCCTACCGAGCAGGCCTAGCCGGCAGAACACGCGTTATTGAGGCGAAGCGGTTCGAGGAGTACGACTTCTACCCGTTCGTGATCGACGAGAACCGTCGGGTCGAGTTCAGTCCGGAGCGTTTCAACGAAGCGGTGCAACACTTCCTCCACCACCCAAATCCCCGTGCCGCCCGCGAGCTCATCGTCATTGGAGAGCAGAACTTCGTCAGAGACCGGTTTGGCAGCCAGGACATCGATTCCTACAAGCAGCTGTATACCGAATACGACGGGGACTCGGTGATCAGCGACAACGAGGCTTTCCTTGAGAACTACAAACGAATCGTTCACCTGATGGGGCGATCGTTCCCTCACACAGGAATTGAGATCCTCCTGCACAACCTGGTCAATCCATCGCGATCGGTTGTCGCCATCGAGAACGGTGAGGTCACCGGTAGGAAGCTGGAGATGGGCACCACCAACCTGGTTCTCGATCTCAAGACGCGTCGCTATCAGCATCAGGACAAGCTCAACTACGAGCTCAACCTCGGATCACGCCAGTTCAAGTGCACGACGATCCCCATTTTCCGTCCAGACCTCGGTCTGGTGGGAGCGATCTGCATCAACATCGACACCCGCTTCCTCAGAGAAGAAGTCCGGCACCATCCGGAGAAACTCGACGCCTTCTTCGACAACCTCCTCAAGACAGACTTCCAGCTCGAAGAGAACATTCTCTCCCCTGACGAGTACCAATCCGCGCTCCGAGGCAAACGTCACTTCCTTGACGAGGCGATCAGAACAGGGATCGATGCCGTCGAAACGAGCCAACTCGCCGCCATCATGTTCTCCGACCTGGTCGATTACACGTCCATGATGGCCAGGGACGAGGCCAGGGCGCTGCGCGCACTCCACGCTTCGGCGCAGATACATCGTGAACTCGTTGCCAAGCACGGCGGCAGGTTGCTGAAAGAGCTGGGAGATGGTTTCCTCTCGAGCTTCGACTCGGCCTCTCGTGCCGTCGAGTGCGCCATCGACCTTCAGAATGCCGCCGACGGGACGGGCGAGTTCAGGCTCCGAATAGGCATTCACTTGGGCGAAGTCACTATCTCCGGTGGTGATGCATTCGGCAGCGGGGTCAACATCGCGGCGAGGATTCAGGGAGCCGCTGCGCCAGCACAAGTCCTCGTGTCTGACACGGTCTTCAACACCATCAGGAACAAGGCGAACATCCGCGTCGTCGACCTCGGTAGTGCCAATCTGAAACATGTCGACGAGCCGATTCGTCTCTACGAGATCCTGCGCGAGCAGTAGCTCGGCGGGAATCCATAGCAGGCCGGGACTCGACAACAGGGATCCGCTAGACCAGAGAGACACCGGCGTAGTCGGTCGTCAGCTGATTGCGTCTGCCGTCTCCTCAACAAGTGCCAGCGTTTCATCGCACACCTGGCTGAGCACTTCGAGATCGGGGCCGGGTCGGCGTTGCCTACCCCGCGGGCGAAGCGGCTAGGTGCAGAGGAGGGCCGTCGCGGCCACAGCACCCTTCTCGTTCAGCAGCTAGCGCAGATCTCGGCCATGGATGGCGTGACAGATGATCGCTTTGAACACACGGCCTGCGACGGGGGAACGCTCCGGACCGCGCCAACCGAGCCCAGCTGCCATGCGAGACCCGGCGCGATCTCGTCGATGGAGGGTCGTTCACGGGGCGGGTTTCCACCCGACTCGCAGGTGCGCTGTGCCCGACAGCCCGGACACGGTCTGACCCCAGCATTCTCACCTTGCCATCGTTCCGCCTACCCTTATGCCATTGGAGGAGGACCCATGAACCAGATGGAGAAGGCGGGCCGTGGGCAGGGTTTCATCGCGGCTCTCGATCAGAGCGGCGGCAGCACCCCGAAGGCGCTCAAAGCGTACGGCATCGACGCGGGTGTCTACTCGAACGAGGATGAGATGTTCGATCTCATCCACGAGATGCGTACCCGCATCATCACCAGTCCGGCGTTCACCGGCGATCGATTGATCGGAGCGATCCTCTTCGAACAGACCATGGATCGTGAGATCGAAGGCAGAGGATCCTCGGAATACCTCTGGGACGTCAAGCAGGTCGTTCCGTTTCTGAAAGTCGACAAGGGCCTCACCGCCGAAGCAGACGGCGTACAGCTCATGAAGCCGATTCCCGGGCTGGAGGGACTCGTGGCCCGCGCCCGTTCGAAGGGCGTGTTCGGCACAAAGATGCGGTCGGTCATCAAACAGCCGAACCCTGCGGGCATCAAGGCGATCGTTGACCAGCAGTTCACGGTTGGGAAACAGATCCTCGCCGGTGGGCTGATGCCGATTCTCGAACCCGAGGCCGACATCTTCATGGAGAACCGGTCGGAGGCCGAACGATTCCTCAAGGCAGAAATCCTGGCCGCATTGGGTGATCTCGGTGCCGACCAGCAAGTCATGTTGAAGCTGAGCATCCCGGTCGAGGACGACTTCTACGCCGACCTGATCGCCCATCCAAAGGTGCTGCGCGTCGTGGCGCTCTCTGGTGGGTACAGCCGAGCAGAGGCGAACGATCGTCTTGTCCGCAACCACGGTTTGACCGCCAGCTTCAGCCGTGCACTCTCGGAGGGGCTCTCCGCTCAACAGACGGACGAAGAGTTCAACCACATGCTCGACGAGTCGATTCAGTCCATCTACGAGGCATCGATCACCTGAGCGACGGTCCCGCGCTCCCCCGAGACGAGACGAACGAGGATCTGACGGCGGGGAAGGGCTCGCAAAGAGGTGAGCGGCGTCTCCGCAGCACATCCGCCCTCACCTAGACTTCCCGCCAGGCGCGCGACAGCTGGTCTTCAGATCGCGAGTGCGGAGCGCCGCAGCTCGAACGCCCGGGTCGAAAGGTGGACGGCAGCTGACATGGAACCGAGTCACCAAACCTGGGCCACGTCGGAGAGATTCATACCAAAGGCGTTCATCAGGCCACTCCTTCGGTTCGGCCAGATCGAGGCATCCTCGGGCATCGTGCTGCTGGCCGCGGCCGTCGTTGCGCTGGTCTGGGCCAACAGCGCAGGCTCGGACACCTACCGCTCGATTCTCGACGCCCACCTGGTCCTCGAGCTCGGAGCCTTTCACCTCGACGAGTCGGTCCTCCACATCATCAACGACGGCCTGATGGCGGTCTTCTTCTTCGTGGTCGGTCTGGAGATCAAACGCGAGCTAGTCGTGGGTGATCTCCAGGACCCGAAGGCGGCGGTCCTGCCGGTGACCGCCGCGCTGGGAGGAATGATCGTCCCCGCCGTGATCTACGTATCGATCACGGCCGGCCAAGGTGCCGAGATCGCCGGCGGGTGGGGGATCCCGATGGCGACCGACATCGCCTTCGCCGTCGGGATCGTGGCGCTCATCGGCCCACGCATCCCCTCCGGGGCGAAGCTGTTCCTGCTGTCTGTCGCCGTCGCCGACGACATCGGTGTCATCGCAGTCATCGCAATCTTCTACACCTCGGACCTGAAGGTCGGCTACCTGGCGGCGGCCCTGGGCGGGCTGATCGTGGTGTGGGTGGCCGGCAAGGTGCAGGTGCGAGCGCTCTGGTTCTACATCCCGATGGCGCTCGTGATCTGGTACCTCACACTCGAGTCGGGTGTCCACGCCACCCTGGCCGGGGTGGCCCTGGGTCTTCTCACACCCGCCCTGCCCTACTACAACCGACATGATTTCGAGCAACGAGCCGGAGCGATCATGGAACGATTTGCCACCGACGTGTCGGGCGAACATCCCCGGGAGCACGTCGATCACTTGACGCTGTTGATGTCCAAGATCGCCGGCGAGTCCGTGGCGCCCCTCAGCCGGATGGAACACGCGCTGGCGGGATGGAGCTCGTTCGTGATCATCCCGATCTTCGCTCTCGCCAACGCCGGCATCGACTTCCGAGGGGTCAACATGGTCGAGGCGGTCACGTCGCCCGTGTCGTTGGGTGTGGGCGGTGGCCTGGTGCTCGGCAAGCTGGTGGGGATCTCCGCGGCCTCCTTTGCGGCCGTGCGGTTCGGGCTGGCCAAGCTGCCGCCGGAAACGACCTGGCGGCACGTCGTGGGTTTGGCGGCGGTCGCCGGGATCGGCTTCACCGTATCCCTGTTCGTCACCGGGCTCGCCTTCACCGACCCCTCTCTCGGCGACCTCGCCAAGGTCGGCATTCTCGCCGGATCGCTGACCGCAGGCGCTATCGGAACCATAGTGTTGCGAGGAGCTCGTCCCGCTGTGGAGATTCGAATGAACACCGCCGGTGGCGGTCCTCGTGCAAGCTCGATCTGACGCCGATCGAAACAGCCAAAGCCCTCTTTGAGGAGAGTCTCCGAGCAACTCGATGATGATCGATCGGTGGGACTCACCCTCGGCCTTCTTGGCCGCGCAACGAGCCTCGAAGGGAACCTCGAAGAGGAACGCGGATTCTCGAAGAGAGTCGCGACATTGAACGACGGATGGGCGATACCTTCGGCAACGCGCTTCAGTTCCTCGGGGAACTCGAACCTCCTCAGACGCCGCGACCGTCAGCAACACCGACACCAGAGCAGCAACGGGATCTCCCGCGGACTTTCCGCGGACTCTGGGCAGATTCGGAGGCACGTCGGTCCAGCCCGGAAACAACGAGAATCCCCTGCACAACACAGGGGATTTCGTGAAGTGGAGCTGAGGGGATTTGAACCCCTGACCCCTTGCATGCCATGCAAGTGCTCTGCCGAACTGAGCTACAGCCCCGAGTCCGGACGTGGAGTGTACCAGGACCGGTTCACGCCTCGGTCGCGGCGGGCTCCCATTCGATGAGGGGCGCGTCGCCCCAGAGACGCTCCAAACTGAAGTATTCGCGAACGGTCGGCTGGAAGATATGCACCACGACGTCCCCGTAGTCGAGCAGTACCCATTCCGCTTCGTTGCGCCCTTCGACCCTCAATGGTCTCCGCTCGATATCACGGAGCTTGAACTCGACCTCGTCGGCCAGGCTCTGCACGTGACGGTTGGAGGTACCGGACGCGATCGCGAACACGTCGGTGATCCACAGGAGCTGCGACACATCCAGGAGGACGACATCGGTGGCTTTCTTGGCATCGAGTGCTTTCGCGACCAGTTGGGCGACCTCTCGACTGTCAATCCTGTCCTCGATGAGCGCTCACGCCTCCTGTGCGGGAATGTCCTGTCCAACAATGATAGTGACATCGACCACGCCGCTGGGATGACGAACCTCGATCAGCACCTCTCCCCTACCCAGCACCGATCGAGCGTCTAGTGCTGCCTGCTGATGGTCTCTTCCCTGCGCGATGATCTGGGTCTCCGCGTAGTCGGCGCTGTCCGCGTTGTCGGTCCGGACCACACGGAAGCCATGCCGGATGAGGGCTGCCGCGACCGGTCGGGTCGTCCCGATCCTGCCGTTGCCGTTCAGGATCTCAACCCGGGGTCGCTCCCCAGTGGTGAACCGGAGATAGGCGTAGCGCTCCGCGGCGAACGCCGTCGCGTCTTCCCCGCTCATCTGATACAGCTCGGAATCGCCTCCTGGACGTTCGATCCGTTCTGCCGGTACGGCAGTCAACTGAGGGTCCTCGGCGGTGGCCACGCCGGCGAGAGCGTCTTTCGCGAGTGCCGGGTCGCCTACGACCCGCGCGAGCACGCCTTCGACGAGCTGAGCACTCGAGTTCATACGATCGAACAGCGCCTTCCAGACCGAACCCTGTCGATCCAGCCATTCGAGCTGCGTTCCCACACCCTGAAGGGAAAAGAGCTGAATGATCTCGCCAGGCGACCTCGGCGCAGATCCGACGTCCATCTGCACGATCTCTGAGGAGCTGCTGGCCACCACGAGTTGCGATGTGAGGTCAACCGTGAGATCGGTGTTGAGCAGACCGGCCAGCTCGTCGACGGTCATCTGAGCTGTCGCGTCAACGCGCACACCCAGCAGGTTTGCGACCGTCAACGCGGGCAGATCCTCGTCGCCGAATCGTGTCGAGTCCGATATCTCTCTGTCCCCGAAACCGGGAAGCACCGTCAGCAGGCCCGGCGGAAACAGGGCGACCGTCGCATCCTGGTCGTGTGTACCGAGCAGGGCCAATGAGAGGTCACGTCCGGTCGAATCTGTGACAGCGATGAGGAGGGAGGCGCCGGCCTCTGAGGGGATCGCCTGCGGCTCCGTGGTGCTCGACGGCCGGCCACGGACCAGGAGTGAAACACCCACGGACGTACCGATGATCACGAGGGCACCGATGATCGCCAGCAACACCCTTCGACGAGCCACTCCCCGAATCGCCTTTCGTGCCGCCCGATTCAGCTCCCGCGGTGTACTCTCGTCGAGCAAGCCGCTCTTCTGTCGAGTTCCTCCCCCTCCCCGAACGGTCACGCCCCGGGCCCGGCGCTGTTTCCGATGATCACCCATACAGGCCCCGATCGACGATGTACTGCCAGACGCTCTCCGTCACCATGAACCGAATGGATCTCCCCTCCTGCGCCCGGGAGCGCAGCATCGTCCCGCTCACATCGAGGGTTGGCATGTCTAGCCACACGAATGGACGAGGGATCCCACTGGCGACTTCGTCGCGCGAAATACCGGGCCGAGGAGCGACGGCAAGTGTCGCTCTATCCAGAACGTCTTCCCACCGATGCCACGTCGTGATCGCCTTCGCTGCATCGGAGCCGAGGATCAAGAAGATGTCCTCATCGATCGGGTACTCGGCCAGTGTGTCGATCGTGTAGGTCCAACCCGGGCGTCGCACCTCCCTGTCATCAGCCTCGAAGTAGGCGACCCCGTCGACGGCGAGGCGTGTCATCTCCCAACGATCCTCCGGTGACGTAACGAACTCGTCGGCCTTCTGCCACGGATACCCGGCCGGAAGGAATGTCACGATGTCGAGCGCCAAGTCGCGATAGGCCACCTCTCCCGCGACGAGGTGCGCCAGGTGAGGAGGATCAAACGTGCCGCCGAGCAAGCCCCTTCGCACCGTCGGAAGCTTAGGCGAGTGACATCGCGAGCGTGCCCCCTAGGGACCGAGAGGACTGAGACGGAGCCTTCCCCCCGTGCAGGTGAACACGAAGCTGGGATCCATATAGCTCTTGCCCACTCTCGCCGAGAAGTGAAGTGCTGCAATGCCATGATCCGTCCCACTCGTGCCGAGGACATCGCCTCGGTGAACGCGTTCGCCACGCCGCACCCTGATGGCCTCGAGGTACGAGTACGAGGTACGAAGACCGCCACCATGATCGACCGTGACCGAGTCCATACCGGCGACCGTGCCGGCGAAGGTGACAACGCCGTCTGCGACCACGATCACGTCGCTCCCGACGTCCATCGCGTAGTCGACGCCCCAGTGCCCCTCGTACATCCCCACGGGAGCAAATGATCTTTCCACGACACCGGGAGGAGCATCACACGGAATCGCAAGCCACAGCGCAACGAGACCCGCAACGATCTTGAACATCACACACCCCCTTCACACCGGATCGTACGGATGAGCCGATCCGCTGAAAAGGGGGCTGTCCGGACCGATCTAGACGGCAGTGCCGATCGCTTTGTCCGCCATGATCTTGAGGATCTCGCTGCGCAGGATGTCGGGCTGGAATGGCTTGGTGACGAAACCATCGGCCCCACCCTCATTGGCCCGCTTGCGAGACTCTTCCTCGGCGTGGGCAGTCAGCACCAGCACGGGAAGCAAGTTGGTCCTCGGGTCGGAACGAAGCCGGTCGAGAACTTCCCAGCCATCCATCTCCGGAAGGCCGATGTCCAGGACTACGAGGTCGGGATGTTCGGACAGTGCGGCCTCGAGAGCACCGGGGCCGTCTTCACGCATGACGACCTCCACACCCGCCGGACGAAGGCACACGTCGATGAGACGGCGGATCACGGCAGAGTCTTCGACCACCAGTACGCGCCGACTCACGATGTTTCTCCTCCTGCAGACTCTCCGCCAGTATCGACAGGCCCGTATGGTTCCTTGACCTGTTTGCCGATTCTCGACGAGGCAGGTCGCAGGGCGGATCCCGGCGGATCGACAGGAAGGAAAGGTACCGCACCCTAAGATTGCGCCAACATGCGAATCGTCATTGCTGGAAGCGGTCGGGTGGGCGGTGATCTCGCGCACGCGTTCGCCGACCGGGGCCACGACGTCTCCGTCGTCGATGTGGACAAATCGGCCCTGGAGCTGCTGGGCACGACGTTCAACGGCTCCGTGCACCACGGGCTCGCGTACGACGTAGAGACGTTGCGAGAAGCGGGCATCGAATACGCCGACGCGTTCATCGCGGTCACGAACTCCGACAACGCCAACCTCATGTCCGTGCAGCTCGCCAAGCAGGTGTTCATGGTGCCCACGACGATCGCTCGACTCGACGACCCGTTCCGCGAACCTGCATACCAGGAGCTGGACATCGACTACGTGCCGGCTTCGCGACTCGTATCCAGGGTCATGTTCGAGAAGGTGGTCGAGAAGGAATTCGACTTCCACTTGACCTTCGAAACCGGAGAAGTCGAGATCGTCGACATGCGGCTCGGCCGTCGGGCCGACGGGATGACCATCTCTGAAATCCAGGTGTCGGGTCGCCTCAGGGTCGCGGCGGTCAGGCGGGGCGAAGACACGGTGATTCCCCAAGACGACTTCGTGCTCCGCGCCGGCGACATGATCGTCGCTGCGGCACGCCAAGGCGTCAGTCACAAGCTGCGTCGCTACCTAGAAGGGGACCAGGGATGAGGGCGATCGTCGTCGGAGGCGGAAAGGTCGGTGGCTACCTCGGCAGAGCGCTGACCAAGGAGGGTCACACCGTCACCGTCGTAGAGGAGAGCAAAGAGAAGGCACGCAGGCTCGCCGACTTGCCCAAGTTGCTCGTGATCATCGGCGACGGAACGGAGGTGGAAGTACTCAACAAGGCTGACGCTGCCCGCTCGGACTGGGTCGTTGCCGTCACCGGGCGGGACGAAGACAACCTCGTTGCCTGCCAGCTGGCGCGAACACTCGGTGCCAGACACGTCCTCGCCCGCTTGAACGACCCGATGAACGCCCCCACGTTCTCTGCCCTCGAGATTCCCGTCGTCGCCGTGACCGACATGATCGTGCAAGTGATCTCGCACGAAGTGCAGCTCGAGGCGGAGAAACTCGAGCGTGTGACTCTGCTCGCAAGAGGCGAGCTGAGTCTCGTCGAAGTCGACATACCCGACGAGACACCCGTACGACGACTGGCGGAAGCGTCGCTACCTGGCAAAACCGTCCTGGTAGCGCTCCTACGGGACGACGAGGTCTACATCCCCCACGGCGATACCGAGATCCGACCAGGCGACCGGGTGCTGGCAGTCACCAAACTGCTCGAAGAAGACGAGCTGCGCGCGGCGCTGGGTGCCGGAGCAAGCCAGTGACGGCCCGCAGCAGAGACAGTCGCCAGCTCTACGATCTCGTCACGGGGGCACTGATGACTCTGGCAATCGAGTTCGGTGTCGCAGTCGTGCTGTTCGTCGTGACGATCATCGTGGCCGTTGCCATCCTCGCGCTGACCACCTGATGCTGCTTCGACCGACGACCAACGATCTCCGGCTCATCGCCTACAACGTCGCCCGCATGCTGCTGATTTCCGCGGTCGCCGGGGTGGTGCCTCTGCTCTGGGCGGTCGCCACAGGAGAACTCGCTCCAGCCGCGGACTTTCTCGTGATGATTGGCGTGTTCGCGTTACTGGGAGGGATCGGCGTCGCCTTGAAACCCGCCAACGACCGGCTCGACTGGAGTCACGGCATGGTGGTAGTGGCCTTGATCTGGCTGGTCGTGCCCGTCATCGGCGCGGTACCGCTGTTCTTGTCGGGCAACTTCGCGAGTTGGCTGGATGCCTTCTTCGACGCCATGAGCGGCATCACGACAACGGGATTGACCCTCGCGCAAGACATCGACCACATGGCATCGTCGATGATTCTGTGGCGCCACATCCTGCACTTTCTTGGTGGCCAGGGGATCATCATCGCGGCGCTGAGCCTGTTTTCCGGCGCCGGCACGGCGACCCTCTACTTCGGTGAAGGCCGGGACGATCGCATCTACCCGTCGGTTCGTTCGACGTCACGTTTCATCTGGCTGGTCGCGATCGTCAACGGCATCGCGGGCATCCTTGCGCTGATGCTGGTCGCGTATCTGGACCTCGGATTCGGCTTCATGAGATCGTTCTTCCATGCGGCCACGATCTTCATGGCGGCCTTCGACACCGGTGGGTTCGCTCCGCAGAGCACGAGCATCGGTTATTACCACTCCGCCCCGTTCGAGGTGGTCATCGCCGTCTTGATGATCGCCGGAGTGATGAGTTTCGGCGTCCACTTCGCCTTGTGGCGACGGCGCTCCGTCATGGGCAACTTGGAGACCAAGACGATCCTGTTCACGTTC
>Ga0307440_1000942_pt1 | contig 14362 bp, 9 predicted proteins | sample SalMarWE160410MG_FD_202150 | JGI IMG/M metagenome (GOLD analysis project Ga0307440, IMG submission 202150) | Salt marsh sediment microbial communities from the Plum Island Ecosystem LTER, Massachusetts, United States - WE1604-10 | ecosystem: Environmental > Aquatic > Marine > Intertidal zone >... | reverse complement strand
TGTCCTTGTGGGCGGAGGGAGAGCGATACTCCAGACACCGTTCAGCCCCATGTTGCAACGCACATGGTGTGATCCCGGGATTGTTGCGCCGCATGCGAGATTGCAGGCGTACGGCCAGGAGGATCACGTGCGTCTGTTTGGAAGGGATATATTCGATCGTTTCGAGGCTTGCGGATTTGTATCCCGTGTAATTGATCACGGTGAGGTTCTTTCTGATATCGACGTCAGGCGCTTTGGTGTAAACGAGCGAGAACCCTTTTTCCTCTTTGAAAAAAAATAATCACTTTAGACATGGAATTCCGTGACGCAATAGCAGGGAGATCTTGACCAGGCAAATGACACTCCCCTCCCCATGACCGCCCCGATGATCAGTAAAGGGCCCACGGTTCGCATCCATCTATCGCTTTGCATAAAAAGCCTCAAGCCACCTGCTTTCGCTACGGCCGATGATCTATAGAGACCCACGTGCTATCCTCCGATATCAACGCGGACAGGCGCGCAGCCGTTCAGAAAACGGGCCGGTCCTTCAATCCGTCGATCACCGATTTGTACTTTTCGTGCACGATCTTCCGGTCGAACTCCCAGAATGCCGCGATCATGGCCTGATCCTCCTCGTCCGTGAAATAGGCCCTGGCCGCCGGGAAGAAAACCTTATCCTCCTTCTCGATATGCTTCGGGTAAAACCCGACCAGGGTGGCGAGACTCTTGGTGATCACAGCCAGAGCCGACGCGTCCCCGTTCCGGTAGCGCGTGTTGGCATCGACCAGCTCCCGGGTCAACTGCCGGCCAAGGGCATGGTCCTTCACCAGCTCTTCCATGAGACGCCGGTCCTCTGCGGACAGGGGGCGCGCCCCCAAGTCCCGGAAGAGGATATCCTCCTCCTTGCCGTGATGGGTCCGGTCCGCATAGATCCGGATAAAATCGACCGCCGTATCGATAAAGAGCGGATCGACCCGCCCGGCCGATTCGATCTTGGCCAGGGCATCCTTGATAATGGAAATCATCTGCTCGATGAGACGATGCTCTATCATGAGCGGGCCACGTGCCTGCATTCCGGAGCGCTCCTTTCTTCTTCTGTTCAGGATTCCACCGGCCTCTTGCGGCCGGCTGCATAGGCCATCAGGGCGGCGATGGCCAGGGGGACCACCCCCGCCCCGATAAACACCACATCCCCGGGCAGACGGAACCATTCGATGGTCTGCACGAAGTTCTGGTCGAGGTAGGCGGCGCTTCTGGCATGCCAGTATCCGTTCTGGAGGACATCATAGAGTTGAAGTACGCCGCCGGGGAAGAGATTCCCCACGATCATCATCGCCAGACCGAGGTTCAGCCCCCAAAAGGAGATACGGATGAATTTCTCCGGCCGCACCCACTGCTCGTCGGTCAGCACCTGCCGGAACCCGAGAACCATGAGGGCCACCGCCTCCATGCCGAATACGCCCATGAGGGCCGCATGGCCGTGGTTGGGCGTCAGGAGGGTGCCCACCTCATAGTAACTGACAATGGGCGTGTTGATCAGGAAGCCGAAGATGCCGGCACCCACAAAATTCCAGAAGCCAACGGCCATCAGGAAGTAGAAGGCCCATTTGTGGGGGACCGCTTTGCCGTCCTCTCCCCTCGTCAACTTGATAAAGTCCCAGGCGTCGAGGGTCAGCAGGGTCAGCGGCACGACCTCCATGGCGGAGAAAATGGCCGAAAAGGCCATATTGATATGCCCCTGGCCGGTCCAGTACCAGTGATGGCCGGTTCCCACCACCCCGCTGCCGAGAAACAGGATGGCATCCAGATACACCACCCGGGTTGCGCTCTTGCGCGATACCAGGCCCAACTGGAAGAAGGTGACGGCCACCATGGTGGTGACGAAGAGCTCGAAAAACCCTTCCACCCAGAGATGGATGATCCAGAACCGCCAGGTATCGGCCACCGTAAAATTGGAGTTGCTGCCAAAGAAAAAGGCCGGCAGGTAAAAGAGCGGGATCACCCCCGCGGCGATGGTGAAGAGGATGGACAACTCGCGTCCCTTTGGATCCTCGTAGGCCGGTTTCACGAATCGCACCAGCAGCACCATCCACACCACCAGCCCCACCACCAGCATGACCTGCCAGGCGCGTCCCAGGTCGAGATACTCCCACCCCTGGTCTCCAAACCAGCTCCAAAGGTTTCCGAGCATCTGGCGGACGCCCAATAGCTCTCCCAGGAGACTTCCCCCCACCAGCACCACCAGCGCCCAAAACAGAAAATGTATGCCGCCCACCTGGCCCTTGGGCTCTCGCTTTCCCAGGGAAACCGCCAGCATCAGGCCACCGGCGATGAAGGCCGTGGCGATCCAGAAGATGGACAGCTGGAGGTGCCAGGTGCGCAGCACCGTGGTGGGCAGCAGGCCGTAGAGGTCGAAGCCGTAAAAGGAGCCCGGTTCGGCACGCTGGTGGGCCGTGGCGCCGCCGATGAGCACCTGGGCGAGAAAAAGAAGTGCCACGATGGCGAAGTACTTGATGGTCGCCCGCTGGCTCTTGGTGGCTTCCCCCGGAATCATCCGCGGCTCCGGTAATGGGGTATCCTGTTTCCATCCCAAATAGTCGAACTTGCCGAAAAGAAATAGAATCAATGCCGTTCCACCGAGAAGGGCGATCAGGCTCAGGGCGCTCGTTACAAGGGCGGCATGGGGGGGGCGGTTGCCCACCAGGGGGTCGTAGGGGAAATTGCTCGTGTAGGAAAAAGAACGACCGGGGCGGTTCGCGACCGAGGCCCATGCCGTCCACGCGAAAAAGGCCGTCAGATGCGTCATATCCCGAGCGCTCTTGATGTAATGGACCGGAAGCCCGCCGTTGACGGATGCCTCCGAGAAATGCCGGGTCCACATCTGGATCTGGTGTTTGTAGGAGGTCTCTTCTGGTTCGGTGAAGCGCAGCGTCCGGGTTTTCGGATCATAGCGGTTCTTTTTAAGCAGCCGCTCCACATCCATGTTCAGGGCGTCGCGCTTGGCCGCATCCAGCTCTTTGACGCCGATGCCGTAAGTTTGCAAAGCCAGATAAGCCCGGGTATCCAGTGACAGGGTATGCAGGTACTGTGCGGAAAAATCAGGCCCCAGATAGGCGCCGTGCCCCCAGATGCTGCCGTTTTCCATCAGGCCGTACTTCAAGAACACCCGCTGGCCGGCCCGGATGTCATCCCCGGTGAAGATAGTCTCACCAGCCGCGTTCACGACGGCCTTGGGGACCGGCGGGCCGTCATCGTAGGCCCGAACCGAGAGCATCACCAGGATGGTGAAGCCGATGATGAGAACGAGGCCGACGCCGATGCGCCATCCGCTGGAAAGTGCCTGACTTTCATCGTTCATGAACACAGCCTCCCTTTCAAAATGCATAAGATGGTGTTTCAGTCTAAAGCAGGAAAAGATGAATAAGGCTGATGCGCGATAGGGCAAATGAGTGCGCCAAACAGTGACCCCACCGTATCAAAATGCGCCGCCAGCGTCTACGACAAAATTGTAGATTTACTAATATGTTTTAATAAGTCAAATGGTTGCATAAGGGCCACCAGCCACCAGCCTTTTGTTACAAACCATAGAACGGTCTGCCGCGAAGGTCCTTGACCTAAGTCAATTTTATTAAACAGGCCATGGAAATGAATCAAGGGGTGACAAGGACCCGGTCCGTGATGTCCCAGAGCTCCTGGACGAAAAGAATGTCCAGGCCCTTCAGGATCTCCTCCGGGAGCTGCGCCAGGTCCGGCCTGTTCTGCGCCGGCAGCACCACGGTGGTCACCCCGCTTCGGTGGGCGGCCATCAGCTTTTCCTTTACCCCGCCGATGGGCAGGATGCGGCCCGAGAGGGTCAGCTCGCCGGTGAGGGCCATCTCCCTTCGGGCGGGTCGGTCCAGGATCAGGGAGATCAGGGCCACGGCGATGGTGAGCCCGGCCGAGGGACCGTCCTTGGGGGTGGCGCCGGCCGGGACGTGAATGTGGATGTCGTGGGACTCGAAAAAATCCTCGGGGATTCCGAGCCGTCGGGTCTGGCTGCGGATATAGCTCAGGGCCGCCTGGGCCGATTCCTTCATCACGTTGCCCAGGGAGCCGGTCAAAATCAGCCGGTTGCGGCCTCTCATCTTGGTGGCCTCGATGAACATGATCTCTCCGCCGGCCTCGGTCCAGGCCAGCCCGGTGGTGATGCCCACCTGGTCCCTGCCTGTCGACAGGTCCGGATGGGGCCGGGCCGGGCCCAGGAGCGAGCCCACCGTATCGGCGGTGATGCGGATGGGACCGGCCGCGTTGGCATGGATCAGGCGCTCCCTTGCCTTTTTCCGGCAGATGGCGGCAACGGCGCGTTGGAGGCTCCGCAGGCCGGCCTCCCGGGTATAGTTCTTGATGAGGCTCCGGATCGCCTCGGGGGTGAACTCGGGCATCTGCTCGGAGAGCCCCGATTCCCTCACCTCCCGAGGAATGATATGGCGCCGGGCGATCTCCTCCTTTTCGCTGTCCGTATAGCCGGCCAGCCGGATCAGTTCGAGCCGGTCCAGCAGGGGGCCCGGGATGCTGTCCGTGGTGTTGGCCGTGGCGATGAACATCACCTTGGATAGATCGAAGGGCGCATCTAGATAGTGGTCCACGAAGGCGGCGTTCTGCTCGGGGTCCAACACCTCCAGCAGGGCGGCTGCCGGGTCTCCCTTGAACTCCTGGCCGATCTTGTCGATCTCATCGAGCATGAAAACGGGATTGCGCGTTCCGGCCCGGCGGATCTCCTGGATGATACGGCCCGGCAGCGCGCCCATGTAACTGCGCCGGTGTCCCCGGATCTCCGCCTCGTCCTTCATGCCGGCCATGGACATGCGGATGAAGTTTCGTTCCAGGCAGCGGGCGATGGCCTGGCCGAGGGAGGTCTTGCCGGTCCCCGGGGGGCCCGTGAAGCAGAGGATCGGCCCTCTGGATTCCAGCTGTTCCCGCTTCCGGGCCAGGGCCCTTGCCGTTGTGGCGCGGATCTCATCCAGCTTGAAGGGCTTTGCCAGGAAATGATGGGAGCCTTTCTGCATGGCCTCGATGGCGGCGGGAATGGTGGCATACCCGGTAATGATAATGACGGCGATGCCCGGGTCCTTGGCCTTGGCATGGGTCAGGACGCTCATGCCGTCCACCTGTTCCATCTTGAGGTCGGTGACCACCACGTCCACCGGCCGGCGATCCAGGATGGCGATGGCCTCGGCACCCGTGGCGGCCGTGGTGACCCGGTAACCGTCCTTGGTGAAGACGTGTTCCAGGTTCATGCGGGTCATCTTCTCATCGTCCACCACCAGAATGTGATATTTACGGGAGAGCTTCAGGATGCGTACCGCCAGGTGTTCCAGAATGCGGTCCTTGACCTGTTTCAATCCGAAATGCGCCTCGTCCAGGACCGCCGTGGCCCGCTGGATGTCGAGGTTGTCCGCCGTGAGACTGTTCCAGGGCAGGCTGACCAGGTAATCGAGGTAATTGGCGGCGATGGTGTACTCGGGGGACGCCGGGCTCATCTTGGCCAGGCGGGCCAGCTCCTTGAAGGCGATTTTCTCCGCCTTTTCCGGAAGCTGCGCGTTCAATACCGCCTGTCGGAATCCCTCGATCTCGGAGGGCGCATCGAGCTTCTGCAGGGGGGGCTTTTTAAACATGATCCTCCCGATCGTTCCTTCCCGGGGGTGCTGCGGTCGCCGGGTCCGGCAGCTGGTTCACGGGGGCATGTTTCATTTTGCAACGCATGGTTTATTTCTGCAATATCTCATATCCGACTGAATACAAGAGATAAAAGCGTTGCTGGAGGAGAATCGTTGCAATATGAAACATGCATCTGGCTGGCTTCTACTCCTTTGTAAATCGTTTTTTTCCTATTTTCAATGCATTAAAAAAAACATGGCCAATGGCATGCCCGTTGCTCTTTAAAGGGGCGGGGGGCCCGGGAGCGGTCCTCCCAGGGACCCGGAAAGGCCGTTGCCGGCAATCTCCGGCCGCGGTCCCATCCGGAACGAACGCACGGAGGGCATCATGCAAGCCATCGTTTTGATCAGCGGCGCTTACACCCCGGCAGCGGCCATCGCCCAGGGCTTGGCGGAACGAACCGGTTATCCCCTGGTCCTGGATGAGGCGCTCGTCACCGGGGGCGCCGAGAAACTGAATATCAGCCCGCAGCGGTTCAACAGGCTCCTTTTCGGGCAACCGGCCCGGTGGGGCCTGCCGGCACGGCCCAGACGCCGCGCCGCCGCCGTGGCCGCGATCCGGGAAATCATGGCGGCCATGCTGGTGGAGCGCCCGGCCATCTTTTGCGGTCACCTTGGGCTGCTGCTGCCCCAGCGACTTGCCACGCGCGTCATGTTGCATGCCGAGCTGCCCGCGCGACTGGCCATCGCCCTGAAATCGACAGGGGACTCGGAGGCCGGGGCAAGGACTCGGATCCAGGCGGCGGACGAGCGCCTCTACGCCTTGACCCACTATCTGCGCCAACGCGATATGGAGGGGGACTGCGGCCAGGACCTGGGCCTTCAGACCGATCGCCTGGATGTAAAAGCCGCGGTGGGACGGATCCTTTCCCACATGGCCGGGCGGATGAAGGCGGTATCCGAGGACCTCGATGCCGCGCGCCGGGATTTCGTTTTGTGCGCATCCATCGAGCGTCGCCTGGCGGCGAGGGGTTATGTGGTGCAGGCGGATGTCCGGGGAGACGATCTGGCGCTGACCTTGGATCAGCCCGCCCTGTGGCTGTCCCATACCCTGGCCAGCGTTAAACGCCTCTGCACCTCCCTGGTGCCGGACCGCACGGTACGAATCCGCATCGGCCGGGGGTACCACCAGGCCAATATCTGTCACCCCTTCGATTTCAGGACGCCCCGGCGGGTGGTTCTCAAGAAGGAGGAACGCTGGTTCGCCCAGCAATGCGCCGGCGGTCAGGAAGGATCTTCCCAGGCGAGCGCCGAGAGGCCCACGGATCTTCCACCGGGCGCCTGGGCCTAGCCCCCTGACCGTGACCCCGTGCCCGTGAGCGGCACCTGACGGAGACAAACCATGGGACGTCTGCTTTTAGCCATCGATGGCTGTATGCCGCACCAGTGGACCATTCGTTATACGGTGCAGCTGTGCAAGAGCCTCAACGCCCAGCTGCACGTCCTGTGCGTGGCGGCTCCGGAGAGAGACGATTGCATGGACCGGCTCGCGTCCCAATTCGAAAATCACGGGATCCCCCATCGTATTGAAAGGCGATACGGTGATGTGGGTGCCGAAATCGTCAGCTACCTCAATGCGCACCATGAAATTGAGCTGGCGATCTACGATTTGTCCGATACCATCGGGTTTCCCGGAATCAGGATCACCCGGATGTTGCCCAAGTCCCTTCTGAAGGCCGTTCGGGTACCCATGGTGACGGTGAGACCCCAGCGAAGACTTAATAAATTCATCACTAGCGGAATCAAGGAGGGTAGCTGTATGGCAAAGATCTTTACACTGTTCAAACGCAAAACCAGGGCGGCGATGGAAGCGGCTCCGTCCTCAGCGGATTCGGTGAGCCATCCGCAGACCGAACCACCGGCGAAGCTGGTGGTCATCGGCCAGGAGAGCCGGTTCTCTGAGTCCATCGTCACCTACGCGCTGGATATGGCCCGGCGGATGGATTACCAAATCCTGGCCCTGAACACGGCGCCCCTTTCCTGTGAAACCTTTCGCATGTTTTCGACCTCAAGGGCCCAGGTGTGCCAGGATTTCGAGGCCCTGTCGGAGAAAAGCGCCGAGGGATTCAGGCAAAGGGCCGAAGCTGCCGGAATCGATTTTGTCCATGTGGTCAAATTTGTCGAAACCAACGAAGCCCTGGAGCAGCTCAAGCATGAGTTCGATAATATCGGTTTTATCGTCTCTGAGCCGGAGGATCAGCCGGCCCAGGCCCCCTATCTGATGGACCAAGCGCGGCCCGAGACGCCCATTCGCGTCTATTCGGTGATCTGAACGCCCTGGAGGATGGACTGATGGATGGACATTTTATTTACGCCTTGGCCCTGGTACTGGTTTGTGCGGCCCTGTGCTTTGTTTTCAGAAAAAAGAAAAACAGCTGATTCACAGCTCGATCGGAATAGGACAATCCGTATGACACCCAATATGATTTTAACCATGATCGTTCTGGCGTTCGTGGTCATCTTGTTTATCTTCGAGTGGGTCCGCGTGGATGTGGTGGGGATTTTGATGATGGTGCTGCTTCCGCTGATGGGGCTCGTGACCCCCAAGGAGGCATTCGTGGGCCTGAGCAGCAACGCGGTCTGCTCCATCATCGCGGTGATCATCATCGGCGCCGGCCTGGACAAGACCGGTGTGATGAATCACGTGGCCCGGCCCATTATCAAACTGGCGGGCAAGAGCGAGTCCATGATCATGATGCTCATCTCCGCCACCGTGGGGATCATTTCCAGCATGATGCAGAACATCGGGGCCGCGGCGCTCTTCATGCCCGCCGCCCAGCGGATCGGAAAACGGTTGAATTTCCCCGTTTCCCGGATCCTGATGCCCATGGGCTTTTGCGCCATCATCGGCGGTACCCTCACCCTGGTGGGGGCAAGCCCCACCATCCTGCTCAACGACCTGATGGTGCTGGGCGGTCAGAAGCTGGAGCCCTTCGGCCTCTTTACCCAGACACCCATCGGTGTCTGCCTCCTCTTGAGCGCCATTGCCTACTTCGCCGTCTTCGGCAGGCTGGTGTTGCCGGCCGGCGGCGGCGATGCGGATCAGGGCGTGAGCGCTGCCCTGATCAACGAGTACCGCGCCCTGGACGCCATCTACGAGCTGCACGTTCCCGATAACTACGCGAGAACGGAGCTGCTGGGCAGGCTTCAAATCCGGACCCATTTCCTGGTGACCGTGGTCGCCATCAGCCGGAGCGATGGAAAAGACAAGACCTTCGTTCCGCGCAGCAGTGACAGGATCGGGCCGGGAGATGATATCGCGGTGATGGGCGTACGCAAAAAGGTCAACCGGTTGGCCGAAGAGTTCGGCTGGGTATTGAAACCCGGTCTCGATGCCTTTGCCGAGTCCCTGGCCCGGACCAACGCGGGAATGTGTGAAACCATTGTTTCCCCGCGCTCCGAGCTCATCGGCAGGACCATGAACGAGGTGGATTTCAAGGAACTCTACGGGGTGAATCCCGTGGCGCTCATCAAGGGGCGGCGGATTTACTACAGCGGGCTGACCCATATCAAGCTGGAGATGGGCGATACGATCCTGCTTCAAGGTCCCTGGGAGCGGTTTCATATTCTGAGAAACCGACCCATGCCCCGGGCCCTGACCTTTTCCACCCCCCTCGAGGGGGAGATCATGCGGCCCGAGAAGGCCCGGCTCGCCCTGCTGTGGCTGGCGGTGGCCCTGGCCCAGATCGTCTTCTTCAAGATCCAGCTGTCCGTTGCGCTCATGTCCGGCGCCCTGGGCATGATCGTCACCCGGGTGTTGAGCGTGGATGAGGCCTATCGTGCCGTGGACTGGATGACGGTCTTTCTCCTGGCCGGATTGATCCCCTTGGGCATGGCCTTCGAGAAGACCGGGACGGCGGCCTTTATCGCCCACGGGGTGTTGTCCATGCTGGGCAACCCCGCGCCCATCGTGCTGCTGGCGGCCGTGGGGATCATGACCTCCTTTTTCACCCTGGTGGTATCCAATGTCGGCGCCACGGTGCTGCTGGTGCCGCTGTGCATGAACATGGCCCTCATGGCGGGCTGCGATCCGCGCATGGCGGCGCTGGTGGTGGGGCTTTCCGCCTCCAATACCTTCGTGCTGCCCACCCATCAGGTAAATGCCCTGGTGATGCGGCCGGGCGGGTATCGCACCCTGGACTATGCCAAGGCCGGATCGATCATGACCCTGCTGTTTTTGACGGTGGAGCTGACGGCCCTTTATTTCTTCTATGGGATATAGGCCACGGCCAGGGGGCGATGGAAACGTAACCATTCCCATGCGGGCCGATGGACGGATGGCCCGCTCCAGATAGATCAGAAGGAAATCAGGTATGGCTATTATCAGTGTATCACGGGGCTGCCACAGCCATGGACAGAAGATCGCCGAGAGGGTGGCGGCCGAACTCGGCTATGAATGCGTGGGACGGGAAATCGTCATCGAAGCGGCGGATTTTTATAAAATACCGAAGGATGTGATGATCAAGTCCCTTCATGACGCACCGGGGGTGCTGGAGCGCATGACCCAGGGGCGCAAGCGCTACCTGGCCTGCTTCCAGGCCGCTCTGCTGCAGCAGGTCCAGAAGGACAATGTGGTCTACCACGGCCATGCGGGGCACCTGCTCCTGCCGCCCATCGGCCATCTGCTGAAGGTGCGCATCATCGCCGATATGCAGGAACGGATCCGGCTGCTCCAGTCCGAGCGCAGCCTGCCGCCCGATGAGGCCGAAGGAGAAATCGAACGGGAGGACCGGCACCGGTCCAACTGGACCCGTTATCTGTACAATCGGGATATCAACGATGCCACCCTCTATGATATGGTGGTGCATATCCATTCATTCAATATCGAGGATGTCTGCCGGGTCATCTGCGAGGCCGCGCGCACCCCCTCGTTCCAGAGCACGGCCGAGTCCCGAGGCGCTGTCCGGGACATGGCCATCAGCAGCCAGATCCGCGTGGCGCTCATGCCGCTGTGCGAGGCCGAGGTGACCGCCAACAGGGGGGCCGTTCACATCCGGGTGCCAGCCCAGAAGATCCGGAAATTTGATTACGGCAACCAGACGGTGCAGTCGAAGCTCCGGGCTCAGCTCAGGCTGGAACTGAACGACCGGATCCTGGAACTCGCTCACCAGGTGGCGGGAGTGGTCACAGTGGCCTGCGATATCGATTCTCCGCAGCTGTCCTGAGCGTCGGGACCGCTGCCGATCAACCCAATCAACCCTATTCACCACCGAAAGCAGGAATGTTACGTCTCAGAATCAGCATTCGCAAAAAGATCATCCTGGCGATCAGCTTTTTCATTCTGGTCAGCTCCCTGGTGTGGTCCCTGAACTATTACACCCACCACCTGCTGACCAACAAGTTGCAGCTGGTGGAGGAGAAGGTCGCGCTGCTCAACACCATCCTGGAGGCACGTCGGTATGAAAAGAATTTCTTTCTCTATTTCAACGTGGACGATCTGAGCCAGGCGGTTGCCTACATCAGCGCCGCGCAGGACAAACAGGCGGCCATTATCGATAAATTCGGAAAGGCCGCCGACGAGCTGGACCTGCCCCCTGCCTTGAACGAAATGAAGGCTTACCGCCAGATGCTCATCACCCTGTCCGAGACCTTCTCCGGAAAGCCGGCGGACCAGGACGCGCTGGCGCTTCTGCAGGGAGAGATCCGGGAGCGGGGCCAGAAGATCACCGGCGACGTGGAAAAGCTGGCCAAGAAGGAGCAGGCCAAGATCTACGGTCTTGCGCGCAAATCCAGGATCTACCTCTATCTGGGGCTGGCGGCGATTGTTCTGATCACCCTGACCACCGTGCTCTTCATCAACCAGAGCATCAACCGGCCGCTCAAGCGCATCGAGTACGCCACCCACAAGATCGCCCAGGGCGACTATACCAGCATCCCGGATCTTTCCACCGGCGATCAGTTCGAATCCCTGGTCAGGAGCCTCAACCGCATGATCGTGGTGCTCAACCAGCGCAACGATCAGCTGATGCATGCGCAGAAACTCGCCTCCCTCGGCACCTTGACCTCCGGCGTGGCCCATGAGTTGAACAACCCCCTGAACAATATTTCCACCTCCGTTCAGATTCTCCAGGAGGAATTGGCCGGCGATGCTCCTGCCTATCACAGAGAGCTGCTGCGGGAGACCGAGGCCCAGGTGGATCGGGCCAAGGAGATTATCAGAAATCTGCTGGAATTTTCCCGGGAAAAACATTTTATTCCGGTTCAGACCAATTTCAGGAAGTTGACCCTCAAAACCATCAAACTCCTCAAGAGTGAGCTGCCCGCCGTCATCGATCTCAAGATCGATATCCCGCCGGATCTCGAGGTGACGGTCGATCCCCACCGGATTCAGCGGGTCCTGATGAATTTGGTGGTGAACGCCGTCCAGGCCATCGAGGGCGACACGGGTCAAGTAGAGATCCGGGCCGGGCGGGATTCAGAGCGGAACGAATTTTATTTTTCCGTGAGCGATACGGGCAAGGGGATCCCCATCGCCAACCAGCATAAGATCTTCGATCCGTTTTTCACCACCAAGGAGATCGGTCTGGGAACGGGGCTGGGGCTTTCCGTGTCCCACGGCATCGTAGATCAGCACGGGGGACGCATCGAGGTGTCGAGCCGCCCCGGCGACAAGACCACCCTGACCATCCGGCTGCCCCTTCCTCCGCAAGACGGCCCGGGTGCCGACCTTGGAAGCAGTGGCGCCGCCGCCTGCCTGTGAACCCCCATCCCTTAAAAAGTGATCTTTGACAGTCTGAAATTTGTTTTGCCGGAAAAGATGTGGTTTAATCGATGAACGCACATCAGGTCGATCAGGGCCCGGTTCCTCATAGCGGCCCCGGGCTGCGGGACGGTTGCAAATAGGCGTTGCAACACTTCGAACAGGAGGCTTGGAGATGCCTGGTAAATTCGATCATTTTATTGTGGTCATGTTGGAGAATCGTTCGCTGGATAATATGCTGGGATGGCTCTACGCGCCTGAAAACCGCCCCGCGCACAATATCCCGCCGAAGAACCCCCCCACATTCGATGGCCTTATCAAGAACCAATTCTCGAATACGATATCGGGCCAGCCTCCCGTCTTTGCCTCTGAGGGGACGGGAAGTTACACCGTGCCCGACCCTGATCCGAACGAACTGTTTGATCACATGAACAGGCAGTTGTTTGGAACGACTGCTCCCATTCAGGGCCAGGCCGCAACGATGAGCGGGTTTCTGGAGGATTATGCGACCGCCGCTGGTGTCAAGAATCCGGCGCAGATAATGGCGTCTTATTCACCGAACCAGGTCCGGGTGCTCTCTGCGCTCGCGAAGCAATTTGCGGTGTGTGATCGATGGTTTGGGTCCGCGCCCTGTCAGACCTTGCCCAATCGGGCCTTCACGCATGCCGGTACATCTTGCGGGCGGGTGAATAACTGTAATGGTAATGTCGATGATTGCTTGATTCCGCCAATGTCCGACTACAACACACCAACCATCTTCAACGTTTTGGAAAACACGGGTCATTCTTGGAATGTTTACAACGACAGCGAGCTGCCATCGCTGTGCCGTTTGCAATTCTATAGATACCTTGCGGATCCGTTTCTCGAGCAGCATTTTCGAGATTTCGATGATTTCCTTGAGGATGCACGGTCCGGGAATTTGCCCGAGTATTCATTTGTCGAACCGAGCTTCAAGTTTGAACCCAATGATCAGCATCCTGCGCATAATGTTCTGGCAGGTGAAAAATTCCTTTATGACATTTGGAGCGCTGTGAGTAGCGGCCGCAAATGGGAATCGACGCTGCTGTTGATCACTTACGATGAGCACGGGGGCTGTTATGATCACTGCCCACCCCCCTGGACAGCGACTCCCCCTGACAAGAAAAAGCCTCAGCAGCCCTTCAATTTTCAGTTCGATCGGTATGGGGCCCGCGTGCCGGCGGTCCTGGTTTCGCCCTATATTCGGCCAGGTACAGTGTTCCGGTCTGCTTCACCGGATGTCGAATATGATCATACTTCGATCCTGGCCACGATACGCGATTGGCTGAATATCCCAAAAGATAAGATGCTAAAAAGCAGGAGAATCGCCAACGCACCTACTCTTAGTAACGTATTGACGCTGGATAAGCCACGAAAGGAGCCGCCCGATATCCCGCAACCGTTATCCATCGATGGCGTGCCGTCTTCAGATCGACCCCTTAGCAGCCTTCAAAAGGCGATCATCCGGGGAGCGATTAAGCGGGACCAGGCGTTGCCCGAAGGTCAACGCAAAGGTATTCCGCCCGATCTTCACAGAAAGGTCCACACCGAGTCAGAGGCCGTAAAGGCGCTTGGCAAGTATTTTAAGCGGTGACGTCCACAATACGCACCGCGCCAAAAGCGACCTTTATCAGGCGGGGGGAGGGCCTGAAGGCTCATCGAATGTCATACTCTCGAGCAACGCTTTAAATCCACGCCGTGAAGCTTCCATATACTTCGTTGCAACCTGCGTCATAAGCATTACGTGGTAGCGGGAAGTTGGTATCAGATAAAACGCCACATCGTGAGGAACCGGCACGCCAAGCATATCGATCTCGAAGTGTTGCGCGATCCCGGTGTATTTCACGCCGCCAATCGTCGCATGTGCGATACCTTCCGTTCCTCTTGTTACGTCCGCTGTCTTGATGGGTCCGAAATTCAGCTTCTCCTTGATACGCAACGTTCGTATCGAGGCCACTTTATGCGCAAA
>Ga0307440_1000940_pt1 | contig 14369 bp, 6 predicted proteins | sample SalMarWE160410MG_FD_202150 | JGI IMG/M metagenome (GOLD analysis project Ga0307440, IMG submission 202150) | Salt marsh sediment microbial communities from the Plum Island Ecosystem LTER, Massachusetts, United States - WE1604-10 | ecosystem: Environmental > Aquatic > Marine > Intertidal zone >... | reverse complement strand
ATGATACAGAAGCCGGTTCAGCTGCGTCTCTTCCGCCGCGGATTGCCTGCGATGCCGCTCAACCAGGATATTCTTGGCCTGAAACTCCTTTCGGGCGAGGTCCGTTTTCCGAAGCGCCCGTATCTCCCGGGACACATCGTTCAGGGTGATGACCAGACTCTTGCCCCAGGGCTGGATACCTTCCTTGAAAAAGCGGTTCCGGCCCGTTGCCTTGCCGATACGCAGCGCCTTTTCGAAGGTGGAGGACTCCCGTCCGGTTGCCAGGGGGCACTCGACGCAGGGCTCCTCTCCCCGGTGCAGCTTGGCATAACAGGTTTCCCCATCAGAGGGCAGCAGCGCCGTATCCAGCCCCAGCAGTTCCCTAGCCACCCGGTTCGCCGTCAGGATCCGGTAATTCGCATCGACCACAAGGATACCCGCGTGGATGGACTCCAGGAGCTCATGCTCCTCCTTGCCACAGATTCCGGGAAGTGCGCTATGCTGGGTGATGCAGGTGTTCATAAAATGCGATTGCGCCGTCTGCCTCTAAAAAAAGCATGGTTCTATATCATGGGTCAATTGGCAACATTAATTACCACTAGGTAACAACCCCTTCAGGTGAAACTGACCCACAGGTGCTTTGTACGCATTGTTCCATCGTATCGGTGCGACCGCCAGAAATCTGTAAAAGAGCGCCCTCGGACACCGGCTGCCGTCCAGCGCGTCGCATCTGATTAAATTATAAATTCAGCAAGGATATCTAAATACAGCATGTCATACAATAATGTCAACAACCTGTCACAGGCAATCGCGCATCGACAGTATAGATGGGGAAGTTCAAGATTCCACTGCAAACAAACCGGTATTTAGGCTAAGATAGGGGGCATCAGATCCACTGTGATGCGCCGGGTAACCGGTTCACGATTCAACGCAGCCTATACTGCGTCCATGAGGAAGATGACATCATGCTTACCCCCCCCGCCCCGAGCCGGCAGAGCCGCCACACGGACAGGCTCTACCCCTCCTTCAAGGTATTTCATGAACTGATGACCTGGAAGGTTCGGAACATCCTGCTTGTCTCAAGCCCGTACGACGCCTTTATCATGGAGGAGGATGGACGGCTGGCCGGCAGAATCATCGATGAGTACCGTGGCCTGAACCTGTCCAGACCGCCGCGCCTGTCCTGGGTGTCCACCGCCGAGGAGGCCTTGAAGGCGCTTTCCAGAGAAACTTACGATATCGTCATCACCATGCCGCGTCTGGACGGCATGGCCCCCTATGAGCTGGGCAGAAAAATCAAGCAGACCACACCGAAACTTCCCGTGTTTCTGCTGACCCATTCCACCGCCCCCGTGTTTGCCCATCCTGACTGGCCGGAGCAGGGCGTCTTTGACAAGGTGTACGTGTGGAGCGGCAATACCGATATTCTCCTGGCCCTGATCAAGAGTGTCGAAGACCGGATGAACGTTGAATCCGACACCCGGGACGCCCTGGTGCGTGTCATCATCCTGGTGGAGGACTCCCCCATCCACGCCTCTTCCATCATTCCCCTGCTCTACAAGGAGATCGTCTCCCAAACCCAACGGGTGATGGAGGAATCCATCAACGAGGAGCATCGGCTGCTCAGAATGCGGGCCCGTCCCAAGATTCTCGTGGCCGAAACCTATGAGGAGGCCGTAGCGCTCTACCGGCGTTTTACCCCCTATCTCCTGTGCGTCATATCCGATGTACGGTTCTCCAGAAACGGGAAAATGGACGATCAGGCGGGGATTCGTCTCCTTTCGATGATCAAACGGGAGAATCCGAATATTGCCCTTTTAAACCTCAGTTCCGAAGAAAAAAACCGGAGACACGCCCAGGACCTCTCCATCGGCTTCATCAACAAGAACGCGGTCACGCTGCTGGAGGAAATCCGCCGTTTCTTCATCGACCATCTCGGCTTTGGAGATTTCATCTTTCGCCTGCCCACGGGGGAAATCGTCGGACGGGCCGAAAACCTGCGGGCGATGGAAACGGCCCTTCCGGATATCCCATCTGAATCCCTCTATTTTCATGGAATGAGAAACGATTTTTCCATCTGGCTCATGGCACGGGCGGAGGTACAATTGGCCTCGGAGCTGCGGCCGGTGAAGGTGACGGACTTTACGGATGAGAAAGACCTTCGGGGCTATCTCATCTCCTGTATTCAAAACCGGCGAAAGGGACAACAGCGGGGACATATCATCGATTTTACAGACGATGAGTTCGATCCGGACAACGATTTCACCAAGGTTGGCAAGGGCTCCATGGGAGGCAAAGCCCGCAGCCTGGCCTTTATCTCCAGTCTGCTCAAGGAAAATCCAGGTCTCCAGGAATCCTTTCCCGGCCTGGACATCCGGATCCCCAAGACCCTGGCCATCACCACGGAGGGATTTGACACCTTCTTGGAGGATTCCGGCCTCCACGACCTTCCCTTCGACACCCTGACAGACGAAGCCATTACAGATCGGTTTCTGGAAGCCCCCCTTCCCGGCTGGCTGACCCGAAAGCTGGAAATCTTTCTGTCCAACACCCATTATCCCCTTGCCGTCCGTTCCTCGAGTCTTCTGGAAGACGCGCAATTCCAGCCCTTTGCAGGCATCTACCAGACACACATGATCCCCAACAACGAGCCGGACGCCGCCATTCGGCTGGAGCGGTTGGCACACGCCATCAAGCGCGTCTATGCCTCCACCTTTCTGGCAGCGCCACGGGCTTACGCCAATGGCACGATCCACCGGATCGAGGAAGAAAAGATGGCCGTGATCGTTCAGCAAATCGTCGGAACGCGATATGACCATTACTTTTACCCGGCCCTCTCTGGCATGGTGCAATCCTATAATTTCTATGCCATTTCCCACCTGGCACCGGAGGACGGGGTGGCCCATATCGCCGTCGGACTGGGAAAAACAGTGGTGGAAGGAGGTGCTTCCCTGCGCTTCTCCCCGGCACATCCACAATTTCTGCCCGGCTTTTCCACGGTGGAGGAAATCCTGGAGAACTCCCAGCGTCGCTTCTATGCCTTGGATATGACGGACAGGGGAGAATCGCCCTTGTCCCTGCTGGATATCGACACGGTGAGGGATCATCCCCCCATCCGCCTGATGTCGAGCACCTATATCGTGGACGAACATCGCATCCGGGACGCAGGCCCGTCGAACGGTCATCCGGTCCTGACCTTCGCCGCCATTTTAAAATACGACATGATTCCGCTGCCGGCGCTGCTTCGGGAATTGCTCACCCTGGGGAAAAAGGGGCTGGGCGCGCCCGTGGAAATCGAATTTGCCGTCACCCTGGCCGATGGGTGGACCGGGGACAAGGAGAGCAAACCGAGTTTCTCCCTCCTTCAGATACGGCCCATGGCCTATGGCTGCATTCAAACGGATGTCGAGGTTCTTCCGGAGGATGTAAAAAACGCCTTCTGTTACTCCACCATGGCCATGGGCAATGGCTGCCAGGGGGACAGCGACCGGATCGTCTTTGTCAAGCCGGAGTCCTTCGACCCTTCCCAGACCCTGCAAATCGCGGACGAAATAGGCAAGATCAATCAGCAATTAAAGGGGCAAAACCGGAAGTACCTCCTGATCGGCCCCGGACGCTGGGGATCGGCAGACCGCTGGCTGGGCATCCCCGTCAAGTGGCACGACATCTCCCAGGCGACCATCATCGTGGAGACCACCGCGAAAAATCTCCAGGCGGTCCCCTCCCAGGGGACCCACTTCTTTCACAACATCACTTCCATGGGAACCAGCTATCTAACGGTGGGGCCCAACAAAAAGGACTTTGTGGACTGGGGATGGCTCCAAGGGCTGCCGGTCGAGGAGGAAACAGCGTATGTCCGCCTGGTTCGGTGCCTTTCCCCCTTCACCGTCAAGATTGACGGTAAGGCATCTCGAGCGGTTCTGTTGAAATAGCGCCACCGACGGAGATGAGCAGGATAGCCAGGAGGAGAACCCGGGGAAACCCGGGCGAAAGGAAAGGGACACACCGGCCGCAAGGGCTGATGGCATGCCCCTTTCTCGGCCTATTCTTTCGTGACATTTTTAGCGGCAGGTCCCTTGTTGCTGTGCTCCACATCAAAGGTAACCCGGTCCCCCTCGGCAAGGGTCTTAAAACCCGCCCCACTGATGGCGCTGTAGTGGACGAACACGTCCGCCCCCCCCTCCTGTTCGATAAACCCAAATCCTTTTTTGTCGTTGAACCACTTCACAACCCCGTTTGCCATGATACTACCCTCCCTCAAGTTATGATTCTTCCTGGCACCGCGTGGTGATCGTCAACGCCCTTCAAACGATGGGAGCCACACGATGCGCCCGCCGAACGGGCATACGATAGTGAAACCATCCCCATCACCGGCAGGTTCAACGTGCCGGTGCGGGGCTGGAACGCACCCCTTCTTCAGCACTCTCCGTTCCCTCTTTCTGAATCTTTCACCCTAAGTCTCAAAACTCCCGGAAGTTACAGGCGAAACACGCCAAATCCCCCTTGGGTATACGGAAAGTTCTTCAGGCATCACCCAAAGAGGGGCCTCGGCCTTCACTTTAGTCAGAATGTTGGGAAAATCATGCGATAAAAAACCGTCCCGCGCTTATGGGCAAGAGAAAGCATACTCAATATAAGTCGTATGGCAAAACCTATCTGTGCCATGTACCACGCACACAGGGATAGAACGGCATGGGGTGGTCCATGAAGCGTCTCAGGAAAAACCGATGGGCGCGTATGGCGGTGTATGAAATAAGGCTGAGGAAATACAGTCACCGTGAAAAACCTATGGCTTGACGCAACAATTATCCATTGTACAGGTTACAGTATGACTGCGTCTAAACCATTTGACGGGCTTTGTCAAGTTTTTTTCGAGGGATCACCCCTCCTCGGTGGTGGATACCGGAGCGAGGCTGTCCACGCTCCGAAATCCCCTGGGAAGTTTCTGACCCCGCCGGCCCCGGATCCCCCTGAACTGCGCCAGGTTTCCGGGCTTCAGGGTGAGCATCCGCTTTCCGGCTTGAATTTGAAGGGAATCCTCCGGTCCCAGGACGGCAAGGTGCGTCATCAATTCCTCCCGCGCCCGAGCGCGTACCGCAGGAATGTGGATCAGCTTATTCCCCTTGCCCCGGCCAAGCAATGGCAGGTCCCGCAAGGGGAAAAGCAGCAGGCGACCTTCACTGGTGGCGGCGGCCAGCAACGCCTTGTCCACATCGTCCACCGGAAGCGGAAGGAGCGGCTGGGCGCCCTTGGGCAGAGTAAGGACCGCCTTTCCATTCCGGTTCCGGGTCACGAGATCGCCCAGGTGACAGATAAACCCGTAGCCGGCATCGCTGGCCATCAGCAGCCGCCGGTCCGGTTCATCCATTAAAACGCAGAGCACCACCGCACCGGGAGGCAGATTGAGCCGGCCGCTGAGGGGTTCGCCCTGGCCCCGGGCCGAGGGCAGACTGTGGGCCGCAAGGACATAGCTTCTGCCCGTGGAATCGAAAAACACGGCTGCCTGATTGCTCCGCCCCCGTGCAGCCTGCAGGAACCGGTCGCCCGCCTTGTAATTCAACCCCGCCGGGTCCACCTCGTGGCCCTTGGCCGCCCGGACCCACCCCTTGGCGGAGAGGATCACGGTTAACGGCTCCACGGGTCCCATGTCCACCTGGGAGAGGGCCTTTGCCTCCTGTCTGCAGACCAGAGGAGAGCGTCGGGAATCCCCGTATTTTTCCGCATCGGCCGCCAACTCCTTGCGGATCAGGGTCCTAAGCCGCGCTTTCGAATTCAGGGTTTTCTCCAGGTGGTTGCGCTCCTTTGAGAGCGCATCCCGTTCCCCGCGGATCTTGATCTCCTCGAGCTTTGCCAGGTGGCGCAGCTTGGTCTCCAGGATCGCCTCGGCCTGGCGATCGCTGAGGCCGAATCGCTGCATCAGGACCGGTTTTGGATGATCCTCCCGACGGATGATGGCGATCACCTCGTCCAGGTTCAAATAGGCGATCAAGAGCCCTTCCAGCACGTGGAGCCGGTCAAGGACCTTATCGAGCCGGTGCTGCAGACGGCGGCGCACGGTTTGGGTCCGGAAGCTCAGCCATTCCCTGAGCAGTGCCCCCAAATCCTTCACCTGAGGCCGGCCGTCGAGGCCGATCAGATTGAAATTGACGCGGTACGACCTTTCCAGGTCCGTTGTGGCAAAGAGGTGGGCCATGAGGGCCGGCACATCCACCCGGCCGCTGCGGGGAACGATCACCAGACGCGTGGGCTCCTCATGGTCCGATTCATCCCGCAGATCCGCCACCATGGGCAGTTTCTTCGCCTGCATCTGGCCGGCGATCTGCTCAAGCACCTTAGCACCGGACACCTGGTGGGGCAGCGCCGTCACGATGATATCCCCGTTTTCCCGGCTGTAGACCGCCCGCATCTTGAAATTCCCCGCACCGGTAAGATAAACGGCCAACAGCTCGTCTGCGGGCGTGATGATCTCCGCCTCGGTGGGAAAATCCGGTCCCTTGATGAAGGCGCAAAGCTGTTCAACTGTCGCATCCGGGTGATCCAGCAGGTGAATGCAGGCCTGGGCCACCTCTCCGAGGTTATGGGGCGGAATGTCCGTGGCCATGCCCACGGCGATACCCGAGGCGCCGTTTAGAAGGATGTTGGGAAGACGCGCCGGCAAACAGAAGGGCTCCTTGAGGGTCCCGTCAAAATTGCTCCCCCAGTCCACGGTTCCCTGACCCAACTCGCCGAGAAGCACCTCCGCGTAAGCCGACAGCCGGCACTCGGTGTATCGCATGGCCGCGAAAGACTTGGGATCATCCGGTGAGCCCCAGTTACCCTGGCCGTCAATAAGGGGGTAGCGATAGGAAAACCCCTGGGCCATCAGCACCATGGCCTCATAGCAGGGTCCATCCCCGTGGGGATGGAACTTGCCCAGCACATCCCCCACGGTCCTGGCCGATTTCTTGTATTTGGCGCCGGCGCTCAGGCCCAGATCGCTCATGGCGTAGATAATGCGGCGCTGAACCGGTTTCAACCCGTCGCCCACGTGGGGCAGCGCCCGGTCGAGAATGACGTACATGGCGTAATCCCGGTAGGCGCTCTCGGCAAAAAGACGCATGGGCACCTGTTCGATGCCCTCGTTATTGATCTGTGTGGTTCCCATTACGTCAAACTTCACTTTTGCAGGTTAACTATTGCTCGTCCGTAGACCGAACCAAAGATCCCGGATCCAAATCGAAATCGGGATCGCTATCGCCCCCCCCCTCCGACGCCACAGAGCCCGTCCCTTCCACCGGCTTTTGCTCCAGCCAATCCCGGCGGTCCCGGGCCCTCTTCTTCGCCAGCAACATGTCCATAATCTCGAAGGTCGGCGCTTCCGCATCCAGGGTCAGACGCACCAGCCGCCGGGTGTCCGGTGCCATGGTGGTCTCTCGCAGCTGCAGGGGATTCATCTCCCCCAGGCCCTTGAATCGCTGGACATTGACCTTGCCGGTCCGTTTTTCTGCCTTGATCCTGGCAAGAACCCCCTGTTTTTCATCATCGTCCAAGGCATAGAAGACCGTCTTTCCCACATCGATCCGGTACAGGGGCGGCATGGCCACGAACACGTGACCGGCACTGACCAGGGGGCGGAAATGGCGCAGGAACAGTGCGCAGAGCAGGGTGGCGATATGAAGGCCGTCCGAATCCGCGTCCGCCAGTATGCAGATCTTCCCATACCGAAGGCCCGAAAGATCCTCCGATCCCGGATCCACACCGATTGCCACTGCAATATCATGAATTTCCTTTGAATTCAGGACCAGGGCATTTTCGACCTCCCAGGTATTCATAATCTTACCCCGCAGGGGCATGATGGCCTGAAACTGTCGGTCCCGGGCCTGCTTGGCGCTTCCCCCTGCCGAATCGCCTTCCACCAGGAAGAGTTCGCTGTCCATGGGGTCCTGCCCCACGCAATCTGCCAGCTTGCCGGGAAGGGCTGGGCCGCTGGTGATTTTTTTCCGGGCCACCCGCTTTCCGGCGCGCAACCGCTGCTGGGCATTGTTGATGGCCATCTCAGCGATCCGCTCGCCCACATCGGTGTGCTGGTTCAGCCACAGACTGAAGGCATCCTTCACCACACCGGCGACAAAGGCGGCGCTCTGGCGCGAGGAGAGACGCTCCTTGGTCTGCCCTGAGAACTGTGGATCCAGCATCATCACGGACAGAACATAGATGCATCGCTCCCAGACATCCTCCGGCCCGATCTTGACCCCCCGGGGAACAAGTTTCCGAAACTCGCAGAACTCCCGGATGGCGGTGAGAAGTCCGGTTCGGAATCCGTTCACATGGGTTCCGCCGAGCGGCGTGGGAATCAGGTTTACATAGCTTTCCGCCACCACCTCGCCCCCCTCCGGCATCCACGCCACGGCCCAGGAAACACTCTCTGTCTGTCCTTCAAGAAAACCGGCAAAGCCTGCCTCTGGCAGCAGGAGCTGCTCCCCGGCCTGCTCCACCAGGTAATCCTGCAACCCGCCGGCATAGTGCCACAGGCTGGTCTCGCCCGTATGGGCGTCCAAATAACGCACCGTGAGCCCCGGACACAGGACCGCCTTGGCCCGCAAGGCGTGCCGCAGGGGACGAGGAGAAAATTTGGGGGAATCGAAATACTTGGGATCCGGCCAGAACCGGAGGGAGGTTCCGGTGTTTCGCCTGCCGACCGTTCCCAAAACAGCAAGATCCCGCACCTTTTCACCATCGGCGAAGCCCATGCCGTACCGGTTCCCGTCCCGTTTAATCTCAACCTCCAGGCGTTGGGACAGGGCGTTGACCACCGAGACGCCCACACCGTGAAGCCCCCCGGAAAAGCGGTAGCTCTTGTTGGAAAATTTCGCGCCCGCGTGCAAGCGGGTCAAAATGAGCTCCACCCCCGGGATGCCCTCCTCCGGATGGATGTCCACAGGCATCCCCCGACCGTCATCCACCACCTCCAGGGACTCGTCGTCGTGGAGAATCACGTCGATGCACTTGGCATAACCGGCAATGGCCTCGTCCACGCTGTTATCGATCGCCTCATGGGCCAGATGGTTGGGCCGGGAGGTATCCGTATACATCCCTGGCCTGCGCCTGACCGGATCGAGGCCGCTGAGGACCTCGATCGCCTCGGCCGTATATTCTTGGTGTGTCATGACATCCCATCCTGAGCTCGGGGAGCCGAATCCAACCGCCCCTCCTGGGCCTGTTGGTACCAGGCCCTGAACACCGCCTGAACGAGCGTGGCCAGCGGGATGGCAAAAAACACCCCCCATATTCCCCACAAGCCCCCGAAAAGTAAAACGGCGGTGATCATGGCCACCGGGTGCAGGTCCACCACCTCGGAGAGAAGCAGCGGCGCCAGCAGGTTGCCGTCCAGCAGCTGAATCACGGCGTAGGCCCCGACCAGGTAAACGAATTGCGCATGCAGCCCCCATTGAAAATAACCCGTCAGCGCCACCGGAAAGGCCACCACCGTCACACCGATAAACGGCACCAGCACCGACAGCCCCGCCGCCAGGGCAACGAGCATGGCCACCTCCAGTCCGAGAATGGAGAAGGTCAGGTAGCTGACGGTCCACACGATGATGATTTCCCAGAATTTGCCCCGGGTGTAATTGCCGATTTGCCGGTTGACCTCCCGCCACACCTGGCCGGTCAGGGTATGCCCCTCGGGCAGCAGGCCCTTGATCCAGGTCAGTATCTTGATTTTGTCCTTCAGAAAGAAAAACACCATGAGCGGCATCAGGACCATGTAAACGATAAAAGTGAGCAGTCCCCGCACCGATGCCAGGGAAAAGGAAAGCGCCGTCTTGCTCAACCGTCCGATCTCATTTTGTAAAATATCCATGAGCGCCGATACCTGATCCTGGGATATCACATCCGGATACCGCTGGGGCAGGTGCATCACCAGCTCCTTGCCCCGATTGAACATGGACGGCAGATCCCTGACGAACTGCCCCACCTGGATCGAAATCATGGGCAGCAAACCGAAGAGCAGGAACACCATGAACGCCATGAACAGCAAGAAGATGAGCAGCACCGCGATCATCCGCGGGATGCGCAGCCGCTCCAGGGCCGTCACCAGGCCATCGAGCAGATAGGCGATGACCAGACTCGCGAATACAGGCGTCAGCTGCCCTCCCATGGTCCAGATCACCAACACCGCGAAAATGAGGAGCAGGACCATGATGATGATCTGCGGGTCCGTAAAATAGCGTTTGTACCATTCCTGGAACAGCTGCATGCCGCTACCTCCCCTGGCCGCCGTCAACCCGGCGCCATGCCGTCTTTACCGCGCCAACCATGCCCGTGGTGAGTTGCTTCCAAAACGAATTCATCAAAACAAACCTTTCTGGATTCAAGGGACCGGGTGGACCAAATGAACGCCCCGGTCGCCATTATCGGCTCAAGCGCTGTCGCAGGCCGGTGTACCGCCGAGCCGTCTTGTCATTGCCAACGGCGATGGCCAGGGCCTTCCGGGTTCCCACCAACACCACCAGATCCCGGCCCCGGGTAACCGCCGTGTATATCAGATTTCGCTGCAGGAGCCTATAGTGTTGAATGAGTACCGGCAAAATCACCACCGGATATTCCGATCCCTGCGCCTTGTGAACCGAAACCGCGTAGGCCAGAGTGAGCTCATCCAGCTCCGTATAATCATACGAAATGGAACGGCCGTCAAAACGGATCGCAACCTGCTGCGTCTCGGTATCGATGCGGGCGATCCTTCCGATGTCGCCGTTGAAGACTTCCTTTTCGTAATTGTTCTTGAGTTGCATCACCTTGTCCCGGACCCGGAGGCACCGGCCGCCACGCATGATCCCTCCCGGCCCGGGGTTGAGGGCTTGCTGGAGGGCGTCGTTCAGGTTGGACGCCCCCACCACCCCGCGGTGCATGGGGGTCAGCACCTGGATATCCGCCAAGGGATCCAGCCCCTTCCACTCGGGGATCCGCCGCTGGACCAGATCGAGAATCAGGCTGAGGGTCTCCTCGGGATCCTCGCGGGGGATAAAATAGAAATCACTCTTCCCCCCCTTGGCGGAAGCCTCGGGGAGTTTGCCCCGGTTGATCCGATGGGCATTCACGACAATCCGGCTCTGCCTCGCCTGGCGGAAAATCTCCGTCAGAGCCACCACCGGCACCACCCCCGAGTCGATAATATCCTTCAGCACGGTGCCCGGGCCCACGGAGGGCAGCTGATGGACGTCTCCCACCATGACCAGGACGGCCGTTTTCGGGACCGCCTTGAGCAGATGGTGCATCAGCACCGTGTCGACCATGCTGGCCTCGTCCAGAATAAGCAGATCACAGGCAAGAGGATGGTCGAAGTTTTTCTGAAAGCCCCGCTTCTGCGGGCTGTAGGCCAGCAACCGGTGGATGGTGCTGGCTTCCCGGCCCGTTGTCTCGCTCATTCGCTTGGCGGCCCTACCCGTGGGAGCGGCAAGCAGGATCCTGGCCCCCAGCCGGGCGTAGATCTTCAAAATCGCGTTGATGATCGTGGTCTTGCCCGTACCCGGCCCGCCGGTGATCACCATCACCTTATTATTGAGCGCCGCCTTGATGGCCTGAACCTGCCGCTGGGCAAGGCGGATGGATAGCTGCCGCTGCACCCAGCGCGCTGCCCGTTCAGCGTCCGCAGCACCCAGGGACCCGGAGTGGTCCCGTAAGAACTTCAGGTGGTTGGCGACACCCTGCTCACAGGCATGGAATTGGGCGAGGTAGACGGCCTTGTGGTTGACCCGGGCATCCTCGAAGCAGGTGTTCAGATCCTCGATGACGATCCGCCTGTCCCGGGCCACGGCGGCAACTGCATCCTGGACCACGGAGGAATGGGTTTGAAGGATTTCGCCACACCTTTCCAGCAGCGGTTCATAGGGAAAAAAGACATTGCCCTCGTCGGCAAGCTGGGTCAGCACATAGAGAATCCCTGCCTGGGCACGTACCGGGGAGTCCTTGCCGAAGCCGAGCTGGTGGGCAATGCGGTCCGCCGTCACAAACCCGATTCCAAAGATGTCGGTGGCCAAGCGGTATGGATTTTCCTGAACAACGGCGACAGCCTCCTGGCCGTACTGCCTGAAAATCTTGGCGGCATGGGAAGCACTGACCCCATGGCCTTGAAGAAAAAGCATTACCTGGCGGATCTCCTTCTGGGCATCCCAGGCAGCCCGAATCATGGAGACCCGTTTCCGGCCGATCCCCGGCACCTCTGTAAGCCGTCCGGCATCGGATTCAATGACATCGAGGGTATCCTCTCCGAAGAGGGCCACGATCCGCCTGGCCATCACCGGTCCGATCCCTTTGACGAGCCCCGAGCCGAGATACCGCTGAATGCCGTAAGCGGTTGCCGGCAGGCGCGTCTGGTAGGAGACCACCTTGAACTGGTCTCCGTACTTGGGGTGACGCATCCAGTGGCCCCTCAGGGTGAGAAAGGCCCCGGGCGCGGGTCCCATCATATTGCCCACCACCGTCACCAGCTCACTCTGTCCAGGCACCTTCATTCGGGCAATGGTATAGCCGCTTTGCTCATCCGTGTAGGTGATGCGCTCGATATTTCCGCTCAGCTCTACCAGTCGGCTCTCACTTTTGGATTCCATGGCATCGATATCTCATCCGTTAAGCGCCGCATCCCCGGAGGATGATGGACAAAAGGCCCCACAAATACAGGTAAACCGCCCCATCCCCACTCAGGGTCGCCCTATATTAGCCCCCATGGAGGCATTGTCAAGCCAGGAGGGGCCTGCGTCGCCTCCCTTGACAGCGACACCTGGAAAAGGTAAGGTATATTCAACGATTTCAGCGAATAAAACGTATATCTCCAGACTCTTTAACGACCAAGGATCTTGTCCCTATGCCCAACGATCCGGAACAGGAGAAAATCGGCTCTACCCTGAAAACCGGGGAACTGCTGGTAAAAGAGGGTTTCGTCCATTCCTCGGATATCGATATGGCGCTGGACATTCAACGCCATGAGATCGCCGAAGCCCGCCTGCCCTTGGGCAAATTCCTTGTTAAGCGGGGACTCATCAGCACGATCCAACTGCAGGGTCTCCTGGCCCATTCGACCATCCGGAACGGCATCGGAAAATGGGCCGTGGCCTCCGGCCTCCTGGACGAAACCTCGCTGGCGGCATTTGTCCGTCAAAAGGAGCCGCAGGTACCGCTGGATGAAGCGCTGATCAAACGCGGCATGATTGCCCGTGACCAGGTGCGGGCCTATCTCAGACACCAGCTGGACTGCCCGGCACTTGGGGAACTGGCCGTTCGGCTGAATTTCGTTGACGGCCCCCAATTGGCGGCCGCAATCCGCGTGAAGAAAAATCCCCGGACCATTGGTGAAATCCTATGCAACCAGAACCTGATCACGCCCATCGACCTGAACACGGTTCTGGCAAAATATCGCAAGCATTTAAAACTGGGCAAGATTCTCGTCAAGAGAGGCATCATCGATCCGGAGTCCCTCGCCATGGCGATAGAGGCCCAAAAGCGCCATCCGGATCCCATCGGAAAAATATTGCGCAAATGCGGACTGGCGAGCGAGCATGAGATTTATAAAGCCTTTTCCATTCAGTATAACCTGCCCTTCCGGTCCTACGAGGATCTTTCCTTTACCGCCGGCCAGAAGGCAGAGCTGACCGATATCATCGGCCAGGATTTTGCTCACCGGTTCCACATCCTGCCGGTTCACCTGGAGTCCAACCGTCTGACGGTGGCCATCTGTCAACCGGACAGCATCAAGGTGCTCCGGGCCCTCAGAACCAAGCAGGTCGATCTGAGAATCGATTGTACACTGGTAACAGAAACCGCATTCCAGAGCCTTCTGCATCTCCTCTATGAAGACCCCCAACCCGAACCCCAGCCGAAGTTGGACTCCCCCGCGCCTCTGGCGGAGCCCGATGGCGCTGATCCCCGGTCCAAGACAACGCTTCCTGCCCCCGGCGCCGAAGACGAGATGATCCGATTCCTTCTGAATCAAGCGCTCCAATGGCGCGCTGAAACGATCCATATCGACCTGGACGGTGAGGGGAGCAACCTGCGATTCCGCATCAACGGAAGCCTCAAGAGCGATCCTCCCCCCTGGTTTGAAAAGCGATTCCTGGAAATCGCCCCTGATGTGATCCGTCGCATTCGGGAAATGGCAGGTGTGGAACCGGACGGCGGCCAGAGCGCCTGGGAAGGCCGGGCAGAAACCCTCCACAGGGATCCTTCCCGGGAGGCGACGGTAAAGGTCGGATTTTATGCGGCCGGTTGTACCACCATGACCGGAGAGACGGTCACCCTGACCTTAGAGGCGCCTCCCGGAGGCGAGAGTTCGCTCCATCCGCCGGATTTGTCGCCCGTCGTCAGGACGGCCTTCCGCCAGGTGTTGACAAAGGGTCCCGGTCTCGTGCTGGTGACCG
>Ga0307440_1000938_pt1 | contig 14405 bp, 13 predicted proteins | sample SalMarWE160410MG_FD_202150 | JGI IMG/M metagenome (GOLD analysis project Ga0307440, IMG submission 202150) | Salt marsh sediment microbial communities from the Plum Island Ecosystem LTER, Massachusetts, United States - WE1604-10 | ecosystem: Environmental > Aquatic > Marine > Intertidal zone >... | reverse complement strand
CGCAGGCTGGGGATTTCTCTGGGTGTGGACCTGGTCCCCATGAAGACCTGTACTTTAGATTGCATTTACTGCGAATGCGGTAAAACTTCCCGCCTGACATTGGAACGTCAAGAATACGTGTCATTTGATGCGGTTAAAAAAGAGCTGATCCATTATCTGGCGCATCATGCCCGGCCGGATTACATCACCTTTTCCGGCTCCGGTGAACCGACACTTCATAAAAAAATCGGCGATGTTATCCGTTTCATAAAAGATCAGGCCCCTGACATTCCCGTGGCGGTGCTGACCAACGGCGCCTTGTTTTATCAAAAACAGGTGCGAAAGGATATGATAGATGCCGCCGTGGTCATTCCGTCACTGGATGCCGCCACAGAAAAGACGTTTCAAAAGATAAACCGCCCTTGTTCTCATCTGCGACTGGACGGCATCATCCGCGGGCTTGTTCAATTTCGAAAGGAATACAGCGGGAAAATATGGCTTGAAATATTTATCATTCCCGGCTTGAATGATTCAAACCATGAATTGGAAGCCTTGAAACAGACGATTAAAAAAATCAATCCGGATCAGATCCATCTGAATACCCTGGATCGACCCGGAACGGTTTCGACGCTTCGTCCCGCCAGCCGGGAGGAGCTCGAACATGTTTTAAGAATCTTTCAAATGGAAACTGCCGTTATCGTCGCTGATCCGCCCGAGCATAAAGCGCTTTTTGCCTATCGTAAAGACAAGGCATCAGCCATATTGGGAACCATTGCCAGACGTCCCTGCACGTTAAAGGACCTGTCTGAAATTCTTGGCTTGCCGGCGGATGAGATGAAGACATATCTTGCAGCTATGGAAGCGGAAGGAACAATAAAATCCGTAAAACAAAAACGCGGATTATTTTATCGATTATCCAATAATTCTTTTTAGCTAAGAGCCATTTATGCATGCGTCCTGCAATGGCAAGATTATTTGAAATCAAGTCGAAGATCCCGAACGTTGAGCGGGATATGCAAAAAAAATGAACCACAGGAATGTAATTGATATTCCGATGATTATTTTTTAAGCATAATCTCGACGAAATAGGCTCAGCTCCGGTTAAATTTTATATTTGGATAAATATACTCGTTTTGGGGTGGATACCGACATAGAAAGGGGGACCCATGAGCACATATCATTTCGGCAGAAAGATTCGATGGATTCTATGTTTTGTAGCAGTCGCGGTTCTATCCAGCGGGATATCCGCATATGCTTTTTGGGGAGGCAAAATCACAAAATTTACCGCCGATCAGGTCATGATCGACGCTAAAGGTCAGGTGCGGCATGAAGGGAAGATATATATGATGCCGAATAAGATGCGAGTAGAGGGTGCCTCTCCAGACGGCAAATTTAGTTTGGTTTGGATTTATCGCAGGGATAAAAATATTATATGGTATTTGAATCCCGAGAAAAAACTTTATATGAAAAAACCTTTCAACGAAAAAGAGATGGAACGGACCGCAAAACAATTTGTTGATTCGAAAAACGAAAAAGTTTTGGGAACGGAATATATTAATGGGTATGAGTGTACAAAAAAGGAAGCGGAGACCACCGTTAATTATATGGGCTATAAAAGGACATCAAAAACCATCGCCTGGATATCAAAAAAATTGGACATGCCCATTCGTACGCAGTCGCAAGACGGGTCCATAATGGAGCTAAGGAACATCAAAGAGCGTTCAACTTCCGCTAAATATTTCGAAGCTCCCAACGATTACAAACAAGTTTCAAATATGATGGAGTTGTTGGGTATAAATATGGAAGAATTTAAAACAAAGCGTTCGAAAATGGAAGAACCTACAACTGAGGGTTCAAAAACTGCCGGAGAAAACAACGAATCCGGCTCCCACTTTCCTTTTAAAATTCCTAAAGGACTTAAAGATATTTTTAAATAATGAAGATACGAAGTTCATTCTCCTGCGGGGGCATGGATTCGACAAGTTATGTTCGTATTCACACCTTGATTGAACGACCGAGATTTAATAGGGGGAAAAGATCGCCATGAAGGTAATCGGTGTTGAAGGCAGTCCGAGAAAAAATGGGAACACTGAAAAACTGGTTCAAACGATTCTTGAAAGCGCCTCGGAAAATGGTGCCGATACAACGTTTTATAAGCTTATTGAAATGAAAATTTCCCACTGCTTGGGATGTTTTAATTGCAGGAAAACAGGCACCTGTGTGACGAATGATGATATGCAGTTGATGCACAAGGAGATACAAGCCTCCGATGCCATCATCATTGGCTCGCCTGTTTATATGTGGCAGGTATCCGGACAAACGAAACGATTTATGGATCGTCTCGTACCGTTTATTAGACCCGATTTCACCACTCGTTTAAACGGAAAGAAACGCTTGTTGATGGCCTTTACTCAAGGCAATCCGGATGAGAACGCATTCAAAAGTTATTTTGAATATCTTGAAAATCTTTTTTCATTTCTGCACTACGATGTTCAAGGTACAATTGTCGCTTCCGGAACAAGAGATAAAAACGATATTCTTCAACAGGCTGATACACTCGAAAAGGCAAGAGAAATCGGGAAAAAGTTGGTTATGTAATCCTGGTGGATCGAACGTCGAGGATGCTGCCCCGGTGAAAGAGGCTTCACCCTGATGAAATATGCGCTAAATTTCATCGAGCAACCATATTCCTCCGATAAAGGTAGATTCGTTTATTGAAACGTTGAGAGACCTTCGCAAAACGCTGGGAGTGATACCCATGCAATAGGACCTTGACCCATTAAAATGAGTCCTTAACCTTATAGACATATCATAAAAAATGTTTTACCTAAGTATCAACAAATGCGAATCAACTTCAACACCATGTTTTAAACCATGTGATGATGCGATCTCACGAAGGTTACACTGTATAAGGAGAAGTTTGATATCGCATTTGTAAAGCTTCTCGGATGTCCGTGCATCTAAATGCAGCAAATTGCATTGTACAACGACATTTGGAGAAGCTAACAGAATGGAATGCTTGGTAGTTTGAATATGGGAGGCTACCGGCTGTGTATTGGCAGAGCAAAAACAGCTCTGCCTTTCTTTTTTGGTAGCGACAGTGGGGAGCACCAAAAAAGCCCCTGGCGGGGATACCAGGGGCTTTAATGACGGCTCCGTTGATCACAGGAACCGTTGATAAACAATTTCGCCAATGAGGATTTGGCTTAATCAAAATTAATACCACAAAATAACATGTCAAGATATATTCTTCAAGTTTTTGGGATTGGCGCCGCCCGAAGGTGATGTCGTGCGGCAATGATGATATGTGATATCAGGCCATCTATTCTATTATCGTTTTCTGCGAATCCGTCAATTGTGAATGATAATGTTTCCGTTCATACTGGTTTCTACAAATATTTGATGCGAAAAAAGTGACAGCACATCTTCGATTTCATACGGCAAGGATATTTTCAGAACTTCTTCCAACAACGGGACATTGTACCCGAACGCGACAGCCATCATGGCCTCATCACGTAGTTGTTTTTTGAAAATCGGCCCGAAGATCCATTCCTGTTTTTTTCGAACCACATTCCCCCACGACTCCATCGGGCTTAGATTTAAGCTGGTTTCGATAAGAAGGCGAGCCATATATCTATCTCCTTTTAATCATTCAAATACTCAAATACCAAAAGAAGCCGTTTCAAAACTTTCAGGCCCATTTATTTGAAAAAAAAACCCCTACCAAAACCTGGTAGAGGCTATGCTCTTTGACAAATCGGGCATAACGTTTTAATTAATGAAACACTTTTTTCCTATCTGATAATTTTAGACCTAACGCTATCAGGATTTTTCGTTTGGTTTCAATCCTGCACGGCTTGCCGTGTTCAATACGTGTCAGCGTGTCCACCGACAACCCTGCCATTCTGGCAAGTTCCGACTTGCTGATTAAAAAAGACTTTCTAATTTCTTTTAAGGAGTTTGTATGCATTTAGTACGCCTCGAACATATCAGTTACTTCTTACATTCGATATCGGCAAAAGCCACCTCATGTGTGAAGATATTTAATTGTATGTTATAATTATAACTTATTATTTTGTTTCACATAAAATATAAGGTCACAAAGTGTCATGTCAATAGGGCATGCGCCTCATTTTTGTGAAAGAATATCCTAAAAGGAATGAATTAACATCTCAAGACGCACCATTAAAAACATGGCTTATTTTTACCATATATTGTGTTATTTAATTATTGACACACAAAATCTATTGCCTTATATGAGCACTCAATAATTTTTCTTTTAACATTATACAAGGTCTCAACGCCGATATCGGACGAAAAGACTTTTTGAGATGGCTTCTAATATCAGGGGATAAAGATGAAGAAATTATTGATGTTTTTATGTGTTGTAATTATGTTTTTTTCAATGGCAGGCTGCCCTTCGGATAATTCCTCAACCACTCTTGGCAAATCAAGTTTTTCTTCAAAAACAGTTACCTCTGATACAACTCCAGAAACCAAAGACAAGACGGTTTCCCCCGTTCCCGAACCTGCGTCACTGATACTGCTTGGCTCTGGTTTAGTGGGCCTTGCGGCTTTCGCACGCAATAAATTTAAAAAATAAAAAAGGCGACCCTTTTGGATCGCCCCAAGCAAAGGTTATAAAGATATATTAACCGTCCTCCTAAGCCCTTACCGAAATAGGGCTTCTCAGAATGCCGTAATTATACCCGGTGCACATTTTATTTATTTTTCCTTTTGCATCATTATGCTGGTGACCGGAATATAAGATGTACATGCACCAGAGAAGCTTTAAACTTAAATTAATACTCAGATGAATCATGTCAATAGGAAATGACCACCCAAAAAGACCGGAAGCGTTATCTCCTTAGAAGTGGTTTCAAAACCTTCAATCGGATTTTAGGTCAATCGACCACAAGATCTGAACAATTATAATATTCTGTTAATGCCCCCAGCCAGTAACCACATATATTGACAAGCCCATAATCCATAACTATTTTTCCTCCAAGTTCTCAAATCATACATACAGATATTTCTGTGGGGAGGATACTATGCTCGAAGTTACGAAATCAGCTACAGATGAGATCGCTGAATATTTTAAAAATAAAGAGGTCAAGCCCATCCGCATCTTTCTAAATTCAGGTGGATGAGGAGGCCCGTCTCTTGCCATGGCTCTGGATGAGTCAAAAGATACAGATGACGTTTTCAAAATAAACGGTTTCAAATTCGTCATTGAAAAAGAACTTCTGAGAGAAGCAGACCCGATCAAAGTTGATTTTACCGGGTTTGGATTTCAATTTGACTGTGCACTGCAGTTTGACGAAGGATGTTCAGCCTGTTCAACCTGTGGTTAAAAACTTGGATTTCAAAAATTAAGGGCAGCACATTCCATGCTGCCCTTTTTGTTTTGTGACATTCCCCAAACCACAATCCTGAATTATCAATGCCTATAACTAAACATTCAAGATGGGTGGCTTAAGGCTGAAAATATTGACACGACAAAAAAAAGCAGGGGCAAAGATGACCCTGCTCAAACCATAATCCATGCTTGTTTATAAGGCTTTTAAATTTTCGATCTGACAATTTCTTTCAAATTGTATGGCAATACCAGGCGGCCGAGAACGTATTACCCTTCCAGAACAACCCTTTAAACTCTCTATGTCCCTAAATTCTTCGTGATTATCAGTTGGAAGGGTGAAATCCAGTTTAAACTTAGGTCCTTCCGGGAAAGATAAACGTGTAGGAATGAATGCCCCGGTATAAGATATATCCTTGGTAATAAGATCTAAGACCTTATTTATTCCCGAATCTATAGCCTTGAGTCTTACGGGAAGTGGAATGTTAAACCTGTTATGCTTACGTCTTTCAGTTTGGCGAGTTCCCTGTCCACGAGACTGACCTGCTCGTTAAAAAATGCGTCCGTGAAATGTGGCGCTTGAAAGAATGTGATCATGAATTCGGACCCAGTCCCATTGGGTACCACACGCACGGGGACGGACCAAGACGCATCGGGCGCCTCAAAATCATGGTCAAGAATTCCGTATTCCGCATTGGCGCGGATGCGCAGCTTGGCGGGCCCCGCAGGTGTGGTCATGTCCCACCCAGTCGTCATCGCGCGAACTGACAGCCTTGACATTGACTATGGCCCACTGAGGCCAATTCTTTGCATTTGCCAGGTATGCAAAAACACACTCAACGGGTGCATCTATGCTGACGGTCTTTGTAATGCATCGGATGATCATGGCCTTCCTCCTCGATTCCGAAATAGTATTATACGATCTAAAAATAAGGGCAAACACGTACATTAGTATAGACAAAAATACTTCGGATTTTTTACAGGTCTAAAAATAACATAAAGATATAATTACCCAGGTCGAGAAAAAGAATGCCACATCGTAGTAGGTTTAATCAGGTCGCGAAAGAGATGCTATGTATGAGGATATCTTGATAATCTTCAAAGCAATCATAACAACAATTTATTTTCAGATATCATATTTTAGTGTCAGGTCAATCCTATTATTGTTAATTGTCGAGTGATCTTTGTTTACTGACAATCAATAATCATAAGTTTCCTTCTCGATATCATCCGTAAGGGAATCAAAGACCATTGAATGATACTTGACTTCAAACCAGTCCAGAAACATTTCGTACGTTATGTTTTCAGAACTTTAAAAATTGAATCGTGCAGCAGACCTGCCGCAAGGGTCATCTCGTTCAGTTGGTGTCTTTTAAAAAGGTGCTGAAATTTGAGATCCCATTAAAGACACTTTCCGATTTTGGAAGTGATTTGGTACGGGGGCTATTGCATTTGGGGCAACGCGCTTCGGTTTCCTTGTCTCCACGGAAAACGACCATTTTAAAGGGATGGCCGCAATTCTCACATTTGTATTCGATAGTCGGCATAAGCGCATCTCAGAATGATCTTTTTGCGTATATATATAGAACCCTTGTTAAAAAACAAATAACATAATTTCTTACCGTCAAGTCAAGTAAATTGTAAGCCATGTGTATAACAAACGAATTAAATTGCTCTATTGTTGTCAATTTATAAAGTTGTGGCGCACAGATTAGCTTCAAGCCTTTTATTTTTAAGCTATTTCTCCTGAAGAATACGGTTCATTGCCATGCCCATGATGTTATAGCCCGCATCGCAAAAAATAGTTTCGCCCGTTATCCCACTTGACAAATCACTTAATAAAAACAATCCGGCACGTCCGATTTCTTCCTGCGTCACACCGCGGTGCATCGGCGCGTTCAAGTTAGCGAAACGCGTTAATGTTTCAAAATCGCCTATACCGCTTGCGGCTCTTGTCCTGATTGGCCCGGGGGAAATGGCATTAACGCGGATACCGTGTGTCCCTAAATCAGCGGCAAGATAGCGCACGCTGGATTCCAGGGCGGCTTTCGCCACCCCCATAACATTATAATGGGGAACGACCTTGTCCGATCCATAATAGGACATGGTCAACGCCGAAGCATTGCGCCCTTTCATCATTTCTGCGGCTTCCCGTAAAACGGTCGTAAACGAATAAACGCTGATCAGCATTGAATTAACAAAGCCTTCTTTTGATGTTTCAATATACCTGTGGCTAAGTTCTCCTTTGCCGGGGCCCCCGGCGATTCCATGAACAATAAAATCCAGCTCGCCATTGAAATGGGTTCTTAATTCGGAAAAAACAGCCTTGATTTTTTCTTCATCAGTTATATCCAGAATTTTATAGAATTTACTGCCGACGGATTGAAATAAAGGAATGACGAATTTGCCGGTAACTTCATTTTGATAGGTAAAGGCCAGTTCGGCGCCGTGTGCGGCCAGCACTTTGGCGACGCCCCAGGAAATACTGTTGTCATTGGCAACACCGAGAATCAGACCCTTTTTGTTTTTCATCAACTTGTTCATTTATTTTTCCTATTAAGTTGTTGGAAGCGCTTTTGTTATCCTGGACAGAACCGCCTTTTGTTCATTTGTCATGGTTGAACCAGATGAAATGATTTTTCGTGCAATTGTCAGCGCTGTTTTTCGGTCCTCCGGGGATGTGATCAATTTAGGCAATAATCTCATAGCCTTGTCTTTATCAACCTGGAGAATGTGGGATTGCTCCCCCACGATGCGCAGGAATTCTTTCCTGTTCAGTCTCTTGAACCTTTCGCTGGACTCCAGGAGTCTTTCGTCTTCGTACAGAGCATCGCGATCGATGACATGATCCAAATCTTCCAAGGCCATGACAATTCGGATAATGCCTTCCTCATATCCACCTTTTTCCATGGCGCTGTACCAGTGCCGCTTATCTTTTTCAATCAGAGCCGCTTCTTCAGCTTTATTTTTCTCCAGTTTATTGTCCGGCGTTTTTTTCAGTGACATTGCCGGGTATAGCAGCTGCATCCAGGGATTTTCGTAGATGGCAAAAAACATGGCTTCAGTGAAATGGTCCCGAAAGCTCTGGTAGCTGTCAAGCATGGCCACGATGCTGTTCGAGATATTCTTTTCAAGCACGGATAAGGGGTTGCCCGGTGAAACCGGGCTGCGGTTCTCCTTTACAGCAGGGGCCAACGTTTTGAAAATCAGCATGGATGGATTTATCGTGTCCGCAAAGATATATTTGTTCACCCTAAGCGGATGGAGCTGTCTCAGGATCTCTGCAGACGTTTCCGTGGAAAACATCTTGACCCAGGGGCTTGCGAAGGTGTTGTACAACCAGTCGTTCAACTCTGAAACAGCGGCCACCCGGCTGAAATCCGCATCTTCCTCTTTCATCGTCTCCTTGTCCGCGTTCAGGGCCATCAAATCCTTGATGTCTCGCTCGACAAAGCGCACATCGTAATCGGACACACCGCCTTTTTTCCCTTTATCGACGATGACCATCTCATAGAGACCGGGTGCCAGAGCCTCGAAGATATCGATGCTTTTAATGATCTGCAGGTGCTCCTTTATTGCCACCTTGCTGCCGACAAATATGCCCAGGTGACCGACTTTGGGGTGAATCATATAGATGATGACCTTACTCTGCTGTTTAATCTCATCAACCGAACCGTATGCCTTAATAATCCAGTCCAGCGCCTGCTGGGGCGGCGTGATGTTGTCTCCCTCGGATGCGAACAAAAGCATCGGTCTATTAATGTTTTTCATATTGAGGATCTTTTTCCTGTCCAGAGTCAACAGGCCCTTCTCCAGCTTGTCGCCTACAAAAAGGTTCTCCACTATGGAATGCATCTCTTCTTTGGTCATTTCGGAATATCCGTCCCACCATTTTTCAAAGGTGAGGTAGCGTTCTTCTTCGCTATCCACATTGGAATAAAGATTGTACTGCTTCGACCATAGGGTATTGCCGGGATTAAGGCTTTCAAAGTTCTCCTCGAGCCAGGCACCGTCGAATTTTCCGTTGCCCAAGTCCGATAAGAATGAGACCAGCCAGATCCCGCCAAGCAGCCCGCCCACATAGCGCATCGGGTTCTTTCCCTGAATTCCAGACCAGTAGGAAAGTGGGGAGCCATTGAGCACCAGCGGGCCTGTCAAGTCAGGCCGGTCGGCACCCAGCAGCGCCACCGCCCATCCCGCCTGGCAGTTGCCGATCAGTGCGGGCGCTTCAGCCTTTGGATGAAGCCTGGCAACTTCTTCGACAAAGCGGATCTCTGCCTTTTCAATATCGCCCAGGGTCTGTCCCGGCTCCGGCTCGGGATGAAAGAGGATGAAATAGACCGGGTGCCCCTGGGCCAGTGCATCGCCGATTTCGGAATCCCGTTTGGAGCCGCCGATGCCCGGTCCGTTTCCGGCCCTGGGGTCGATGACAATGATGGGTCGTTTCTCAGGGTCGATGGCGTCTGTTTTTCGCGGTTTTATCCTGGCCAGATCATAGTTCACCGGCCGGCCGAAGGTCCGACCCTCCAGGATGACCTCATAGTCGAAAACCAGAACGGGCGGTTCCCCTTTTTTAATTGTTTCAAAATAATTGTCTCCCCTTTTACGCAGGATATCCATAAAAAGAATCCACCGCTGGCATGAATCCAACCAATATTCATAAGCATCTTTGACCCAGTCTAAGACTGGCATCGGGTATTGCAAATTCTTTTTTGCATTCATAATTTACTCCATTCGGTGACTTACCAAGGCTGCGACTGCACATGAAATCAGCCTTGCTCTGGGTGGGTCGGATCGGGATGTGAGAATAATCGGCACCTTGGTGCCGACGACCAAACCCGCCATTTGCGCTCCGGCCAGATATTCAAGGTCCTTGCCCAGGATATTGCCGGAAACAAGGTCCGGCACCATCAGGATATCAACCTCACCGGATACCGGACTATTGATTCCTTTGACCTTTGCCGACTCGGCTGAAATGGCATTATCAAAGGCCAGGGGCCCATCCACGATGGCCCCTTTTATCTGCCCCCTGTCGGCCATTTTTGCCAGACAGGCGGCATCGATGGTGGAGGGGATGGCTGGGTTTACAACTTCCACTGCCGATAAGGCTGCAACTTTCGGTTCTTCCACTCCCAGCAGACGGGATATATCAACCGCATTCTGTACAATGTGCATTTTGCTAAAAAGGTCCGGACTGATATTGATGGCCGCATCGGTAATATACAGAAGTTTGGTATAACTCTTCAGATCGGCTAGGAACACGTGGGAGATGCGTTTATTACCTTGCAGGTGATGGAGAAGAATGGGGTGAAGAAATTCATCGGTATGGATATGACCTTTCATCAGGGCCTTGACCTCGCCTTTTTCAATGAGTTCTACTCCTTTTTCTGCCATGGCATCCGTTGCCGGGGCATGCACAATGCGAAATCGCTTTTCGCGGGTGAGGGTCTTGAGTTTCTTTCGTATACTCATTTCATCCCCGATTAAAATAGGATCGACATAGCCGGCCTCAGTCGCTTCGCATACGCCTTCCAGCACATGCTGCTCATCCGCATCGATTACGGCGATGGGCATGGCGGGCAGGCTCTGAGCGGATTTAAGCAGGTCTTCAAATGTGGCGAATTCAATGCTCATGGTTTGCTCCTTGCTGCCGTTTTAAAAGCAGTGCCCTTGTATGCCGGGCAATCATCAGGTCTTCGTTGGTGGGAATCACGCGTACGCAACAGGGACTTTGGTTCGTGGAGATGAAGTCTGCATTGGCATCGTTACTCTCAGGATCAAGACGAATGCCAAGATATTCCAGGCCGCGACAGATCATCCAGCGCACCGGTGCGGCCCTTTCACCAATTCCACCGGTGAATACCAGGGTATCCAGACCACCCAAGACGGCAGCCAGTGCTCCGATAGACTTACGTGCCGTATAGCAGAAGAGTTCGATGGCTTGGGCGGCATGCGGTTCCGTAGTGCGTTGATCCAGCAACGTTTTCATATCGGAGCTGATTCCGGAGACGCCAATCAGCCCTGAACGTTGATTCAGCAGCCTTTCGAGTTGGCGGGTATCATAGCCTTTCTCGTCCATGAGGTAAAGCAGGATGCCCGGATCAAGATCCCCGCATCTTGTGCCCATCATGAGCCCCCCCAGGGCAGAGAAACCCATGGTGGTGTCTTGTGGCTTTCCATCTTTCACTCCCGCCATGCTGGCGCCATTGCCCAGATGGGCAATGATAACCCGTCCTTTCGTGTCCCTGCCCAGAACACTGACAATGTATTCATAGGAAAGGCCATGAAACCCATAGCGATGTATTCCTTCATGCCAGAGACTGCGTACGATCGGCAGCCATTGGGCCACCGCAGGAATCCGGCGGTGAAAGGCGGTATCGAAGCAGACGACCTGGCTGCGTCCCGGGTAATGCTGGGCGACAGCATCAATACCTTTAATCTCACCGGGCAGGTGCAATGGGGCCAAAGGAATTAGGCTTCTCAAGGTGAGCATCAGGTCAGGCGTTAATATTTCAGGAGCCATGTGTTTTGGTCCGCCATGGGCCAGTCGGTGCCCGACCCCATCCGGAACCGGGAGATGCTGCGCCTCTATGGCCGTGCCGAACATCGCCTTAACCGCCTCTTTGTGGTCGGCATAATCTGCGTGATTGTCCACAAGGCGCTGTCCATGGCGATCCTTCAGCCAGAGCCAGCCACCTGGCAGGCCGATCCGTTCGACCGCTCCATGGGCAATCAACTGCTCGGTGTCATAGACACGATATAAGGCAAATTTTATGGAAGAGGAGCCGCTGTTGATACAGAGAATTATATGTTTCATGTTAAGTCCTACCCTAAAAAATCGTAAACAAAATAGGAAGAGTGTTTGATGTGTTTGATTTATTATTCATTTAAATAAAATCAGATGGTTTTTCGTAACGTTTCAATAGATGAGATATAATTTGGTAAAAACAATCCTATTTTGTTTACCTTTCAGGAAAGCCGATAATAGCCCATCTTCTTCTTTATCAAGGGCTCGCAGTAGACGACTACGACTTCGCCCTTGAAGCCTTGAATCTGGGCCATCCTCGACTTTCGCTCATTTAGGGTCCTGTTAAGATGCTCCGCTGCGACCCGGGGCTTAATCCCAGTGCCCGTTGGCGAATAGATTGCTGCGTGGTTTCCAGATGTAATTCGATGGCATTCGGACTCGATCAACTTGATGGAATATTAAGTCTGTTCCGGGCGTTTCGCTATCGGAGCAGTTCTGATTTTCATGTAAGACCACTTAGGAAATTGGTGTGCATGTTTGTCCTACACTGACACAGTCCTATTTATTCTTGGCTGTTTTAGTCCCTGGGGATCCGGTGTTCGGATCGGTCATAGGGTTTAATATGGGCGAGATGTAAATTCCTAATAATGAAGGAGCAAGAGGATGATATCTTATAATGTTTATAGAAATGTAAATATTAACATTTTTACCAGTAATGAAAAATTTGTGCTTTATAAAGAAATATGAAGTTTAAAAGGCAGAAATCAATATTGGTTAATGAGCTGAAATAATTCTTTGAAAAGATTAGTACCGAAGGACAGAATCGACTGACCTCGCACACATAGGAGCTTTTAAGCTGTTGGTTTACTTAGAGATAGCCTCTAATTAGTGATCGAGGTAAATCTCTGAGTGCCCCCTCTGAGTGACCCCAAATATTGTCTAAGATGTACAAGAATTATTAAATTGTTCTATAGTTGTCAACTTGTAAAGTTGTGGCGCATAGATTAGCTTCAAGCCTTTTTGTAGCTCATAATATTATTAATATGATCCACAAAATCATTTAAGGCTCACAACTGATCTTCAAAGCACATCCCTTCCTTCAGCAATATTTATTAATTTTCTGAATGTAAAAACAGCTGATCGGCGCCCCCTCGGTTCGCTTATAGTTGTTAAGAGTGTCAATCGGCATTTAAATTTGACCCACCATTGGCGTCCAAAAATGAAAAAGGGTAAAAAAAGATTGTTTTGAACACCTTCATATTTTAACGCCGCTAAATTTGGTATCATCTAAAAAGACTTGATCCCTTTTGTATCTGAGATTTATTTCTGAGTATAAACGCAGGTCCTCGGTTGCAATATTTAACTAATATTTTGGTTTGTTTTTGAATTTATCAAAATAGGTTTTGGTGAGGAAGAAAAGATAGAATTGTTATAGTGATGTTTCTTTTAACGTTCTTTAAACTTCCCTTCTTTATATCGAGAATCTAATATTTTTATCACTTTAGCTGTAAAGTCTACTTCTTCTGGATAATAGACAGCACCACGCTTATTTTTAATTAATAGATAACCTTCCTTTTTTCCTATTTCAGAAATAACCTCCTGAACAACTTTGGTTATGTATTTTAATCTATTTGTTTCTTCTTTATTAAATTCATTTTTATATTTTTGCTTGAGGTTCTCAGCGTCAAAAATTTTAATGTTTAATTCACGGGTTTTTTTTTCTAATTTTTCTTTATCTACCTCAGAAAGGGAATGCTCTGATATAGATAGTTTTTTAATTTCCTTCTGCAGCTTTTCAATTTCCTGCCCTTTAGCTTTAAGATCAGCAGAAAAATCGGTGTGGAGTTTGTTGAGTTCATTGGTCATCTTTTTCCCAAGTAGTGATGTATCTAAAACTTTTTGCGTATCTGCAACACCTATTTTGATAACATCTGCACCATATGAAGGTATTATGAAAACAACTATAGTGAAAAAATGAACTAAAAAAAATATTTTTAATTTATGCATCTTTATTTCCCTAATCCAACGGAATTCCCTTTATTCTTTAAGTTAAAAATATGAAAAATCGATAACCGTGTCAATGATTAATCCCCTGCCTCTGACAAGCTGCAATTGAAACGGATTTAGAATCAAACATTTTATCAGACATTTTAAATCTTGAATATCTGCAATAAAGCAAAGCTCAACATAAATTCAAAAAGTTTGTGTTTTTAGATATCAGAAAGGCAAATCTCATTTTCGGGGTTTGCCTTTTTGCATTTTTGCAAGAAATAGGATATATGAACTTTTAATCGAGGTGCCTTCACCGGTGCTCTTGGCAAG
>Ga0307440_1000937_pt1 | contig 14422 bp, 14 predicted proteins | sample SalMarWE160410MG_FD_202150 | JGI IMG/M metagenome (GOLD analysis project Ga0307440, IMG submission 202150) | Salt marsh sediment microbial communities from the Plum Island Ecosystem LTER, Massachusetts, United States - WE1604-10 | ecosystem: Environmental > Aquatic > Marine > Intertidal zone >... | reverse complement strand
GCCGCGTTTGCAGGTTTCACGGTTAACGGCGCAAACCGAGACGTGCGATCAGGGCGCGATAGCGATCGAGGTCCTTGCGCTTCAGGTAATCAAGCAGCTTCCGGCGGGAGTTGACGAGGCGGATGAGGCCTCGGCGGGAGTGATGGTCCTTCTTGTGAACCGTGAAGTGGCCGGTAAGGTCCTGGATACGGGCGGTCAACAGGGCCACCTGGACCTCCGGGGACCCGGTATCGGCCGGACCGCGCTTGTAGTCGTCGATAATCTGCTGCTTCTGCGCTGCGCTCATTGTCACTTTCGTCGTCTCCCAAATTGACGTACGGATAGAGAATGACCCTTTCGCCGCCCCGCAGGGTACGACGCCGACCGCCCCAACAATGAGCTCAGGGGGTCCGGGCCGACCTAAGATAAACGCTTAATTCTAAGCGTTTGACAGCTCTCGTGGAACCGCGAAGTCCCGGCCAGCTCACAGCAGACGCTTCGGCTGTATCCTTCCGTCATCCAGCACTGAGCCGACACCGATAAACCGCTGAGACGGATCGTAAAGCCGCACGAGACCCTCGGTCGGCGCCTGGGGTACGAGCACCGCCTGGCCTTGGCGCAGGTAGAAGGCGGCGTCCTCGGACAGGCGGACCGCCGGCCAGTGGCCCAAGGCGCTCTCCAGCGGAAGCAGGAGCCCGTCCAAAGATTCGGGACCTCCGTGCTCCGCCAGCTCCTCGATCTCCTCCATGCGCACAAAACGGGCATCCGGCTCCGCGAACGGCCCGACGCCCGTGCGGCGAAGCTCCGCCACATGGCCCCCGCAGCCCAGGGCCTTGCCGATGTCCTCCGCCAAGGTACGCACGTAAGTCCCTTTGGAGCAGTGCACATCCATCTCGAAATCCGGCGGGACGAAGGTCAGCAGCCGGATGTCGAAGATGTGCACCGTGCGGGGGGTACGCTCCACCTCGATACCCTGGCGGGCGAGCTTGTAGAGCCGTTCCCCTTGATGCTTGACCGCCGAGTACATGGGGGGAAGCTGATCGATCGACCCGATGAAACCGCGCAGCACCCCACGGAGCCCTTCCTCCCCGACGCCGGTCACCGGCGCGGTCGCCACCACCCCGCCCTCAGCGTCCGCCGTCGTGGTCGTCACTCCGAGGCGAACCAGCACCCGGTAGCGCTTGTCCGCATCCAGCAGGAAGGCCGAGAACTTGGTGGCACCCCCGAGGCAGACGGGAAGCAGGCCCGTGGCCAAGGGGTCGAGGCTGCCGGTATGCCCAGCTTTGGCGGCGTTGTACAGTCGCTTGACGCGCTGCAGTGCCTCGTTGGAGGTCATCCCCAGGGGCTTGTCCAGCAGCAGGATGCCGTCCAGGTTTCGGCCGTGCCGGTGCCGGCGTCCCATCTGTGCCCGCTCCCCTCGTTCGCGTGTCAGTCGCTGCCGGCCCGGTCATGACCGACGGCCTCGTCGATCAGGTGCGCGAGCTCCTCGCCCCGACGAACCGAATCGTCGTGGACAAACTGAAGCTCAGGCACACCGCGCAGGCGGGTGCGATTGGCCAGCTCATGGCGCAGGAATCCGGCGAGCCGCCCGTTCAAGAGGCGCTCCTGCTCACGGCCACCCTCGTCCACCGGAAAGCAGGTAAAGAACACCTTTGCGTGGGTCAGGTCATGGCTCACCCGAACCTCCTGGATCGTGATCAGGCCCAGGCGAGGATCCTTGACGTGCTCCCGCAGAATAAACGCAAGCTCCCGCTGGAGCTCGGGTCCAATCCGCTCCGAGCGAGGGTACTCCTTCACATCAGCCGACCGAAGTGAGCCGTCGGCCAGCAGCCGCCAGCCCGCGCCGGCCCCTGTCTGCCGTCCACCGACTCACAGCTGCCTCGCCCGCTCGGTGCGCTCGAAGACCTCGATGTGATCCCCGGCCTGGACATCGTTGTAGTTCTTGACGCCGATACCGCACTCTGTGCCCGCCTTCACTTCGGAGACATCGTCCTTGAATCGGCGCAGGGACTCGAGTGCGCCTTCGTAGATCACGACGTTGCTGCGCAGCACGCGAATGGGGTTATTCCGCCTGATAACGCCTTCCACTACCATGCAGCCGGCGATGGCGCCGAACTTCGAGGAGCGGAAGACGTCGCGGACCTCTGCCAACCCGATGATCTCTTCGGTGACCTCCGGCGAGAGCAGACCCGAGAGCGCCTTCTTGACGTCGTCGATCAGCTCGTAGATGACGCTGTAGTAGCGCAGATCGAGCCCCTTATCTTCCACCACCCGCCGGGCGGCGGCATCCGCCCGGACGTTGAAGCCCAGGATGATGGCATTCGAGGTCACCGCCAGATTCGCATCCGACTCGTTGATCCCTCCGACCCCGGAGGCAACGATGGTCACCTTCACCTCGTCGGTGGAGAGCTTGAGGAGGCTCTCGCGCAGGGCCTCCACGCTGCCCTGCACGTCAGCCTTGATGACAAGGTTGACGGTCTTCGTCTCCCCTTCCTTGAGCTGCGAGAAGAGCTGATCTAGGCTCGCGCCGCGCTGCTCCTCCAACTTGGACTGGCGCTCCCGCTCGGCGCGCTGCTGGGCCACCTCGCGGGCCCGCCGCTCATCAGGGACAGCGGTCACATCATCGCCGGCGTTTGGGGCGTTCGAGAGACCGAGGACCTGGACGGGGATGGATGGACCCGCCTCCTTCACGCTCTGACCCGCCTCGTCGAACATCGCGCGTACCCGCCCGAACTCGGTACCGGTGACGATCACATCCCCGCGATGCAGCGTGCCGGACTGCACCAGCACGGTGGCCACCGGGCCCCGGCCCTTGTCCAGCCTCGATTCCACGATGGTGCCGCGGGCAGGACCCTGCACCGGGGCCTTGAGCTCCAGGACTTCGGCCTGCAGCAGCAAGCCGTCCAGGAGGTCGTCGATACCATCGCCCGTCTTGGCTGAAACCTTGACCACCATGGTGTCGCCGCCCCACTCCTCAGGAACCACCTCGTGCTGGGTGAGCTCCTGCATCACCCGATCGGGGTTCGCATCCGGCCTGTCGATCTTGTTGACGGCTACGACAATGGGCACGTGCGAGGCCCGGGCGTGCTGGATCGCCTCCACTGTCTGCGGCATCACGCCATCGTCCGCCGCCACTACCAGGACCACGATGTCGGTGACGCGGGCGCCGCGGGCGCGCATTGCGGAAAACGCAGCATGACCCGGGGTATCCAGGAAGGAGATGGTCCCGCGCTCCGTCTCCACATGATAGGCGCCGATATGCTGGGTGATACCACCCGCCTCGCCCGCCGCCACATGAGTGCGACGAATGCGATCGAGAAGCGAGGTCTTGCCATGGTCCACATGCCCCATGATCGTCACGACCGGGGCTCGCGCCTGCGCAGGGAGCTGCTCGGTCTGCTCCTCCACCTCCCGCATCAGAGTGTCCTCCGCGTCCCGCCGCTGGGCGGCGACCGCCTTGTGTCCCATCTCCTCAACGACCAGAGTTGCGGTATCCCGGTCCAACACCTGGTTGATGGTGACGGCCATGCCCTGCCTGAAGAGCTCCTTGATCACGTCACCCGCCTTCGCGGACATCCGTTGGGCCAGGTCTGAGACCGTGATGGCATCGGGGATCTCGACCTCTCGCACCACGGGCGCCGTGGGGCGTTGGAATCCATGCTTGTCCTGCAGCTGGGGCTTCGCCATCTTCTTCTTGCGGCGCAGCCGCCGCTCGGTGACCGGGACCGCTTCGGACTCCGCCCCCCCGTCCGCTTCTTCGTACTCCACCTCGCCGACAAGCTCACGGGCCCGCACCGCGTCCTTGCGTGCCGCCTTCTTGACCGCCTTTTCCTTCTCGGTCGGCTCAGCCGCACGCTTAGTTGGCTTGCGGGCCTTGGCAGGCTTCTCCTTGGTTTCCTCCGGCTCCACCTCAGGCTCCGGGCGAGCATCGGCAGTCCGCCTTGCCGGGGCCTCCCCCTCGGCACTTCGCCGCGCCTCCGCCTCGGCTTTGCGGCGGAGCTCTTCCTCCACCCGCCGCCGCGCCTCCTCCTCCTTGGCCTTGTGCTCCAGCTCCTCCTGCTCGGCGAGCCGACGGGCCTCCTCTTCGGCCCGGCGAGCCTCCAGCTCGGAACGCCGGCGCAGCTCGCCGATCCCCCGTGCCCGTTCCGGCTCCTCGGCGAGGCCCCGGGCGCGCTCGGGCTCCGCCAGAATGGCGGTCGCGACTTCCGCGTCGGGCGAGCCGGCCTCCGCGGGCCCGGTTGTCCGCTTGACGTAGGTGCGCTTGCGCCGCACCTCCACGCTCACTGTCTTTGTCCGGGGGCTGACCGCCGCCCGTACGCCGCCCGTACGCGGGCTCGCCACCGGCTGACGCAGCTCGCTCACGGATTTGCGCTTCAGGGTGACGCGACTTGGCGCGGCGGCGCCCTCCGCCTCTTGCCGGCCGTGGCTTCGGCGCAGATAGTCAAGGAGCTGGAGCTTCTCGTTCTCCGTCAGGGTGGCCTCCTCATCGGGGGCAGCGATCCCAGCCTCGTGCAGCTGGGCAAGAAGGCGCTCCACAGGGATACCGACGGTCGTGGCGAGCTGCTTGACTGTGACTTCGCTCATCAGCATGCCTTCCTCATTCTCCGTCCGCGGCAGCGAACCAGTGCTCGCGTGCCTTCATGATCAGCCGGGCGGCGCGCTCCGGGTCGATGTCCGCCAGCTCTGTCAGCTCGTCCACCGACTGCTCGGCAAGATCCTCTCTTGAGACGATGCCGTTGCGGGCCAGCGTAAGGGCCAGGCTCTCGTCCATGTCCTCCAGGCCGAGCAGATCCTCCGCGGGCTCTTCCGGCAGGTCGCTTTCCTCGGTGGCGATGGCGCGGGTCAGCAGCACATCCTTCGCCCGGTTGCGCAGTTGCTGGACGAGCTCCTCATCGAACTCCGCGATAGAGAGCATCTCCGCCAAGGGGACATAGGCCACCTCGTCGACCGTGGAGAACCCCTCTTCGACCAGGACCGCCGCAACGTCCTCGCCCACATGGAGCTGCTCCATGAAGGTCTCCACCAGGCGGTGGGCCTCCTGCTCGCTCTTGTCAGCCGCGTCCTCCTCGTTCATGACGTTGAGCTCCCACCCGGTCAGGTGACTCGCGAGGCGGACGTTCTGCCCCCCGCGTCCGATGGCCTGGGAGAGGTTCTCCTCCTTCACGGCCACGTCCATGCTGCGCGCCTCCTCGTCGATCACGATGGAGACCACGTCCGCCGGGGACATGGCGTTGATGACGAACTGGGCCGGATTCTCATCCCACAGGATGATATCGACGCGCTCGCCGTTCAGCTCGTTGGAGACCGCTTGTACCCGCGAGCCCCGCATGCCGACGCACGCACCCACCGGATCGATGCGGGTATCGGAGGTGCGCACAGCGATCTTCGCCCGGGAGCCCGGGTCCCGGGCCGCGGCGAGGATCTGGATGAGCCCTTCGCCCACCTCGGGCACCTCGAGCTTGAAGAGCTCGATGAGAAGCTCGGGCGCCGTACGGCTGACGAAAAGCTGGGGGCCCTTCGGTTCCGAGCGCACGTCGAAGAGGTAACCGCGCAGGCGGTCCCCGGGCCGCACCGACTCCCGGGGGATCACTTGGTCCCGTGGGACGATCGCCTCGGCGTTGCCACCCAGGTCCAGAATGATGCTGCCCCGGTCGATCTTCTTCACCACGCCGGTGACAAGCTCGCCTCTGCGGCCCTGGTAGGCATCCACCACCTTGGCCCGCTCCGCCTCGCGCACCTTCTGCACGATGACCTGCTTGGCGGTCTGTGCGGCGATGCGGCCGAACAGAACCGATTCGATCGGCTCCTCCACAAAGTCCCCGACGTTTAAAGAGGGGTCCCGCTCGCGGGCCGGACTCAGAGCGATCTGACGTTCCGGGGCCTCGATCCCCTCCTCGCCCGGGTCCTCCACAACCTCCCAGCGGCGGAAGGTGCTGTACTCGCCGTTGATGCGGTCGATGGCCACGCGGGCGTCGATGTCGCCGCCGTAGCGCTTGCGGGTGGCCGACGCGAGGGCAGCCTCCATCGCCTCGAAGATGACCTCCTTCGGCACATCCTTCTCGTTCGAGACCGCCTCGACTACCAACAGAATCTCTTTGCTCATTCCGCGTCTTTCCGAATCAAAATTCAGGCACCAGTCGTGCGGACTCAACCATTGCCAAGTCAAACTCACGCATCTCCCCACCGACCTCCAAACGCACGGTCCCGTCGCCCAAGCCGGCAAGGACACCTTCGAAATTCCGCCTTCCCTCGATCTTGCCCTCCAGCCTGACTCTCGCCCGGCGGCCCGTGAAGCGCTCGAAATGCTCCGGGCTAAAGAGCGGGCGGTCCAACCCGGGCGAGGAGACCTCCAGATCGTAACGGCCGGGCAGCGGGTCCTCCACGTCGAGCACCCCGCTCAGCTGGTGGCTGACCGCCGCGCAGTCGTCCAAGGTGATCCCACCCTCGTGATCGATGTACACCCGCAGCACCGTGCCACCCCGGCCGCGCCCAACATACTCGACCCCCACGAGCTCGTAGCCCATGGGCTCGACCACCGACCGGGTCAGGCGCATCAAGCTGCTGTCCGCGAGCCGCATCCGCTCTGGCAAAAACAACGCATGTTCAGAAACAAAAAATGGGCCTAAGGCCCACTCCTGCAAGGGTCGCGTCCGTCTCCACACACGACCCCACGCCGACCAGCAACCCAAAAAAAACCCCGGTCACGGGGTCCTCAGGTCATCAACATCCCTTTAGCGATCCGAGCTTTCCAGAGCCTGAACATGGTAACAACCGGTGCAAGGGGAAGCAAGGCAAAGCCACGGCCGTCAGCTAGACACCCAGAAGGTCGACGCCCCGCTCCAGCTCTCCACCCCTTCGGAGCTCCCGTTTGAGGATCTTGCCGGCGGCGTTCTTCGGGAGAGACTCCCGCAGCACGATGCGCCGGGGGATCTCATGGCGGCCCAGATGGGAGCGGCACCAGGCCTTGAGCTCGCCGGCGTCCGCATCCGCGCCAGGCGTCAGCACGACGAAGGCCACGGGGATCTCGCCGTGGAGGGGATGGGGCTCGCCGACCACCGCCGCCTCCGCCACCGCCGGGTGGCGGTACAGCGTCTCCTCTACCACACGAGGATACACGTTCATTCCATTGGTTATTATGAGATCTTTGATTCTGTCAACGAGGTAGAAGTAGCCCTCTGCGTCCCGGTAGCCCAGATCGCCGGTGCGGAACCAGTCGCCGAAGAAGCTGGCCCGGGTCTCATCGGGAAGCCCCCAATAGCCCCTCATGACGTTCGGCCCCCGCACGCAGACCTCGCCATGCGACCCGTCCGGGAGCCACTGGCCTTCGGGGCCTGCAATCCGCATCTCCACGTCGGCGATAGGCAGACCGACCGAGGCGGGCTTGCGCGGTCCGTCAAGAGGGTTGACGCAGGTCACCGGCGAGCATTCCGTCGGACCGTCCCCCTCCAGGACGGGCACCCCGAAACGGTGCTCAAACGTCGCCATCACCGCCCGGGGCATAGCGGCGCCGCCGGAGACGCAAAAGCGGATCGAGCGCCATTGGGCAACCGCAGAATCGTCCATACGGAGCAGGAGGCTGTACATGCTGGGGACCCCAAGAAAAACGGTCGCCTGATGCCGGCTGACCGCGCCCGTCACCAGCCGCGGATCGAATCGTTCCACCGGAATGAATCCCAGTCCGTGGAGCAACGGCGTGAGCATTCCGACCGTCGCGGCGAAGGCATGGAACATGGGCAGCACCACGAGGACCCGGTCCCGACCAGGGACAAGCCTCAGGGCGCCCATGATGCTCGTTGCGTTTGCCGTGAGATTGCAGTGGGTCAGCATGGCCCCCTTCGGACGGCCAGTGGTGCCCGAGGTGTAGAGGATTGCCGCAAATGCCTCGGCGGGGTCCACGGTCAGCGCCCGGACTGGCCCACCGGCTTCGGCCAGGACCTCCAACGAAGGCTCGCCCTCCGCCCCCGGCTGACCGATGCCCACCGCGACCCCCAGGCCGGGGAGTGCCGCCCTCACCTGCGCCGCAGGCTCCGTCAGCCGGACATGGTAGAACAGGCCCCTGACCCCCGCATCCGAGAGCATGAAGACAATTTCTTGGGGGTTGAGCAGCAGATTGACAGGAACGACGGTGGCACCTGCCTTCAGGATACCCAGGTAGGCAATCGCGAGCTCCGGGCAGTTGGGGCAATAGAGGCCTATGCGGTCTCCCGGGTCGATGCCCCGCTCCGCCAGCCCGGCCGCCACCCCGTCGGACGCGGCGTCCAGGTCGGCAAAGGTCCATAAGCGCGCGTCGCCGAAGATGGCGGTCTCAGCCCCGCGGTCCGCCACAATCCGGCGGAAGACCACCGGAATTGCTTGAGGCCCCTCCTTAGACACGGTGCGGCGCCGCGCCCCTAGATAACCTTGGAAAAGCCGACGGGGCCTTCCTTTCCAGCCAGATAGGCGTCGAAGCTCATGCAGATATTCCGGATCAGGAGCCGGCCCTTCGGACGCACGCGGATCCCTTTCCCGTCGAGCTCCAGCAGACCGTCCGCCTCCATGGGTGCAAGCGCCGGCAGCGAGTCACGAAAGTATTCCTTGAAGTCGATCCCCCAAGCCCTCTCCACCGATGCAAAATCCAGCACGAAGTGGCAGATCAGCCGGGTGATCACGTCCCGACGGATCGCGTCGTCGCGTGTGAGCTCGATGCCCCGGAAGACGGCGAGCCGGCCGGCATCTATGTCCGCGTAATACTCTTCGAGGCTGCGCCGATTTTGCGCATAGGTATTCGCCACCTTGCCGATGGAGGTCACACCGAGCCCCACGAGGTCGCAATCCGCATGGGTGGAGTAGCCCTGAAAATTGCGGTACAGGGTGCCCTCCTGCTGGGCAATCGCGAGCTCGTCGTTGGGGCGGGCGAAGTGGTCCATCCCGATATAGACGTAACCGGCACGGGTCAGCCGCTCGATGGTCGTCTGCAGGATCTCGATCTTTACCTGGGGCGACGGCAGCTCCTCCGCATTGATCCGCCGCTGGGGAATGAACCGCTGGGGAAGGTGGGCGTAGTTGAAGACCGAGAGGCGATCCGGCGCGAAGCCGACGACGCGCTCGATGGTGCGCGAGAAGCTCTCCACCGTCTGAAACGGCAGGCCATAGATCAGGTCGACGCTGACCGAGCGGAACCCCTCGCGGCGCGCGGCCTCCAGCACAGCCACGGTCTGCGCCTCGGTCTGGATCCGGTTCACCGCCCGCTGGACCCGCTCATCGAAGTCCTGGACGCCGAGGCTCATGCGGTTGAAGCCGAGCCGCCGCAGGCGTGCGATCGTGTCCGCATCCGCCTCCCTCGGATCGATCTCGATGGAATACTCGCCCACGTCGTCACCGGCGAGCTCGAACCAACGCCGGGTATTCTCCATGAGCTCCGTCATCTGCTGCAGGCTGATGAAGGTCGGCGTGCCCCCACCCCAGTGCAGCTGCTCCACCCGGCGTCCGGCCTCGAACAGGCCACTCTGCATCTCCAGCTCCCGGTAGACGCGGTCCAGATAGGGTTGAGCCAGGCTCCGGTCCTTGGTCGCCACCTTGTTGCAGGCGCAGTAGAAGCACACGGTGTCGCAGAAGGGGAGGTGAAAGTAGAGCGAAAGGGGCCGAGCGCTCCCGTTGCTGCGGGCGCAGGCATCCCGGTATGCCGCCTCGCCGAAGCCCTCGTGAAACTCGACGGCGGTCGGGTAGGAGGTGTAGCGCGGGCCGCTCTGGTCGTACCGTTGAATCAGCCCCAGGTCGAATTCAATGCTCTGATCCATCTGATGGGTGCTCAGTCGCCGTCCCCATCCGCCACGAGACCCCGGCGATGGGTCTCATTGATCTGCTTCAGCAGGGTGTGGAAGGGGATCTGGTCGGAATACTTGCGCGCGAGGTCCATGAGCCGCAGATCCTCTCGCCCGAAGCTGTAGGTACCTTCCTCCATGGAGCGCAAGACGTCCTTGACGCCTTCCTCTAGGGGATCGAGAAAGGCGGGAAATTTCGTCAGATCCTCCAGCTCAAATTCAAGGCACTCCCGCAAGTCCTCGACCTCAAACACGGCCTGCCGCACCCACTCGACATACTCCTCGACGCTCTTTGCCCGGCGCAGACTCATGACTGCTCCGCCACCTGCTCGAACAGTGGGCGAAACTCCACCAACTGCTCACGCCGCATGAGGAACACCCCCTCCCCACCCCGCTCGAACTCCAGCCACATAAAGGGGACATCCGGAAAGCGCTGCTCCAACTCCTCTGCGCTGTTGCCCACCTCCACCACGAGAATGCCTCCTTCGTTCAGATAAGAGGGCGCGTCGCACAGGATACGCAGCACCAAGTCCAGGCCGTTCTCCCCGCCAGCCAACCCGAGGCGGGGCTCCTTATGGTACTCCTCGGGGAGTGCGGCCAGCTCGGCGGTGCTCAAGTACGGGGGATTCGAAACGATGGCATCGTACGTGCGGCCGGTCAAACCGGAGAAGAGGTCCGATTCCACCGCCCGAACCCGGTCCTCGACCCCGTGGCGAGCGACGTTTCGGGCGGCGACCTCGAGGGCACCTTGGGAGATTTCGGCGAGGTCGACCTCCGCCTCCGGTAGATAGACCGCAGCGGCGATTCCGATGCACCCCGAGCCGGCGCAGAGATCCAAGACCCGGCGGATCCGCTCCGGGTCCGCCCAGGGATCAAAACCCGCCTCGACGAGCTCCGCCAGAGGTGACCGCGGGACCAGTACCTGATCGTCGACGTAGAACTCCAGACCGGCGAACCAGGCGCGGTTGGTGAGGTAGGAGGCGGGTTTCCGCTCGGTGATGCGCCGTTCGATCAGGGCGGCGACCGCTCCGCGCTCCGGCTCGGTAAGACCGCAGTCGCGGTACATGGCAGGCAGATCCGGGGGGAGGTGCAGGGCAAACAAGACCAGCTGAGCCGCCTCGTCCAACGCGTTGTCGGTGCCGTGTCCGAAAAACAGCCCGGCCGCGTTGAAACGGCTTGCGCCCCAGCGGATAAAGTCCTGAATGGTACGCAGCCCGTCAGGTGACCCTGCCATGCCCTCTATCCAGACCTAAGCGACGGTTGGAGCACCTCGAGGCGCTCCGCGAGCGATCGTTGCGTAAACCTGTTCGGATGAAGAATACCATCCACCCCCGACGGCTTCAGCCCGAGCTTGCAGAAGGCTCTCGCATTCGGGCGCTGGGAAGCTCGAAGAACACACGGCGGCGCGGCGCGCCTCCACGCCGCGCTGCCACCAACCTGACGAGCGCTTTCTTACGCGAGGATGGGGTGATGGACCGACGGGAGCTCGTGGTCAGGCCGCCCGGCGCTTCCGCGACGCCTGCACGCTGTCAATCTTGATCTCCGGATGCTCGCGCCTACCCCGCTCCACCAGATCGGCGAGCGTGATCCCGCTGAGGAACCGAAAGATCTCGTCACTGAGCTCATCCCAGAGGGTATGGGTAAGACAGCGCTTGCCGTCCCTGCAGTTCTCCCTGCCTCCGCAACGAGTGAACTCAACCCACTCATCGACTGCACAAATGATATCCGCGATGGAGATCTCCTCGGAGGGCCGCCCCAGATAGTACCCGCCTCCCGGACCGCGGACCCCTCTCACCAGTTGTTTGGAGCGAAGGGCGGCAAACAGCTGCTCAAGGTAGGACAGGGAGATACCCTGATTGACAGAGATATCCGCCAACGTCACGGGGCCCCGGCCGGAATTCAGCGCAAGGTCCAACATGGCCGTTACCGCGTATCTGCCTTTGGTCGAAAGTCTCATGGTCGGTATTCCTTTGCGTGGATTGAATAACCCATGTACAGCTGGGAGAAATCATAGCTATTGTTTACAAAAATGGTCAAGAATCTCCGTCAAAGATTCTGCGCAGGCAGCCGCTGGCCAACCTCGTAAGGTTTGGCCGTGGAATTTCGGGCAGGTTCCCTTGCTCCGGCCAAGGGAGATCAGAATCCGAGGCCCCGCTTTAGCTTCCCGCGACGCGGGCGCCGGTCAATTCGACTTTCTCAAGCGACCGTGAAGAGGGCATTTTCCGCCTCCCCGCTAGGCGACAGGGCCGGCACCCAATTGAACTGATAGCCCTGGCGTGCGCAATAGGCGAGCCACTTCGAAAGGAATAGGTTGACCTTCCACTTGGCCTCGAGGGCCGGGGAGCGATAGTCCCTGCGTAGGGGCAGTGCGGTCTCCAGCAGATCGATGACTTCGACCTGGCCGGCGTCGTGGTAAGCCCGCAGAAGGGCGTCAGGATCGGCCTCCCCCACTCGGTGCACCTGGTCGTCCGCATAGGGGAACAGGTAGGTGAGGCGCAGCAGAGTCGTGTAGCGTGACTGCTCGATGATCTCCAGATGGAGGTCGGGCCCCCCCATGCGCGCGGACTGCAGCTCGCCTTGAGCGCTGCGCAGCTGCGGGATCATTCGCAACAGCAGACGGTAGTTCTCTTCGCACAGACTCATCAGGGCGCCCACGGTCGGCCGTCCCGAGACCACGAGGGGGGTTTGCCAAGGGGCACGGCACGCCGTGATCACAGCGGCACTGCCCTGGAGAGGACGGACTTGAGGGCCGCAGACCGGAGCAAATCAGGGAGTCGCTGGCACACTGGGCGGAGGGACACTGGCGGGTCAGGCAGTCCCTTGCTGCTGGGCCTCGACCTGGCGACGCACCTCAGCCATATCCAGCTCCTGCGCCTTCTGCAAGAGCTGGCGAAAGGCCCCCTCAGGCAGTGCACCCGGCTGGGCGAAGATGATGATCTGGTCCCGGAAGATCATGAGGGTGGGAATTGAGCGGATCTGGAAATGGGCCGCGATCTCCTGCTCGTCTTCGGTGTTCACCTTCGCAAAGATGATGTCGTCGTGATCTTCCGAGACCTTCTCATAGACAGGAGCAAAGGAGCGACAAGGGCCACACCAGGGTGCCCAAAAATCAACGATGACAAACGCGTTGTCCTGGACGGTCTGCTCGAAGTTGTCTTTGCTGAGCTCTACAACAGCCATTTGTTCCACCTAATCACCGGACTTGGCGCGGCATACTAACAGAATCCCCCCCCTATCGCAGTTTTCCATGGCCAGCGTATGGCTATGCCCCTCCGCACCACCTAAGCTCCCCGGGGCTGCCGAGCAGACGTTTCCGGGCGATGCAGCTTCCGCCCAAAAAGCAAAGCCGGGCATAAGCCCGGCTTTGCTGTTCGAACCGCGCAGGGCCTTCGGCTCAAACGGCCTCAAGCCCCCGGAAGATCTGGTCCCGGATCTCCTCGACGCCGCCGATTCCGTGGATCTTTATGTACTGGGGCGCCCCTTCACCGCCCTGATTGGCCCAGCGGGAGTAATAGTCGATCAAGGGCTCGGTCTGGTCGTGGTAGACCTTCAGGCGCGCCCGGACAGTCTCCTCCTTGTCGTCGTCCCGCTGGATCAGAGGCTCGCCGGTCACGTCGTCCTTCCCCTGCTCCTTGGGCGGATTGAAGACCACGTGATAAGTACGACCGGAGGCCAGATGGACCCGGCGGCCGGACATGCGCTTGATGATCTCCTCGTCGGGCACATCGATCTCCACGACGGCATCAACGAAGATCCCGGCGTCCTTCATCGCATCCGCCTGGGCCAGGGTGCGGGGAAATCCGTCAAAGAGGAAGCCGTTCTTGCAGTCGTCTTCCTTAATGCGCTCCTTCACCATACCCATGATGATGCCGTCGGACACCAGCCCCCCCTCGTCCATGATCTTCTTGGCGGCCTTGCCCAAATCCGTGCCGGCCTTCACGTGGGCACGGAGCATGTCTCCGGTGGAGATCTGGGGAATGCGGTACTTCTCCTTGACGAAGCCCGCCTGAGTGCCTTTGCCGGCACCGGGTCCACCCAACAGGATGATGCGCATCAGGTCTTGTCCTCGATTGTCCTTCAAAAAGCCGGGAGTTTGCCACAAGGCGCCTGGCTAGGCTATTCCACAGAACACATGCGGCAATACAGGGGGCTTATGCACCTCCGGCAGCGGACGCCAAGAGATCATTTCCCCGCGAGCATCATGTTGAGCATAAGGCGATTGAGGCGGCCCACGAAGGCCGCCGGGTCGTCCAGCTGCCCTCCCTCGGCCAGCTGGGCCTGGTCGAAGAGGAGCTGTCCCAGGTCCGTGAACCGAGCCTGATCGCTCTCGGCCTCAAGTCGCTTGACCAGCGGATGGTCAAGGTTTACCTCGAGGATCGGCTTCAGTGTCGGGGCCGCCTGGCCAACTGACTTGAGCACCCGCGCCAAATTCGCGCTCATGTCGTACTCGCCGACCACCAGGCACGCAGGGGAATCGACCAGCCGCGTGCTCGCCCGCACCTCCTTCACTTGCTCGCCCAGGGCCTCCTGCAGCCGCTTCAGCAGGTCGCCATGCTCCTTCACGGCCTTCTCCTTGCGCTCCTTCTCCTCCGCATCCGCCAGCTTGCCCAGGTCGAGATCGCCCTTGGTGACGGACTGCAGGT
>Ga0307440_1000936_pt1 | contig 14440 bp, 11 predicted proteins | sample SalMarWE160410MG_FD_202150 | JGI IMG/M metagenome (GOLD analysis project Ga0307440, IMG submission 202150) | Salt marsh sediment microbial communities from the Plum Island Ecosystem LTER, Massachusetts, United States - WE1604-10 | ecosystem: Environmental > Aquatic > Marine > Intertidal zone >... | reverse complement strand
GAGCATATGTACGGTTTTTATAACCTCTTGCTCAAGAAAAGGTTCATCAGCTTGTACATTTATAATTATATCTTCATCATGCAATTGTAGTTTTTGTGCAGCTTCATATATACGATCAGTGCCACTGTTATGTTTATCTGATGTCATAATCGCATCAATATCAAACGATTTACATATATCAATAACCTCCCTGGAGTCAGTTGCTACACATACACTATCAATATCTTGGGCACTCAATGCTGTTCTTACAACCATCGGAATACCGTCAATATCAGCTAGTATCTTATTTGGAAATCTGCTTGAGCCAATGCGAGCAGGAATTATAATCATTGCTATCCCCTTTTGATTTATGATATTGTATCATACTAAAAGAGAGTTTAGGGAGAGGTTTCGAACCCCTAAAGAAGAGGGGTTCGTGAGTTTTTATAGAGCGTCTGCGTCTGTTTCGCCCGTTCTGATTCTAATAACATTAGAGATATCAGTAACAAATATTTTACCATCACCGATTTTTCCGGTTTTGGCTGCGTTTGTAATTGCGTCAATAGCAACTTTCGCATATTCGTCAGTACTTACAACAATCTCTATTTTTATCTTAGGAATAAACTCAACCACATATTCAGCTCCTCTATAGAGCTCAGAATGACCTTGTTGTCTACCGTAACCTTTTACTTCGCTTACTGTAAGACCGGTTATTCCAGCTTCCACAAGTGCTTCTTTGACCTCTTCAAGTTTGAAAGGTTTTATTATAGCTTCTATCTTTTTCATCTTATTTCCTTTATATTAGAGATTGATTGCTTTTTCGCCATGTACGTTTTCGTCAAGACCTGCATCTTCAGTCTCTTCGCTAACTCTACCGCCACCTGTAATTATACTTGATATAAAGTAAACAACGGCTGTCATAACACCACTATATACGATTGTCAATAGTACCGCTTTAATTTGCGCTATGAGTTGGCCTCCAAGTGCAAAATCTTCAGGCATAAGATACGGAGCTATAAATATCGCTGTTGCAATAGAACCCCAAATACCTACGAGACCATGCACCCAAAATGCATCAAGTGAATCATCTACTTTGAATAGTTTTTTCAATTTAGAAACACCCACAAAACCAACGATACCACCTACAAGACCAATGATGATTGCACCTATTGTATCTGCAGAACCAGAGGCAGGTGTAATCGCTACTAGACCGGCTACAGCACCTGATGCTCCACCGATAAGTGTTGGTTTTTTATAGATAATCCATTCGCAAAATATCCATCCGATAACACCAAGAGATGCTGCTACATTAGTGATAAGGAATGCATTTGCCGCAACGCCGTCAGCCGCTACTTCACTACCGGCATTAAATCCAAACCATCCAAACCAGAGCAATACAGCACCAAGAACTGCGAGTATCGGTGAAAATGGTTTAAGCGCAACTTTTCCATAGTCTTTTCTTGGTCCCATTATCATGGCTACAACAAGTCCTGCTATACCGGCATTGATATGAACAACTGTACCACCGGCAAAGTCCATTTCGCCAAAGTTTAGTGTTGTACCGCCACCCCAAGCCCAGTGCGTGATGGGAGCATAAACTATGACAACCCAAAGAGCTACAAAGATAGTGTAAGTAGAAAACTTAATTCTCTCTATCATTGAACCGGATGCGATAGCAACTGTAATTGCCGCAAAAGTACCCTGAAATGCAACAAAAAGAAGCTCAGGAATACTCCCGGTTAAGCTCCCATCCGTAATACCCGATAAAAACAGCTTACCTGTTCCTATAAAGTCACCCTTGCCAAAGGCTATGCTATATCCAAACAAAACCCAAACAAGTGTCCCAACAGCAAAAGCAATTAAGCTCATCCCCATAGTATTGAGAACATTTTTACTTCTTGTTAAACCGCCATAAAAGAGTGCCAATCCGGCAGGAGTCATAAGCATAACAAGTGCAGTTGCTACTATCATCCATGCTGTATCGCCACTATTTAAAGCGCTTTCATCTGCAAAAAGTCCTATTGGCAACATGAGTGCCAATAAAGCGAAAAATCTATTTTTCATCTCTAATCCTTTGTGTTAATTTTCACAATTTAATAGTAGCATTTAAACTAAATATCAATATAGTAAATTTTGATTAAAAAATAGGCAATTATATTTTTTCTATTGTGCAATAAATGGAATTTCAAGAGAGATAGAGTTTTCATTGAGTGAAATAGTGATAAAACTATTTTCTGATAGGGATTCTAGCTGATTATCAAAGGTGCTATCTCTACTCTCAGATTTTATTTCAAGTGAAAGTATTTGGTATTTCTCTTTTTTGATTATGATATATTCACCTATGATTAATTTGAGAGAAATATCAACATTCTTACAATCTTTAAAGTTATTGAGTGATTTATTGAGCAACTTAGAGAAACGGTTTTGATCTATTTTTATCTCAGGAAGTCCTTGATCTGTTAAAAGAGTTATCTCGGCATTGCTTTCTATCTGAAAAAGTGCAATATTGGCTTCAATAAGTGTATTGATATCGGTTTGTGTTGTATTGCAGTTAACCGACTCCTTGTTTGATCCAATCCTTGGTTTATGATAGAGTCTTAGATAGATGTACTCATCGTTTTCATATCCAACCGTGATACCGTAGAAAAGAAACAGATTGTATTTAAGATCCATAGTTGTTGTTTTATGTCCATAAGTTTGTGGAGCATACTGCATGGCTATTTCAAAGAGCTCTTTAGAAGATGTGTATCCCAAAAGTACTTCCGCAGTAGAATTGAGGTGGATTATATGACCATCAGGGGAGAAAATGATTGCCGGGTTAATATCTGCTTCAATCAAAAAGTTAAAATCAATCGATTCCAAGCTCATATATCTTCTTTCTTAATGTGTTTCTATTTATTTTGAGTATCGAGGCTAATTTTAGCTGTGATCTGTATTTTTTTAAACCTGCTTTGATAAGCGGCTCTTCAAAAACCTCAATCAACTCTCTATATCCGTTTTCTTCATCAAGTACATTGTAGAGATAATTATACAGTATAGATTTTATCTCATTTTTATCTAAAGAACTTGAAAAAACTTTTTTATAGATACTTTTTTTTAGAGATTTTATGTTTTCTGATATGTCAAGATTCTCCATGCTGATATTGATGTCAGTCCCTATAATCTCTTTTGATTCATTGATAAATATTTTGGTTAATATTTTTACATCTTCGGGTCTATCTTTGAGTGAAGGCAGGAGATACACAAAAGAGAAGAGTGACTCTTTCTTTTTTACAATCGCAGGATCATCACATATTGCTATAACCCTTTTAGAAAAAAAGTCACTTTCATTATAAGGAAGGGATTTATCAAAATTGGTCAAGACAACCTCTTGGTGAAGCTCTAGAGCTCTTTTAACCTCTTTTATATCTCTAGCATCGATCCAAAAAGCATCAGGAAAGATATTTTTTATAAGTGTTTTTTTACCTGTATGTTTCTCGCCGGCGATAAGAGAAGAGACTAAAAGAGTTTTTGTAAGTCTTAAACCCTTTTGAATCTTGATAATCTCCGGTGATGATGTGTTAAAGTTTTCCATTTTATGCTCAAAAGATAAATTTTAAAAAGTTTTATAGCTGAAAATTAAAAATATTGTAACAAAAGTATGTTAATATACTCCAATAATATAAAAATAGGATGAACATAAAAGAGTTATTTAGAATTTTTTTTAACACCCATAAGCATTTGGATTTTGAGCAGGCTATAGAATATTTTTCTATCTTTGGCGGTATTGAGGAGCCTTTAGAGTTTAACTATTTTGCTAATCTCTTTGAATCTATTAAAAATTTGGTTGAAAATGATTTTGTCAAGCTAGAATCATACATTACTCCTCAGTATATTTTAGAGTCTCCTTATAGAGAGATACTTATTGCTTCAGCAAGAGGTGATGGAAGGCTCTATGCCATACTAAAAAAGGCAAGGATAGCAGAGACGCTAGGGGAGAAGATTATCCAAGAGCTTGAATCGTTAGGCATTATCTATCAGGAGCACTCAAGAGAATATGCGCATGATGTAAAAAGAGGCTATAGAATCCAATCAAAAGTTAGATTTAGCAAGCCGTTTTATCGATTTTGGTTTGGATTTGTAGAGCCTTACCGGGCATCAATCATCGCAAAAGATACCAAGCAATTTATGGATTATTTTGAAAAAGGATATGAGCGATTGCGAAGTCTTGTGTTTGAACAGTTATCAAACGAGATACTCAAAGAGCATTTTTCCAAGATAGATCCTATCATTTCACTCGGCAGTTATTGGGACAAAGATAATGAATTTGATATTATCTCCATTACAAAGAGTGGAAAAGTAATTTTTGGAGAGTGTAAATATAAAAATAGAAAAGTCTGTAAAAATGAGTTGAGTAAGCTCGTCTCCAAGAGCCAAACGCTTCATATGAAGCCCGATTTTTTTGTACTTTTTTCAAAACAGGGGTTTTCAAACGAGCTAATAAATAATCCGCCAAAAGATGTTATGCTTTTTGATCTTGAGGATATGAGACAAAAGATTATCTAAGATCTCTCTTTCTTTTTTGAATTGATTGAAGATGCTGGTTGTAGGTTTTTGAAAACTGGTGCTTCCCATTGCTTTGTCTCATAAAATAGAGATATTTTGTATCGCTAGGTTTGATTGCTGCAAGTATAGCATCAGTCGAGACAGCACAGACGGGATCATGAGGCAACCCTTTGTATTTGTATGTATTATAGCTACTTGTGTCGTTCTTAATCCTCTCAGGAGTTACTTTTATATTGGAGTATTTCCCATAATTAAGCGTGCCATCCATCTGCAAAGCCATACCTCTTGAGAGTCTATTGTAGATTACAGAAGAGACAAGCGACATCTCTTCATTATTTGCTGCTTCTTTTTGAATAATGGAGGCGATGATGAGTATCTTCGCCCACTGTTTTTTATCATAAACGCCATATATTTTATTTGAAAGATTTTTATATTTCTCCTCTGATTCTTTAATGAGAAATCTTATAAGTGCAGACTCACTAATGCCGTAGGGAACATGATAAGTATCAGCAGCAATACCTCCCTCTTTGTAAGGTGAAAGCTCATTGTAGTAGTTTGCTAATTTTATCTCATCAAGCGCAAGTTCTTTGTTTAGCTTTTCAAAGAAAATCACAAGCGTTTCACCGGGTATGAGTTGCACCTCTACAAGTTTCGTCTCTCCATTGACAATTTTATAAAAAAAGTCAATACGGTTTATCTCATTCTTCCCCATATTTATCCATCCGCTTTGAGGGGTTCCAAGCATCCAAAGTATATATTTATCTATTTTTGAAACGGCATATCCATTTTTACCCAAGTGTGATATAATATGCGTTATTGAGCCCTGCGGCACAAGCACAGTCGAAGTTGTCTTGATGGGGATTGTTATATAGAACATAAAGGAAATTATCATAAAAAGAGTAGTGCGCCCTATCAAGTTTATCATTGGTAATCTTTTTTTATATCTCTCAATCATACTTATCACTCTTTTTATTATTTTGAAGATAGGAATATCTTTAGATAATTTTTATGGTGGACTATTTAATGCTAAGGGATTATACTTAAAACTTGATAAAAAGTTGACTTTCAAAGCCGAAGAGCTTACATGGAATTACTCACTAAGCGGGCAGAGTAGTGCACTTGAAGATATCGATACTCTTTTTGATCGTATCAATTTTACCCTGAAATTATTTGATTATTTTGAGATCAAACAATTACATATCGGAGATAAAGAGCTTACATTTATCATCACTGAGGGTAAAAAGTTTTATTTTTTAAGTGATGATTATGAGATTAACGCAAACTTGCAAAAAGAGGACGGAAAGCTCAATGTTGATATCCCTTTTGCAAAACTAAAAAAGAGTGATTTCATCGTTACATCCAAGGGTGTTTATAATTATCTTGATGAGACAGCGGATTTTAACGGTAGCATAAAGAGCGCAACTCTCAATGGAAATTTTGCAATCACAAAGAAGAGTGATGACATATCTATCGATATCAAAACAGATACATTTCATAACATCAAACCTCTTGCTGATATTTTCCCACTCAAAGAGAAAATCAAAGCCTGGATTACAACAAAAGTATCGGCAAAAAGTTATAAGCTTGATTGGTTTAATTCAAAATTGACTTATCATAATGGTCGTTTTGATATAGATTTGGATGGCATGAGGGGCATGGCTACACTAAAAGATGTGGATGTCCGTTTCAAAGAAGACCTTCCTGCCGCAAATGCAACCGATATGAAAGTCGAATATACCCATTCGGATCTCCATTTGTACCCTAAAAATGTGACTTATGAGGGGGAGAGTATAACGAGCAATGTGGTTATCAGCGATATTCCATATAAAGACAAGGCAAGAATCAAAGTTTCCTTGGGATCAGAAAATACTACTTTGAGTCAAAATGTTTTAGATATACTCAGCGCATATAAAATCAATCTCCCCGTGAAGCAAAATAGCGGTAAAGCAAGTGCTGATGTTGAGCTCAATATTAAATTTTTTCCTAGAGAAATATATGCAAATGTTGATGTTGATATATTGGCTCAAAGTGAGATTAATCTTGGTGGTATACCGCTCATTGCACAAAGCGGCAAGATAACCATGAGAAAGAATATACTGAGCATTAAAGATGCAATACTAAAAGATAAAGATTATGACATCAAGGTGGATGGTGAGCTTGATCTGAAAAAAAAGAGTGGAGAGCTGTTGCTTGATACAAAAAGTTTAGCAATCAATGGGGCTACAAAAAATATCATTAACATCAAAGATAAAAAGATAAAGCTGGATGTTGATTATGACAATAAACTCCTCTTTAAATTGCCTGAATATGATCTGGAAATACAAAAAGAAGATAATAATGTCACTATATCGCTAGGAGATATAAAAAAGGTTGCTCCTTTTATGAAAAATCATCCAATCTCTAAAAAGGGTGGAACGCTTAAAATCGTAACAAGCGATTTTAAGGATTATGCATTTGACGGAACTCTCTTTTGGAATGAGTGTTTTTTGTTTGAAAAAGATGATCTTTGTGAGAGCAGAATCCCATTTAGCGGGACAGTTAAAAACGGCAATATGCGACTTTATGCTTTTGGGAAAAAGCTAACTTATGATTCTAAAAAGTCGCTTATTTGGCTTGATACAATTAATGTTGATCTCAAACAACTTCTTGCATCAAAAGAAAATTATAGCAACTCCGCAAAGAGCCTTCTTGGCAAAATCAGTATATCTGCAGATAACGGCAAGATACGGTACGGTAAATATTCACTTCTAACAGATCATTACGATGCTGATATCGATTCAAAACAAAATGTTAAAGTAGTCGGCAGTATGGATGGTGATATCATAGAGTTTAGCAAGAAAAATCGTAATATAGAGTTTAAAGCCTTTAGAACAAAAGATAAATTACTTGCAAAACTTATCAATTTTAACGGATTAAAAAACGGGAGATATAGTTTTAAATTTAGTGGAGATGTTGATAAAGAGATGAGGGGAGATATATTGATTGAGGGCGGAATCATGAATGATTTTATGCTCTACAATAATCTTTTAGCATTTATCAATACAATCCCTTCGCTCGCTTCACTGAACTCTCCTGGATTTTCATCAAAAGGGTTTGAGATAAAAGATGGCATCATAGACTATACACTTAAGGATGATATCATCGACTTTCATTCGATATACATACGAGGAAAAACAGCAAATATAGCGGGTAGGGGAACCATAAATTTAAAAACGAAGGTTGTCGAGATTGATCTCGCTGTTCAGAGTGTAAAAGAGGCCGGAAGTTTTCTCGGTAAGATACCTGTTCTTGGTTATATCTTACTCGGTAAAGATGAAAGCTTAACGATAGGTACGCGAATTACAGGGAGCTATGAAGATCCAAAAATCGAAACAAATGTAGCACAAGATGTGCTTTTACTTCCCGTTGTCTTTTTGGAGCGAATGGTAACTTTTTACAAGCAATTTGAAAAGGAGTAGCATTTACTACTCATTTCTCAGGATATTAAGGGGATTGAGTTTTGCTGCTTTTTGTGCCGGATAGAGCGAAGTTATGACGACAATAATAGCCGCACCGACAACAACCAAACTAAAATCACTAAATGCTATATCTATGGGCAATTTACTGACACCGTAAACATCTTCCGGAACCGATATGATATCAAATGTGTCGATAATCCACTTCCCAAGGAATGCCAAGAGTATGCCTAGCGCGATGCCAAGTGTCCCTATCACGGCACCGAGCCTAAAAAAGATAGCTTTAATCTCTCTCTTAGTAACCCCAAGAGTGCTCATAAGTGCTATTTCGGCGCGTCTGCTCATAATTGTCATTACAAGAGAAGAGATGATATTGAGTGATGCTATAAGAATGATAAGTAACAAGACTAAAAAAAGAGATTTTTTCTCTAGCTCCATAGCGGCAAAAAAGTTTCCATTTTGTTCCCACCATCCCTCTATAAAGACATTTTCTGGCAGTACTTTTTTTATCGCGTCTATGATCTTCATCGGCTCTTTAGCATAGATATGAACCCCGTCATAGAAGCCTTGTTTTTTTCCTAAAAGTTTCCAAAAGGCCTCTAGCGTTGTATAGGCTATCACTTTGTCATAATTTTTAAGTCCACTTTTATAGATGCCGGTAATTGTAAATCTTTTTTGAAGCGGCATGGTGCCAAAGCCTATGGCTTGCTGTTCGGAAAAATAGAGCGTGATTTTATCACCGCTAAAGACATTTATCTCGCTCGACAAACCCTCACCTATCGTGATGCTATATGGCTCTATTTGGGCATTATCGGTTTGTGATTTTTTATATATAGGATTGAGTGCACTCTCCTTTTTACTATCCACTCCATACAAGATCGTTCCTTGAACCATACCCTGATTTTTGCTGATTACTTGCGTTGTGTAGAAGGGGCTAAAACTAAGTTCTGGAAATTTTTGATGGAGTTTTTCAAGCATATCATCATTGATTGCATCTTTTTGAAAAGTGACCATCGTGAGAGGATAGTTCATAACAAAGAGTTTTTTTTGAAACTCTTTTTGCATACCGTTCATAATACCCATTGCTAAGATAAGCACCATGACTCCAACAGCGACACTTAGAAGTGCTAGCATCATGGAGACAAATATAAAAGGGTTATCTTTGTCATATCTAAAATAGTGTTTTACGATAGTCTTTACAAAACGATTCTCAAAACTTTTTTTTTGATCAAAACGTTTGTCACTCAAGAGAGGAGTCCTTGTTTTGGTCCGCTTTTCCCATGACAGTTTTTATATTTTTTTCCACTACCACAAGGGCATGGATCATTTCTTTTTGGTTTTTTTACACCGCTTATCGGTTGCGTTATATCATCATTTTGAGGCTCATGTGCTTCAACTTCAAGCTCATCCCTTATCTTTTCTATCGCCTCTTTTTCTTCTTCGGGTGATTTAAAATCAAATTGCACGAGTTGAAGCAGTTTGATAGCTTCATTTTTAATCCGCACAATGAGATCACTAAAGAGTCTATAGCTATCTTGTTTATACTCCGTAAGCGGATCTTTTTGGTTGTAGCCACGAAGTCCGATACCTGTTTTAAGCACATCCATCTCATAGAGATGCTCTCTCCATTCGGGGTCAAGTACTTGCAAATAGAGTACGCGTTCTATCTCGTCTCTTTGTTCGCTGGCAAGCGGTTGCATCTTTTCTTCATAATTCTTTTCAAGTTCGTTTATGATGTATTCGCAGAGTTCATCTCTACTTTTAGATTTTAGATTATGAACATCAAACTCGATATTGACATCTTCTTTGAGCATAAGCGCAATCTTGCTTGGATCGATATCTTCATCAAGAGTTCCATCAAAGACATCACACATATCAAGGATATAATTTACATACTCGCTTCTATTTTCTTTGATTTTGGAAGCTATATCAAAATTTGGATCAAGGAGTTGGTTTCTAAATGTATAGATAACTTTTCTTTGATGATTGGCTACATCATCATACTCCAAGATATGCTTTCTAGACTCGTAGTGCATATTTTCTACTTTCTTTTGAGCCTTTTCTACACTCTTTGTCACAATTCTGGAGTCTATATACTCTCCCTCTTTTACACCAAGAGAGTTCATGATATTTCTGATGCGATCCCCACCGAATATTCTAAGGAGATTATCATCAAGGCTCAAGTAGAATTGACTCTCTCCAGGATCTCCTTGTCTTCCGCTTCTTCCTCGGAGCTGATTATCTATCCTTCTACTTTCATGGCGTTCCGTGCCTAGTATATAGAGTCCACCGAGTTCTCGCACTTCATCCAAAATCTTGATATCAACACCACGCCCTGCCATATTGGTTGCTACCGTTACAGCGCTTTTTTCACCGGCATTCTTGATGATCTCGGCCTCTTTTTCGTGATTTTTAGCATTGAGTATAGTGTGTGGAATCTTCTCTTTTGTAAGTCTCTCATGAATCATCTCACTCTTTTCGATTGAAGCAGTTCCTATAAGTACCGGTTGCCCTTTTTCGTGGAGCTCTTTTACTTTTATGGTAACAGCATCAAGTTTCTCTTTTTCTGTATTGTAGATAAGGTCATTTTTATCGATTCTCATCACGGGAACGTTGGTAGGTATAGAGATAACATCGAGTGAGTATATTTGAGAAAACTCTGTCGCCTCGGTTTGTGCCGTACCCGTCATCCCTGCTAGTTTATTGTAGAGTCTAAAGTAATTTTGGTAAGTTATCTCTGCAAGTGTTTGACTCTCTTCTTGGATTATTACTCCCTCTTTTGCTTCAAGCGCTTGATGAAGCCCTTCGCTATATCTTCTACCCTCGCTTAATCTTCCTGTAAATTCATCGACGATGACTATCTCATTATCTCTTACGACATAATCAACATCTTTCTCAAAAAGATGGTGTGCTTTGAGTGCTTGGTCTAGATGATGTGAAAGTGCTGCATTCTCTAAGCTGTAGAGATTTTCTACTTCAAAAAGTACTTGTGCTTTTTCTAGCCCATCTTCCGTCATGATGATGACCTTGTTTTTTTCATCGACTATAAAGTCACCGGTTGTCACTTCAGGCTCTCCCGGTTTTGTATCTTTTTTCTCACCCTTAATCATCTTTTTGGCGATTGCATCCGCTCTTCCATAATAACTTTGATCTCTTTTAGTAGGACCGGAAATTATAAGCGGTGTTCTAGCCTCATCTATAAGGATTGAGTCAACTTCATCAACTATAACATAGTTATGAGTACCTTGTACTTTATCTTCGGCTCGTATCTTCATATTGTCTCGCAAGTAATCAAAGCCAAACTCATTGTTTGTGCCGTAAGTTATATCTTTGTTGTATTGTGCTTTTCTCGTCTGTTCATCATGTATATCAGCAGTGATACATCCGACGCTAAAACCTAAAAATTCATAGAGCACACCCATCTCATCTGAATCTCTTTTTGCAAGATAGTCATTGACTGTAACAACATGTACTCCTTTGCCTTCCATAGCATTCAAGATGACTGCAAGAGTTGCAACGAGTGTTTTTCCTTCACCCGTTTTCATCTCAGCGATATTGCCCTCATGCAACACCATACCACCGACAAGTTGCACATCAAAATGGCGCATATTTAACACTCTCGTACTTGCCTCTCTTGTGATAGCAAAAGAGTCATTAAGTGCCTCATCAAGACTCTTTTGAGCGCTACTTACTTCTGCTTTTAGGGTTTCAAAGCTCTCCTTGAGCTCCGCATCACTCATCCCTCTATAGATAATCTCGAGCTCATTGACCTTTGCCGCTCTTTTGAGGAGTTTTTTTACTATTCTGTCATTTCTGTTTGAAAAAATTTTGCCTACCATGCTCATAATATTATATTGCCTTATTTGCTTATTATTTTACCTATTAAGTTTGATTATTCTATCGAAATATACTAAAAATTATGTTTAGCACTCTATCCTAACCCTATTTACATCACGATTTTCTGCCACAATTACAAAACGGTATCAAAGTCATCTTTTGATATAGTAAATTTTTAATTTAGGAGCCTTATGAAGAAGATATTTATACTATTATTTATTCCATTTTTTCTTCTTGCAAGCGATATCGTATTGCCAAAATCTTTTCGTGCGAGCTTTACACAAGAGATAACAAACCCACAAAAAGAGAAGATTACATATACAGGCAAGATACTTTACTCTTCGCCGTCGAACATAAAGTGGAGCTACCTCTCGCCAACAAAAAAAGATGTTTGTTCCAATATGGAAGAGATACTCATAGTTGATCATGATTTAGAGCAAGTAAGTGCTTATCTCCTCGATGACGGTCTTGATCTTATCGGGCTTATCAAAGAGGCAAAGCCTATCCGACCAACTGTCTATAATGCAATGTATAAAGAACATATCTACACACTGCAAGTCAATCAAAAGGGTGAGCTGAGTAGGGTGGCATATAAAGACGGACTTGATAATTCTGTGCTCATTATTTTTAGCGATATGCACTCAAGCGATAAAGTTATCAAACAACAAGATATGTACTGCTCCTATCCAAGCAGTTATGACATCATAGAAGAGTAGTGTGTATGACTGAGCTTATTGCAAATCTTTCTACCGGTACATGGTTGTTTCTCATTATGATTATCATTTTGAGTAGTTTTTTAATGATGATTATCATAGCCAATGGATTTTCTATCAAGCTCAAAGAGATCAAAAAACAAAATGAGAAGTTTGCATCAACAGACCAAGAGCAAAAAAAGAAGCTTGGAGAACTCATAAAAAAAGGTGAAATGCTCAAAGCAGAACTTGAAAAAGATAAAGCATATATCGAAGAGTTAGAACGCATCAAAGTTGCTTATGAATCCAAGCAAGAAGAGTTTTTTAAGACGGAACATAAGCTTCGAGAGGCACAAGAACAACTTGAGTTACTGAGTAGTGAGTTGACGGTTTTAAAGGATGAATATCTTTCAATTCAAAAAGATTATAAGCGGATACTCAAACGCAATGAGGAGCTTGTCTCTAAACATAAAAGTTAAAATAGACGCTGACTTTTAATACAATATGCTAAAATTGCATTTAAACTCACAAATGATAAATTACAATACAGAAGGATTATTTTGTTATCAACGATCAATCTAACACAAAGATACGGCAAGCGAGTACTATTTGACAAGATTAATATCTCTTTAGATGCAGGGAAAAGATATGGGCTTATAGGTGCAAATGGAGCCGGAAAATCAACACTCATCAAGATACTCTCAGGCGAGATAGAGCAAAGTGAAGGCGAAGTACAGCTTCAGTCAGGGGTAAAGCTTGGAGTGCTTGGACAAAATCAATATGCTTTTGAAGATTTTACCCTTAGCGATGCAGTACTTTATGGCAATAAAAGGCTCTTTGATGCTCAAAAAGAGAAAGAAAAACTCTATATGGAGGGAGATTTTGAGAGCGAGGCTGTCAATAATCGTCTAGCAGAGCTTGAGATGATTTGCGCAGAGGAAGATCCAACCTACGAAAGTGATGTGAAGATAGAAAAACTTCTCGGAGCACTTGGGTTTTCAACATCAGCTCAGAGTGAACTTATGAGCTCATTACCAAGTAGCGATAAATTTAAGATATTACTTGCGCAGGTACTCTTTTTGAAACCCGATGTATTGCTCCTTGATGAGCCAACCAATAACCTTGATATCGAGACGATTAGTTGGCTTGAAGAGGAGCTCAAGCGTCACGAGGGTGTCCTTGTCGTCATCTCACACGATAGACACTTTCTAAACGGTGTCGTAACACATATTTTAGACCTCGATTTTCAAACTGTCAGAGAGTTTACGGGTAATTACGATGAGTGGTATATAGCGGCGAATTTGTTAGCAAAACAGGCACAAACTGAGCGCTCAAAAGCACTTAAAGAGAAAGAGGATTTAGAGAAATTTATCGCGCGTTTTAGTGCTAATGCTTCAAAAGCAAAGCAAGCAACAAGTCGCCAAAAACAGCTTGATAAACTTGATATAAGCGAGATAAAACTCTCAAGTAGAAGAGACCCTTCTATCGTTTTTAAACCACATAGAGATATAGGCAATGAAGTACTCTTGGTGAATAAACTTTCAAAAAGCTATGGCGATAAAGAGGTATTTAAAGAGCTCTCATTTAAACTTAACAAAAATGATAAAGTCGCTATCATCGGTGGTAACGGTGCCGGTAAAAGTACGCTTGTCGAGATACTCATGGGCAAGATAAAATCTGATAGCGGAGATTTTAACTGGGGACAAACAATCACCACTACCTATTTCCCGCAAAATACAACAGATATCGTACAAGGTGAAGATGTTTTACCGCAATGGATACAAAACTTTGATCCTAAATGGCATATCGACGAGATACGCAAATGTCTTGGTCGTATGCTCTTTACCGGAGAAGAGCAGAGTAAAAAAGTAAGTGCATGTAGCGGTGGTGAGAAGCATAGATTGATGCTAAGTAAGATGATGATGGATAGTG
>Ga0307440_1000935_pt1 | contig 14440 bp, 9 predicted proteins | sample SalMarWE160410MG_FD_202150 | JGI IMG/M metagenome (GOLD analysis project Ga0307440, IMG submission 202150) | Salt marsh sediment microbial communities from the Plum Island Ecosystem LTER, Massachusetts, United States - WE1604-10 | ecosystem: Environmental > Aquatic > Marine > Intertidal zone >... | reverse complement strand
ACGGTCAGTTACAATGAGTTGAGGAAAACGACCAACAAAAACAACAACATCCTCACACAAAACGAAAAAACCTCGACTTAAGAGAAAAACTAATGATGATGATGATGGTAACGTTTATTTGCAATTTTTAATACATACATAAAACCGTTTATTTGTATTTCCAGTAACGAAAGGTAAAAGGTCGTGGAACCCCAGATTCGGGTTCCGACTCGTCTTCGTCTTAGTATTCGTCTTCGTCTTCGTCTTCGTCTTCGTCTTCGTCTTCGTCTTCGTCTTCGTCTTCGTCTTCGTCTTCGTCTTCTTGGTCCAATAAGATAATCTTGTAAGGCGCTAGGAATTTGGGGATATAGTCTGGAGGTGGGTCTTGAAACCATCCTCCGTCTTCGACTTCCAACAGTTTCATGTCCTTTTCGACAATGGCATCTACATAGTCTGGAAGCACTACCTTTGGGAGTTCCCATCTGTAACTAGGCGGTACGGCTACATAGGCGGGGTCCTGGTGGACCGATTGCAAGACCCATTCGAAATAGAATTGGTTTGTGGTGTCACGACCGTTCAGGACAAATGAGATGATACGCCCCATTTGTTTTGTGTCTCCAATACGAACTCGGGATAGCGAAAGTTCATGCAAACCAGGCCAAAACACCCGATCATCTCCGAGGCGAGGAGTGCGGGACACGGCCGAATCTGGCCAGTTGAGTGGGGGGTCAAACAACAACCAGGGCTTGTACGTCTCGGCAAAAGACAATTTCACCTGGCTACGTTTTTTTTCAGATTGAATTTCCTTATCGGTCCGGCCCAAGAGTGTGCCAGGTTCTACACTCAGAGTAGGTATACGCAGCAGATTGGCAGCAGACAAAGCCCGGCAGGAAAACTGAAAAAACAACTTTTCGATTTTTTCAGGCAGCGCTAAGTCATCCCAAGATTTGTCCGCTTTCGCAAACTCTGTTCCACCAGTGCTTTTGCGATTTGGATTGACCCAAAATAGGGGATCGAATCGCTCTCTAAAGGTTGCCACTCTCTGCTTATAATCCCCAATGGTCACCCATATCCGTGTGCCCCCCTCCTCTGAGTGTAGAACATGGTCGACACCGAGCAAAAAGTCAGGGAACAACACCGAACGGTACTCACCGTATAGAGGATATTTCAAACGAGAATCTTGGGTTATGAACGGAAATCGCTTGCGATTAATAGCAGTTCTGGTCTGGGTCCTTCCGTCCCAAAGGAACGTATCGTAACCAGTAAAATACCTTGACCTCTGCAACGCGCCAGTCACTTTCCAGTTGTCCCGGAAAATCTGCCCCACCACCCAGCTGGAAACAACGTTGGCTAAAAAAATGGAATACCAACCCTTGTCGCTTGGAACCTCTGTTTGTAACTCTGGGACGGCTCTAGCAATTCGGTCCAGATCCTTTTTGACGAACCTAGTCCCTGCGAGTGGAAGCGGCGAGTTTTGGTCAAAGTCGAGCCAAGCCGGTTCCGATGCAGTCGACAGCCATTGCTTGTACAACACAACGCGGGTCCTCGGGGACATCAGGATGTCGTGCATCCTTGGGGAACTTACCAATAATTTTAAATACAGTGCCGCCAACTGCCGGATTTCGGTCATGGCCTCGTCCATGCGCACATTCACATGGGTCTGTTTCCATTTTCCGGCGTCGCGGTGCGATCTGTTGTGCATAAAACCATATAGGAGCCAAGTACGTTCGTCGTATCGCACGGTATACTCTTTCATGAATCGTGGCATCAACGCGAATACTAAAGTCATTTCAACCAACTCGGGTGGCATCTCGATCACGGCCCGGGTTAATCGCTGCACTTCTGCCTCGACTTGCGCCCGTTTCCTCGGCGGCTCGACCCCTTCGATATCTTGGGGCGTCTTTGGCGGGGCTTGTTTGCGTTTTCCACCCGTTCCTTTCTCGTCGCCACCATTCATTCCAACCGGCAAACAATTACTACTGCTTGTCTGCGAATGCTGTTCGTCGACCATTGCAGCTTCTGCCGCCTCGAGCTCCAACAGCTGGGCACCCACGCGTCGAAACCAGAGGGCGTAGTGCGCCAGGTGTTCTGCGGATACGCGTGACGCCATATTTTTTTTGTTTTCTACTTTTCTGTACAAAAACACTGTATGACTTTCTTGCAAATAAACGTGTTAAAGTGTTGATTTTTTTATTTATTTTTTTCTATAAACTTAAAAACTCAGATCACGCTTATCGTTTTCCGCTTGTTTGCGTGTGCGTTCGGCTGCGAACACCAGGGCGTGGCTTTGCAGGATCTGGTCGGGACTCGCCAGGCTGCTGCGGTCCCCCGAAGCCACGGCATGCACAAAGGTTTTCATCAGGTAATAATCCCCACCTTCGTGGCCACGCATGGGTTTCGGCACATCCTCGCAGCTGGCGGTCTGGCTCGATTTGGTGCGACTCAAAAAATCAAACACCGTAATCGTGTGGTTGTCGCCAATCAGTTCGCCCTTGGTGCCAAAGATGCAGGTCCGGCGTTGGCAGATGGCTTCGGTAAAGGCGACCACGGTGAAACTGGCAGTACGACCTCCCTGGAACTGCATTTGAACCACTTGTTGATCGACCACATCGTTGTCGCACTGGTAGACACAACGACCGTAGGGGCCTTCTTTCAGGGCCTTTTCAATGTTTTCCACGGTAGGTGTGCCGTCGACCACATGCCAGGCCAGAAACGGGGTCTCTTCGCCACGTACCATGGGGTCCAGGTAATGCCGTTTGGCTGACCAGGCGCACGTAGACTCCACCGGACAGTCGATACAGCGTTTCCCGGCGCCCTCGGGTTTGTTCTCTTCTCGGAAATGAAACAGGGAGCCCAGGGACGAGATGCTGGTACAGCGAGAGCCGCCCATGATCCAGCAGAGCCAGTCAATGTCGTGGCAGCTTTTGGCCAGCAACATACTGGAGCTGATGGCCTCGTTTCGCCAGTGGCCTCGGACATAGGAGTGGGCAAAATGGTAACACCCCACCGGTTCCATGTGTTGCACGCAGACGATATCCCCCAGGTCTCCACGGTCGATGATTTCTTTGATCATGCGGCTGTAGGCGGTGTACCGCATCACGTATCCGGTGCTAAAGATACAACCCGATTTTTTAACCGCATTCACAATGTTGCGACAGGCTTGCAGGGTGGGGGCGATGGGTTTCTCCAGCAGGATGGCATAATCACCGCGTTTGGCAAAGGCCACCGCCGGTTCTTCGTGGTCACGGTCCTGGGTGGCGATCACCACGATATCGGCCAGGGGCTCTTGGTAACGGACTGGAGAACGCCAGTTGGTAAACACCCGTTCGTTGGGGATCGCAAACCGTTTTTGAAACCGGAGCCTGGCTTCCTCACGAGGTTCGGCTACAGCCACGACCTTGCAGAGTTCTGGGTGTAACTCGGCCAAACTTGCGTACTTATTGCCTCGGTGTCCTGCCCCCACCACGAATATAGTCACACACCGGTCTGGAGTAGAATCCGATTGTTGTTGTTGTTGTTGTTGTTTGGTTTGAATGCCGGCACTTGAAGCTCGTAACATGTTTTTGATTGGTTTTTGTTTGTCGTGTGTTTAATAGATTTCCGGAATGCCGCGCGGGATTCCGGGAAACCGGAATTACGGAAAGCCGGAATTACGGAAAAAGTGTAAAGATGTTTTATTGTTTACAATTCTTGGTCGGTTTTTTCGACCGTTTGTCACAAATTTGGTGCACTTGCAGGATTTTGTCTTCGATGTCGAGCATGCTTTGGTGGAGGCGCTCGCGCCGTTCTTGATCCTGGGCGTCTTCGGAATCCGTGCCAAACCCGGTCCAAGCCCCGATTCGCGGGCTCCAAAGACTCAGTTTGCATAGCAACCAGTAGGGACTCTGTGCGAGTAGTAGGCATAACCGCCAGAGATTTGGCAGCTGGGTCCGTGCTAGACGAAACATCAGGCGCAGGCTCCAGACCGTGAGGGCCCAGCAGATCGACGGTAGCCAGATGATCCAGAGAATCGCTGCCACTGGCGAAAGAACCATGGCAAACACCAGGCTGACCACGGCCCAGCTCAGGCGGAGTACCGGTTGACTCGAGGATCCAGAGGAGTGCAGGATCGACTGCAGCACGTTTTTGTGGTACCGTCGCACCGCGTCCAACCAGAAAAGTAAGAGGAGAACCAGGGCTACGCCCAAGTATACGGCCAGAATCGCGATCACGACGGCCTCGGCCTTGGCCAGGAGCCAGTAGATTTGGCTCGACAGAAACCGGAGAAACTGGTCAACGATGGGATACCCGGCGCCTGGAATTCCGTCGGTAAAGGGGTTCGACCACGATTCCGTCTCTGGGTTAGGAGACGTTCGGGACCAGTCGTTGCCACCACCACCACCACCACGATCATCGTTGCAACTCATATTCGTATTTGTTGGTTGTTTGTTTTTTTTTCAAAGCAATTGCACCAATACGAGAAAGTCTAGATTCGTTCTAGTTTTGAGCAGTAATACGACAGGTACAAAATGGATCAATTATTTGAGGCAACGCCCGTAAAAAACGAAGGACCGTTGCCCCACACTGTACCCGAACCTGTTTCTAAGGCGGCGGCGGCGTCGGCGGTGGACCATGAGGCTTGGTACCAACACCTCTCGGACCTCGACGGATTGTGTGCCATCGGAGCCAATGGGACCAAACGCCCCAGGGAAGTTCCGGGTCCTATGTCGGCACCGCCACCCCCCGACGAGTCTGAAAGACCGCAGCAGCGTCTCAAGACCGAACAAGAACCTGAACAGGATCAGCGTGTATCACAAATACTCCACGTGTTGGAACGAGTGCCTCCCGAAGCCATGTCGATGGTGCTGGCCAACGTGTTTACCATCACGCACCGGGATTTCCCCTCGCTTTCACGACCGATTCCGCCCAAAGCCGAGGCGATTACCTCCTGGCCCCACCTGTTTTGGGAAGCCGAAGAAGAGCCAGAAGAAGGAGAAGATGAGGAAGATTTGTACGCCGATGACGAATACCAACGGCCCTGGATCTGGGAGAAGGTGATCGATGCCGCCAAGGTGTTTACACAACTTTCGGAGCTCAAATGGGAGATCAAAGAAACTAAAGAAGAGAGGCGGGTTGCTGAAACCGTGGTGATCGCCATGAAAGACACCCAATTGATGCGTACGGTTTGGCGCCGGTGGCTTGACGGAGCTGGGGGTGGAGAGGGAGCTGGTTTCTGCACCGGTGCCGCTACGTTTTCCGACTCCTGCCAGGACCAGGAAGAGATTCACAGGATCGCATCCACGCCCAAGTGGTACACCCACGGGTTCCTAGGATCGGTGGTGTTGCACCGGGCTTTGCTGAATAGTTCCAGAAACGTGGCGAGTGCTCACCAACTCTTGCGGTTTTTGAATCGGCATATGATGCAACAGAACCTGCAGGCCAATCCGGAACTGATGGAAAAATACCTGTGGACTGTACGCACTCCCGAGTGGATTAATCACTGGATAGCCGGTGATATTCCGACTCCGGACGCGTGGCTTGGGGCCGTGCCGGCACGAATGCGTCATCCACCAAAGCAGTGGCCCTTGGGTTGGTTTGCACCACAAGTGGCCCACGGGTTTCTATACCTGGATCTACTGTCACCGGAACGAATCGTGCAGACATCGCGTCTATCGACCCAAGTGATGCAACGTACCGATAGCGATGGGTTTATCCATCCCAGAGCCGTCAAGCATCTGCAATTCATGCGTGCCAATATGTTGGATCCATTGTCAGCCGTACCCATGGTGGTGCGTCTACCGGCCGAGCTTATTTCGAATTTGGGGGCGGGTATCCAGATTCGTTGGGGGTACACCACGGCCAGCTCCCGGAAAAGTTGGGTGACCCTGCCTCGGTGGGAGTCCGATGCCGACGATGCCGATGAGGAGGTTTTTGCCCCGTCTCACCCCAAGGGAATCGTGTCGAGTGTGGGCCTGGTGATCTCAGGGATTCGAGCCAGCGGTCACAACCGACCCCCGATGTTGGGCCTGGTCATGGCCGACGAGCCGGGACCTCCCATGATGGCCATACGGGGGACCCGTCCCAAGTTTTATGACGGCGACCCGCGTGTCGCCGATGCAGACTTGAAGCTATTTTATAGCCAAGTGAACCGCAATATCGCTACGCCAGAGGAGCGAGCCGCAGTTGCTGCCGCCAGGCAGCGGATATACGATGCTCGACAGCGGGCTTGGGTGGCCGCAGGACTCGGGGGTCCCAACGCCACCGATAATTTTGGACACGGTTGGCATGCGATTGTGACCGATATATGGATGGCCGACATACGGTTCGATTCACCGAGTTCCATCCTGCTGTGGTTTTCTCGGGTGGGCGCGCGGTACCATCTAACCCTGGCTACGGCGAATGCCAGTACGACACGCAGTATCGAACCACGACTCTCAGATCAACACATTCCCCAGCGAATCTTGTGGCCTCGGTACATGATGGGTCGGCGATTACGTGTGGCTGCGGGCGAAGGCTCCGATGCCTACCATCCACAGGATGATGAGAAAACTCTGATCCTGTCGCGGTGTTGGGCCGCCCCGGCCAAGGAGAGTTGGTTACGCGGACGCAGTCCCAGCCCGCAGTTTTACGATCACGACCGTGACCTTTGGGTACTAGATGTGGGGGATTCGACTGCATTTTTCAAGGTACTCATGCTGTTGCGTTGTTACGGGGGACCGGCTTTACCGACCCTATTGCCGGATTTGGGTCGTGTGCGGTACTTGGTCTACACGGTACCGGTGTACCGGATGGATAGCGACCCCCAGCAGGAAGACCTGGAGCGTATTGCCAACCACGGAAGGATCGACCGGCTTCTGATGTTTCCAAAGAAAGTGTGTATATTTGACCGCGTGGCCATGTCTCGGGAGTTGTTTACAAACGCTCAGGGCTGGATCAGTGGTTATGCTGTCTACGACGAGAACCATGGCATCATGCGCGAGGCGCCACCGATCGATTTGATCCACCGACGCCCCATCGACAGGTATTACACCCGATTGGTTTACGAATGGGACCGACAGGCCCTGAAGAAGGTCGAGCTGGAGTATTGGCGTATCCACAAAGATATAGATGACCTAACAAAACGTGCCTGGCGGGACTTCCGACTGCCTTGGTGGAAAGAGTCCCGGTTGGCTCGCACTTCCTTGCCGGCTGCGGTGGAACTAGTTTATTGGGCCAAAGGCATGGGGAACGCCAGGAGTGTGCGTGGCACAACCTAGAGTGGCTTCAATGGACTAACATGCTGTTTGCCATCAACAAGACTGGCAGTCAGGGCGCCTACACCGGCAAGGATTTCAGCACGATTCAGGGAGATCCTCTGGGAGACTGGATGCGTGCCATGGACCAAGCCTCGCCCTATGTTACAGCTACCCACACCTGGCTAACCTCACATCGGCAGCTCCGGTATCTGGGGGCGCGCGTCTCTTGGGGTGCCGTGGCATTTGGAACCCACGACCCGACTCGTGGACGACAACTCTCGGTACGACTCGGGGTGACCGAACTTCCCTGGAGGGGTGGGCACGAAGGCTCTCCGGGCCTGTTTGATCGGTTGATGAGCCGCAAGACGCAGAGGCGGGTTCGGAACGAAAGAGACACTATTCGTGGCTACGACATCGTGGATCTGAGCGGGAACCCCATCGACGACAATACACGAAGTCGTGAAGGTGTGGTGCGAATCAACAAGGTCTATGATCAACCAAAACGTGATGGTATGATGGTCATGATTGGCCCGGCTCGACCCGGTCAACCTATGAATCGGTTATGTCAACTTTTGCGTCGGGCGGCCGAGGCTGACGAGAACTTTTCGCTGGGGGTGTTTGCGGTGAATGCGCCGGAGTTACTGCTGCGTATCGCCAGGGACTGGGCTTCCAGGAGACTCGACCTATCGGGTGCGACTCGCTTGGTGGTGCTTATGATGCATTATCGGCCAGCACGCAACCTCGAGCTGACCATGCCAGAAGGTGGCGGCATGATCGAGTACTGGCCTCAGACGATGCCCCCCGACGTCGCAAAACGCGTCAACGCCCTTTCCAAATCCAACCCTTACGGAGAATCGGCCAAGTTTCCATAAAAATGCTAGGCTTTTTTTTTCACCCAATCCGTACATAAATAAATATACAGTTGTAGTTTTATTCTTTTTTTGTATTGGATACACCACCACAACACATGACATCGAATAGTCGTGAATTATCGAACCTGGCCTTGGAGTTTCGCAGGCTGGGAGCCTCGATTATAAAGCAGGAGGAAGCTGCAACAGGCTTCCTGCCGGTAGGGGCTAAAAAACGCAAACAACCACCTCGGGGGGCGGCCGTGCAACCCTCCCCGCGTCAGCGGCCTCGTGCCGTTGCCATTGATTGGGACCGGTTTCTGAACCAGCCCACCGAGTTGGTGTTTCGGCAGCTTCGTTTCATGTTACGGCCTAGGTTCCTGCCAGAGTACGAATGGAAAGAGGTCCCGGTGGATCCCGATGACCCAGATGCGTTGTCGGAAGAACGGTGGGTGCGAGTTCATCCACAACACCGCCGCAAACATATGCTAGACGAGATATGGAACCTGGCTAAAGCCTATGGGTTTTTACTACGTCAATCGAGGTTCTACGATTTGTTGACCGACTCGTACCTGCGGGTCGAGTTGTACCGTGATTGGCTGCGGCAACCGCCCCCGAGACTGTGGTTGGATGCAAAGAACCTGCCTCCGAGCCACGGGGTGGGGCACACCAAAGCCGAGATCGACGAGTTTCTCTTCAAATCGATCCGAGAACTCGACCCACGCATCGAGATCCCCATGTGGTACTCGACCTACCTGGCAAACACCTTTTTCTTTGAGTACGTGTGTAATCACCAATGGTCTACCTGGAAATGGGCCTATGCAATAGCGCAGACAACGAATTCGCCACATCCCTCTGATGCCCGTAAGTTTTTATGGGACGGACAGTGGACAAAGCTCGACAAAATAAAGCATCAATTTTTGTGGCTGGGGGTAAAGCCTAACACACTGCAACCCCTCCCGTCCTTGAACATTAGAGTAAAGTTGTTGTCCGAAATTGGGCCAGAGGTTCTGACACGAACCACCGGACCCGGTTTTTACAGCCACGACGGTGTTTTTACAAAAAAAACTGCTGCGGCGTGGTTCACCGTTCCAGGAAGTGACAGCGTAAACCTAGCAGCTGCCGCTGCGGCATCCTTGACTGCGGTGTCCGTGTTACGTATCCCTAGTCTAAGTTTGCCAAAAAATTTGGACCTCCAGGTTCGCGGGTTCTACGTGACAGTTGGATATGACGTTAAAGGTTTGATTCAACCAGTGCTGCTTTGGGAAGAACCGGTGTTGGCCAAAACTCGTGGAACCCAAAGGGTTCCGGAAGATCCGTTGGATCTTCCTCACCGCCCCACCAAGTACGTTTTATGGCCAGACCTACAGAGGTGTATGACCGAAGGCGTTTTGATGGGAAACGGTATGCGTGCCATGCAGATGATTTCGTTGATGCAGGCTCAACACCCAGACGCTCGTATTAATATACTCGACACGGCCGAACTCAAAAGTCAGCCACAGTCCACGCAAGATCGTATCAGCGGCCGGACATCATGGCCCGAGTGGTCCGATAGACTCAGTCGTCGTGAATGGGACCTCAACCGCGTACGGCCATTTCAACCGGGTGCGACGCGTATCATCGAGAAACCAGAAGACATGCCCGACTACATGAAACCCTACGACATCTACTGGCCACGAAAATGGAATCTGAAGAAAACGAAGACCGTCCAAATGATACGGGAAGAAAACGAAGAAGACGAGATCGATCGCATGATACTAGACGAAGAAGGTGGAGACGAAACCCTGGGGGGGTTCATCGTACCGGACGACGACGACGACGACGACGACGAGTACAGCGAAGCGGTTTTTAGGAACCCTATTGTATATTAATCCCATTTTTTTTGTTTCTCGGAAAAAAAATAAAAAAAAAGCCTATAATATTAACAACAACAACAACAACAACAACGATCGGCCCGTATGTCTCCCACGCAAACCGATCAATTCTACTTGTTTGCGGTGTTTATCGTGATTTGGTTCCTGATGGCCGGGTTCCTGGGTTATCACAGTTACTGCAACGAGACCCTGAACGCGCGTCGGCGATTCTGGAACAAACGGCCCCATCCTGACCCCCTGAACCGACCCAACACCGTTGCGTATTTGCCCGCAAGCACAGAGGTTCCCGAGGCGCGCCGACAAAGCTACGAACCGCCTCCTCTGTGTCACTGGCGTCCCCTGGCTTGTAAGCATTTGAATCGCACGCGCACCGACCTGAAGCATTGGAAGACACGGCGTTGGTTGGCCGAACGGAGTCCGCCCAAACCTGGAGGTCTGATAGCTCCAAGGATCTGTTTACAACCGTTTGCACCGGTCCGGTTGGCCATGAGAGGTCCTCATTTTCGCAGTTGGTGGGGCCACGTAATGCCAGCTATCGTGGCGAGTGCCGAACACAACTGTTCGGTACCCTGCATGATCCGTGGCGTGCGGCCCACCGACGCCCATGTGGTGGTCGACACCTTCTCTCCGGGCCCCATGCCGGTCCTGAACGACGACCCTTCCTCGGGCCGCGGTTCACCCCTTTCCTTTGACGGTGGGGCGCCCCAGAAAATCGCGGTGCTGGCCCTCGAAGCCGGCGGGCACGGGGAACCACACACCGCCAAGGCCCTGGAGCGGACCGATCTGTTGATTAGTTGGATGCGTGATAGCGACGTGCCCATCAACTACATGTACGGCTGGCAGGACCTGTGCCGGCACATTCGCCCCGACCCTCTAGATATCGAGGCCTGTATGGCACCGGTCCCTACACGACAACAGTTGCAAGAAAAACGGCTGGGAGCTGCATTCGTGAGCAACTGTGGACCCCGAGCCGGGGAACGCCGTTCGTTCATGCGGTCTCTGTTTCATGAACTAAAAACTGCCGGGAGACCCGTGGATTCTTGGGGGAAATGTCTGCGGACGCCCGGATTGCCGCGTAATCCGCGTGAGGCGATTCCTTCCAACCGCAGCCTCGAGTCCAAGGCTCGTCCGGCCCCAAAAACCGGGGCCGATGCCATGCGTGGGATCGAGAAGGTCGCCCTGTTTGAAACGCGCTACAAGTTTGCTTTTGCCCTGGAGAACGCGATCCGGCCCGACTACCTGACCGAAAAGGCCCTGCAACCCTTATTGGCCAGCGTGATTCCAGTGATTTGGGGCACCCCCAACGCCTGTGATTTTTTGCCGGGCCCGGAAGGTCGTGGTTGCATCAACGCCCTGGATTTCCCAACCCCACAAGCCCTGGCACAACACCTACTGGCTCTGGACCGTGACCCTGAGCGGTACTTGGCCGAGTTTAGCTGGCGTCGTGACCAGGGTGGTACGGGACCTTCTGCCACCTGGACTCGGCTCCAGTCTCAGAGTTTTACCAGCTTGGAACACGACCACAGCTGGCCCTGCCGTCTCTGTAAGGCCTATCGACATCGCTGCTGTTGAAAAATCGTGGAACAACCCAAAGGGTTCCGGAAGATCCATCGGATCTTCCTCACCACCACCGCCACCTGTTTTTTTTTTACAATCAGAGACACACCATAAACCTCGCCTCTAAAGAGTCAATGTCTAATCAAAACACGATACCGATACAGACACAGATACGTACGTACGTAGCTGTTTGCGTGTTTTGACAAAAGGAAAAAAACAAGGTTTTTTTTATAAACCCACTGGTACCACACACCAAAAAACTATAACCGTACCGTCTGTTTGTAATCAGAACAACAGACAGACCTATCAGACAAGGATCTAAGCACAAAAAAAAAAGAGAATGTCGCGTTTTGCACCCGGACAACCACTCTTGCCACCTAGGGCACCTCCACGGGAATACCCACGACCCGCCTCGATGCAGGCTGGGAGAGCTGCAACCAACTGGCGACCCTTCCTATACGGAGTCGGGTTCATTGCCGGTGTACTGCTTTTATTGGGAGCCGCCGCCTTTGGTATCAGCATCGCCGCTATTGTGTATAATAGTAGAGAGCATCAAAAGACCATACACCGGACTCGGGCGATTGGGTTCAGTGTCTACAAGAACGGGACCCAATCGATTACCGATAACACCACAACCATCGTGACGATTTGGACCTCGGCAGCTGGGTATCCGGCCTACGACCATACGTATGGGGCTTTCAACGAAACCTCAGGAGTCTACACCGCCAACTCGAAGGATGGTACCTATATGGTCACGGCTACCATATGCTTTGCGGCCTCGGCCACGGGGATCCGCGAGGCACGTCTGGTGACCAGTGGGACCCATTCGGCCATTGTATATGACCGAGCCGTGGCTACTGCTAGTATTACCGGAGGTGTCTGTTTGAATGTAAACCAAATCATGGATTTACCCTATGGCGACACCGTCTGGGTCGAAGCCTTTAGCAACTCGGGTAGCACCGAAACCGTGACTGCCCAGAGTCGATTTTCATTGGAACGCATCGCTTTTGGTGCAGCATAAGCGAGAAAAACAACAACAACAACAACCACTCCTTTGTATCTATACATACACCGCCAACCAACCAATCAGCCTTTTTTTTCCTATTCTATTTTTTCTACAACAATACATTCATTTCACCGTCTTTTTTCCCACAAAACAGGTTTTCAGTTGTGGAACCCTTTGGGTTCCGGATCTCTCTCGTAATTACGCGATATGACCCGAATTCCGAAAACCGTATTTCCGGCAGATTCTCTGGGTTTTTTTATTTTACATAAATATACAACATACATTTTGTGTTTCTGCATTCCATCTTTTGCTTTTTTTCCCTTTCGAATGGCCTCACAAAACGATGTCGACAACAACAACAACACCAGCAGCAGCAACAGTAACGCCAAGAAACAAAAGCAGCTTATCGTTCCCCTCGGCTACCACGAATTGAATAGATGGATGGCAAAGGATCGATACGAACTGTTTGAGGAATGGGCCAACCGCGACCCATCTATACTCTTGGGGAAGTTCGCTTTTGGCCACACATTCATGCACTTGGCTGCACGTCGAGGGCAGATACGCGTCATGCAGCTGCTTTACAAAGTAGATAAGAAACACCAGCTGTTGTACGTAGGTAACGCATGGGGAGAAATACCACTGCGTTGTGCCTGTAATTTGAAGCGTGTCGAGGCAACTCGGTGGTTGTTGGAAAAAACAAAACTTCACGCGCGGGATTGGGGGTTTCCTTTAGAGACGATCTGCACCCGCACTCATATTATATGCGATGATGTGGACGAACTTCGGTCATCGGTGGACGCCCGCTACAGGGTGCTCGTATACGATGGACCGGCGTCAGCATGTGCCGAGTGGAGATACGAGGCAAAACTGCTCCGTTGGGTACATCTGGCTTGTGAGGCCGGAAGTCTTGAGGTCCTCAAATACCTGGTGAACGAACTCGACGCGAGTCTGGAAGAACCTACACATGGCGCGACTCCACTTCGCCGTGCGGTAATGCATAACCGACTTCCTGTGGTTCAGTGGCTCATGCAGGAATGTAGGATAAACGCCGATGTCCTGGAAAAAGACCGCGCGTTGATAAGGTACGCTACTCGAGAGGTCTTGCACTGGATGTTATCCTACATGGTGTCACATACTGCATTAGACCACACAGGTGCCAGGGATCTATGTGCCAGGCATTTTCTTTTCGTTGTGGAACAAGAGAGCCTGAAGCAACCCACCCCGGAAAGACCTCAGACATCTATGAATTATAAATTAATCGACCGAAAACCATCGACCCATTCCACCACACAATTACTAACTACCCGCGAGGTAGAGGCGGGTCTAGGGTTTTGTCGTGTAATCGCCAAGGCACTCTTGTACTCACACATTATCACCACAAGTACGGAATGGTTGCTGACGTGGAATGATGAGAACAACTGTCACTGTCCATTATACATTTACGTAGTCGACGGGCGACGGATTGGACCCCGGTGCCTACAAGTCTTGGCAGACGCGATTGAACGGTCGCACTGTGATATCCGGCGCGTGCACATCGGTTGTGAATTACCCCCTAAAGAATTCCGCAGGCTGCATCGCATCTCTCACGACCCCAAAATCCCAGTCTACTGCTCGTTTCCGAGTCTGCTGACCCTCGCCGCTTGGGCAATCCGCGGCCATATCATGAAAGAAGTCACAGACAATGCGTGGCAACAGCACCCTCGGATCGAATCGTTCCAGCCGCCACACATTCCCCAGGAAGTCTGGGAACGCCTCGAAACGGTGTTGAACGCCGAATAGCGACCGTATCTTGTTTTTTTTTGAAAAAAAGGCGAATAAAAAAAAGTAATTGACCCGCAGAATATACTTGTTGCGAGTGTCCTAGGTATTTTCTATAAACAGCGCAAGATGTGGGCGCAGCAGCCAGCACCAAAGTCCAACACGGTGGTGTACCGGACGCCTGGGGCCCGGAGACCGCCTTTG
>Ga0307440_1000933_pt1 | contig 14452 bp, 8 predicted proteins | sample SalMarWE160410MG_FD_202150 | JGI IMG/M metagenome (GOLD analysis project Ga0307440, IMG submission 202150) | Salt marsh sediment microbial communities from the Plum Island Ecosystem LTER, Massachusetts, United States - WE1604-10 | ecosystem: Environmental > Aquatic > Marine > Intertidal zone >... | reverse complement strand
AGCAGATCACCTCGAAAACAAGGAAGCTCTCTCCACGGCCTATATCCGTGAGTATGAGCGAATTGCCGCCAAGGCAAAAGTAAGGACCGCCCAGATTGAAAGTGAGGTGACTCGACTGGAAAAAGAAATGGTCCACCTCAAGGATCAATCCGACCTCTGGGCCGAGCGTGCAAGACAGGTATATGCCGGCGATGAAACCAAGGCCCTGGAATGCGTGGCTCGTATGAAACAGGTTCAGGCTGCATATCGCCTGGCACAAAGCGACCTGGCAGATGCCCAAAACCTCAAGCAGAAAATGGCCAAGGATGTGGAACATATCATGAAGAAGCTTGATGAGCTAAAACGCAGGCACAGAAATCTTGCAGGTCGCCAGGTGTGTGCCGATGCGGTCCAAGTTCTGCAATCTGTTTCCGGAGGCATTCAGGACAACATCGATAATCTCTTGTCTCGCTGGGAAACCGACGTCGTCACCCAGGAACTTCATTCTCGTGCTTCACATTTTGAGAGTGACAACCTGGCTAAAGAATTTGATACGATCGAACAGCAGCAGGACCTGCGCCTGACGCTCGATGAGATCATTGCCGGACCGAACAAAAAAGAGGAGCGATAGCCATGACACTTCCCAATGACAAAAAATCGATCATCAAAGGAAAAGACCTCGTTTTGCATCTTGCTCTAGAATCCGAGAAGACCCACGTACCGGAGTTCACCCACCCCAGGAAACCAGAAATTACTCGTGTTTTGCGTTGGGGGGGTGGTCTCGTTCTGACTGCTGCGGCAGTCGCATTCATGTGCCAGGGGGTGTATTCATTTGCCCCGATAACCCGTCACTGGATCATGTTGGCCATTTGCGGCCTGCTTGGTCTGCTTGGGATCATCACCGGCACCATGCTTAACGAAGAGAAAGGGGCCCGTGCGTTTCTGGGTTTTGCCGCGGCGTCCTTTCCCGTGCTCTCCTCACAGTTGGGGGCCATGTTCTTTTCACTCTTTGGTCGACCTCCACAGGGAATGCCGACTCCCCTGGTCTTTTCCCTGGCATCATCCTCGACGGTGATAACAATCACCGCTTTAACCTTGGTTATTTTAGTTCCGGTAAGCTTTTTGGCCTTTAGAATCCTCGCGCGTTCCCAAGCTTTCTTGTTGACTGGGTCATTTACCGCGGCCAATCTCTGTATTCTTCTACCGGTAAGGGAAGGAATAGGACTCGGAGTGCTCATCGCTGCAATTTCCTTAGGCATATATTGCATAGACACCACATTTTTTCAGCGCGATTTTCGCTTGGAAAACTTCGAAGGCAAGGTGGCCAGGCTCCTCCTTGCAGCCCCTCTGGTTGTGATATTGGGACGGACTTTTTTCTATACTGTCAATCACACGTTTTTCAGTCTTCTTTTTGCCCTGCTGGGCACCTATCTGTCCTTCCACTGGGGCAGAGTGGCCAAATCAATCAGTATAAGAAAAGGATGCCGATTGACCGGTATGGCCTGCCTTGCAGCAGGCTGGCTGACATTTCTTCTGCCGAGTCTGCATTGGACTTCTGAAGGCCACGGCTGGATGACGTTCCTTATACTGCTTCCCCTTGCAGCAATACCAGGAATCCAGTCCCTGGTAACCGATGATGAAGAAGCAGTCATTTATCGAACCACGGCTGGCGTTATTGCACTGCTGGCTGTTGGCCTTACCCACTGGTTAGAGGCAACCTCCATGGTTTCATTGGTTGGTTCCGTTGTTGCAATCCTGACCATTGCCGCCGGGACATTAATGGGTGAAAAGCTTTTGTTCTTCAATGGGTTGTCGGCACTAATAATCAGTCTTGGCAATTTCTGTCTCCAGGCGGTGACCCTGCACAGCAGTTATGCCTGGATAGCACTGGCGCTGGTCGGTATTAGTGTGATGTTCAGCGCTTCCCTGATCGAGAAAGGTCGAAAAATATCTTCCTTAAAAGGATATTACCTCTGGGGTAGATTTAAGACCTGATTCCTTCTGCTGTAATCCCCCTAGGTTTTCAAGCCGCAAATTTCACGGATTGAGATGACCTTCTAGCCGAGGAGACTTGTCTCCTCTTGGTTTTTATGAAATTGTGGGTTAGACGACTTCCCGTCTCATCAATCGTTTTCAAAATGGGACGGGAATCCTTATCATGGCAGTCTTTTGGGTACTTTTAAAAATTCTGATTACCCCTGAAACTCAGTCTATCGGAGCGGAAGGGGGGTGAGCTGTTCATTTTTCGACCAGAATTTTGTGCAGATTTTTAACCTCGGCTTTATTGATTGACACGATGAGACCATACTGATTTCGGTAGGTGATCTTCTTGTCCGTTATTGTAATATTATCCGTAAAAATTGTGCCTCCGGAAACCAACTCCAGCTCATAATAGTATTTTTTTTCTTTCTCCCTTTTGTTCGATTCTATCTTTTTGAACTGCTCCTGCTCCTTTTTATGCAGAATTTGTTCCGAGGCCTTTTTGAGCTGGTCGTCAGTGATTGTAAAAGTCTTGGGTTTCTTTTCCAAGCCAGGTATTTCCTTTTGGGTATCTCGAGTACCGACCTGCTCCTGTTTTCCTGGAAAAAATCTTCTGAATTGAGTGGTCCAGACGGTGTATACGGGTACCCCTTTTTTATTGGAGTAGAAGAGAGATGCAGCCGCCAGTGTCATCACAAGAGCAACCAGGATCCAGAAAATTTTTCGCGGCCATCTTCTCGCTGTTCTTTGCGGTTCAAGGTCGATTAATTCCCGAGACCTCATATTACCATGCAATTCCTTGCTATCCAGAAGAGTTATCCTGTTTGCTCGTGCAAGGGTAATCGCCTCTTTCGTACATTCACCTGAAGTGACGACAATTCCACCGGTGGCCTCCATAGCAACTACTGCGCCGATCAGTTCCCGGACTTCAGACTCTTTCACCTCGTCCGCTATCCCGTTTTTACATCGCACCAGATATCTTTCGTGCCCCTTTTCAGCAACGAATTTGACGTCAGCATTTAAACCATTGGGAACTTCTGCAATGATGAAATGCAAGCGACGAAAGTACTCGCCTACCACATACTCATAATCTCGCCGGGATACCCCCCGAAGGCAATCATGAGAAGTCCTCCGGGATATCTTTTCATAGAGTCCGGCCCTTTTAAAATTTCGCAACCAAGATACGAAAGCTCCGGACAACAAGAGCGCTGGTACAACAAACTGTGCCCAAAAGGCCAGGGAACATACGATCCCAGTTAGCCCCCGCCCGGTTCCAGTGCCGGCAGTAGACGATATTTCTGCAAACCAATTCAATAGCAGAAACGAAATAAAGGCCAGACCAATTCCTGCCCACCACGGGAATTTTGACAGCATTTCGGCAAGATCGTCGAGGATACTACTGGATCTGCGAACCATGATACCTACTCCTTTTTCAGATTTGCCGTCGAAAAGATCATCGGTAAAGCTGAAAGGAACAATTCGGAAGAACCCTAGCGTGGATATTTCATGAAAAATTTGCTTGAAATTGAATTTATTATGTGGATATAAATAGTTAACCTCATAAAATTCAAGCATGAACCGAGTACAATTTGTTCCTGAACAAAAACAGTCAACCGTAAATTTTTCCACCCTTCGGGAGAGTCGATCCGATCCGCTATCCCGCGTCGCTTGTGCGGTTCACATACTTCAGTAGAGTGAACCGCACGTCTCCAAAGCTTGCAACCGCCTCGACTCTTGAAATATCCAGGCTAAATATTATCGCGCAATTAATTTCCATTTTTCCGCACTTTCCCAATCAAAATCCTACCTGCACGGCCTCACGACAATCCCAAGATTGTTGTATTTTCAAAAAATACTATTTTGGCGAAAAATTTTACCACAGGCATACTGAATATCGGGGTCTTCGCTTACCTCCGAATATAAAATTTTGAGCATAATGCTGAGTTTTGCTGAAAAGACCTTTTTGTAAAAAACTCAAGTGTCTGATCTGAGCTCTTTTAATCAAATCCCGTTGTGCTTCGTTATTTTTCGGGGATCTCTGTTGGCGAGAAATTCGGAAATGGTTATTACTTTTCATTATACTCTACATCGCATATTGCACAAATTGAGGTGAGATCATTACAGCAAATAATTTTCAAAATTGTTGAAACATGGAAAGAAGAAAACAATCACGCATCAAGACAAATAATCTTTCCATTGTTGTCTCGGATGGAATAGGGCCTTCCCAGGGATTGGTTTCAGATATGTCATTATCAGGTATGCGGATAAATAATTTGCCCAAACGACTCCATTTAAAAACCGGTCATCTCTCAGTAATAATATCTCAAAATACGAAACTCTTCAGAATGAACGCCAAACCAAGATGGTATCTTGAAAAAGACGGCAAGATTTCAATAGGAGTAAACATAAAAAATTTTCCGTTGAGATGGAGAGAATTCATTCAAAAATATGAAAACCAGCCTGGTTGTTCTTCGAGTACCATTTCCCTCGGAAACGATCGTCTTCGGTGACCATAACCTGAGGCATCTCATTTTGCGCGTGGAGCAAAAGCGATGATCCAGGGACAACTGTTATGTGCCGGCTATGTCATTCTTGGTTGCGTCATTTGGATCGCGGTTTTTGTTTATCTGATATGGACATTGCGACACCTGCCATGCCTGCATCTCCTGGCTGCCCACCTGAAGCCGCCTGCTGTATGGCCATCGCTCAGCATTATCATTCCTGCTTGCAACGAAGCGGAACACATCGAGTCGGCGCTCACCAGTCTTCTGGTTCAGGATTACCCGGCACTCGAAATTATTGTGCTGGATGATCGCTCCACGGATGACACCGGCCGGATAATTGACAGGCTGGCGGCACAGGATTCACGTATTCAAGCCGTGCATATCGCTGAGTTGCCTAAAGGCTGGTTGGGCAAAGTGCATGCTCTGCATCTGGGTGTGCAGCAAGCCCACGGCAAATGGTTATTGTTTACCGATGCCGATATTTATTTCGAGCCGGGTGCACTCCGGCGGGCAATACTATATGCTCTTGATACCCAGGCGGATCACCTTGCCTTGCTGCCGCGCGTCATCGTAACCGGCTTCTGGCTGGGGATGGCGGTGCGAAGTTTTGGTTTGTTGTTTTTATATAGCACTCGTGCAGCCCAGGTCCATCGCCCGGATAATAAGCATTATATCGGGATAGGCGCCTTCAATCTGGTTCGACGAGAGGTATTTGATTGCACACCTGGTTTTGAATGGTTGCGACTGGAGCCCGGTGACGATGCCGCACTGGGTATGATGATCAAACAGGCCGGTGGAAAAATTCGTCTGGCCATGGCTGAGGAAGATCTCAGCGTCAGCTGGTATCCAAGTGTGGGTGCGATGTTTAAAGGACTGGAGAAAAACCTCTTCGGACCAGGCGCCCACTATCAATGGTGGCGGGTCCTTTTGCAGTCTGTCGGGATCTGTGCTTTGGTCGCCGCACCACTGGTGGGACTTGGCGTTGGCCTTTACGCCGGTAGCGCGCTATTGTTGTCGGCTGCGGGAGCGACCATCGGCACCCATCTGGTTTTTTCGATATCTCTTGCAGAAAAAAAACCCATGGACAGTATCCATTTGCTGTTCTTTCCTCTGGGGTTGTTGTTGGTTGATACCATGTTGATCCATGCGGCGTATCGTTGTTTACGCAACAAGGGGATTTATTGGCGCGGGACACATTATTCCCTGACAGACCTCAGGGCCGGCCAGCGCATCAAGTTCTGATCAATTCGTTGTTCACGGATTGAGAAAACCTGTTAACCAGGAATACTTGGAAAAGTGTAAGAGTGACATCGGCCTGTTTTTCCAACTGAGCTTCTCCCAGAAAAACACTTTAAACTCTATAAGAACAAATGATTAAGGAGAATTGATCCACCCTCAATCATAAATGTTTCCGGAGGAGTTCGGCAGTCTCTTTATCAACGGAGACCAGCCAAAATAGATCCGGACCGGTGAGGAGGACATTATACTGCTCGCTTATGTATGAGGTGGTGGAATACGACAGAAAATATCGCGGGAAAGGGATTTCGCCTTGTTGCCAGCGATACAGTTCCCGGGCCTGCTGCAGCTTATACTTGCCGAGCCGTGCGGATTCATGGACCTGTTCGAATTCTCCAGTTTGCACGCTGTCGAGGATCCGGACGTCATCAACGGAGGATGCCGGAATGAGAACCTGGTTTTTCCCGCTCCCCCAGATATGCAAATTCCAGATGAAATTGCCGTCCTCCTTCCGTACCCTGTGTCTGGTAAAATTTAGCGGCTTAATTTTCGGCAGCCTGCTTTTCAGCACAATGTAGGCCGGAACACCTGCTAAACCGATCAAACTCCACCAGGTCCACCCTTGAAGTCCAACAAAGAGCAGAAGCCCTGCCAGGATGACAAGCATGAGCACCATGGCAATCAATTGCCCGATTGTCGAGAGTGCCGCCCAACCAAGAGAAAACGTGCTCCATCCGTCCTGTCTGCTGCTGTCCACCGGGTTTTCCCGGATATGTTTCAGTGCTCTGGCACTCTGAATCCCGACCTCAAACCCAAAAATCGCGGGGACAAGAGCGACTACCCCGGCAAAGCCGGTAAAGCAGGCGAAAATCATCGCCAGGATACAGAAAATGAAGCCGGAGACGGATTTAATTGCAAAACGTGCAGAGGATATCTCTTTCTTCATTGCGATATAAATCGGCTGAGGTTATCCCAACTTTTTCGAATCGTACCTAAAAACAACCCAACTCCTTAACTCTTCGAAAACACATAAAACGAATTCACATCAAATTCAGCATGTCATGGAATTCATGCCCTGGGTAATGCCATACCGAATTTTTCATTCCATAACATAGTAACAACATATTACAAAAGAATAAAAATGGTTCTTCCGGAATAATCGTACTTTTGGGTAACGTCGAAAGCAACAATCCGTCGGAGGTTATCTCTTCCGGCCGCCGCTCGTCTTCAGTGTAATATACTGGGATCATACGTTTAAATATTTCAGACTCACGAAGTCGGGGTGATCCATTTATCTCCTTTAAGTGTTACGGGTAGACAAAAAAAACCTTGAACAAACAGGGAATCCTCCTCTCTTTTCAATTTTCTTTTCGGATTCTTTGTTGAATCTGCTATTGGTAACAATACTACCAGTTACTCTGCTAATAAAAAACGGTTCTTCCGGATTGCTACTTTCAGTTTTTACAAAAGTACGCTTCATACAGATGAACCTAAAAACCTGCTTATCCGTTGACTACAATGAATATCAACCCGTTCCTCGGAGAAAATACACCACTTCCGTCATTACATCGCGTCATCATGAATTATCCTCATAGTACGATTCATGATGTGAAAAACCATGTAATTACAGCCCTTGATGCGGCGCTGCCCCAGAGTGGAATACAGATCGGACATCATGTGGCAATAGGTGTGGGCAGCCGGGGCATTTCACATCTTCCTCTCATAGTAAAGACTCTTTGCGATCAAATAAAAGCTCTTGGAGCAATACCAATAATAATTCCTGCCATGGGCAGTCATGGGGGAGCTGAAAGTCTGGGACAGTTAAAGGTACTTGAATCTCTTGGCGTTACAGAAGAATATTGTGAAGCAAAGATTCTCTCATCCATGGATGTGATGAAAATTGACGAGATTATGGACAATGTCCCGGTTTATTTTTCAAGAGACAGTCTTTCCATGGATCACTCACTCATTATAAACCGGATCAAACCCCACACCAAATTCAAGGGACAGATCGAAAGTGGCCTCTATAAAATGCTGTGTATCGGCATGGGGAAACATCAAGGCGCAATGGCTATTCATCAAGCTGCTCTTCGTCATGGTTTCTCCGCAGTTATTAAAACTGCAGGAGACAGCATTCTACAACATGCCAATTTCCGTTTCGCTCTAGGAATCGTCGAAAACCAGCACGATGAACCCATTGAAATCCAGGCAATACATTCCTGGGATTTGTTTGATCAGGAAATAAAGCTTCTTGAAAAAGCCAAAGCCCATTTCCCAAAGCTTCCGTTTAAAAACCTCGATGTTCTCGTCATCGGAAAAATCGGCAAAGATATAAGTGGTGCCGGCATGGACCCAAATGTTACAGGAAGGGCTTTTGATCTTATGGAGGATGATTTTTCCAAGAACATTTCCGTCACTCGCATTGTCCTTCTCGATCTTTCTGAAAAGAGCCAGGGGAATGGCATTGGCCTTGGAAACGCAGACATCATCACCGAAAAACTTTTCAGAAACCTCAATTATGAAAAAACCCTTGTCAATGCCTTAACAAGCATCTCCCTTCGCAAGGCCTTTATCCCTATTCGCATGGAAGATGATAAAAGTGCCATTAAAACAGCTCTTCTCACAACCGGCATACGTAATACGGAGAAACTGCGAGTGGTTATTATCAAAGACACGCGCCATGTTTTGGAATTTTGGGCAAGCTCAGCCCTCCTGGATGAACTCGGCACTCTTCCTGAAGCAACTGTCCTGGAGAACGTTGAACTTCAGTTCACCCAAAATGGAGACCTTGACCTTTTTCAAGCTTCTTTTGCGCCCTGAAACTCAGCCTGCCGGCATGGAAGGGTGGGAGCTGTTCTCAACACCTGGAAGGATCTTCCTGACAAGCAGATTCGTTTCGTTTCTCGGACAGTCGCAGGGCTCGGCGAGAAATCGCCTCCCGGTTTCTCCGGGAATCTTCTTCCGTGACTAATTCCAATGGTGGCACCGCAACCGGACGTTGATTTTCATCCAGCGCGACGAAGGTCAGATAGGCTGAGGCCAGGTGGGTAATCGTACCTGCCATAAGATCTTCGGTTTCTACTCTGACGCCGACTTCCATGGAAGTCGTCCCAACCATGTTGACGCTAGCCTTGACTGTCACCAGATTACCGATGAACGACGGTTTATGGAAGTCGAGCCGATCTATGGAAGCGGTAACGCAGATCTTCCTGGTATGTCGGACGGCCACCACACCGGCGGCGTTGTCGATTTCCTTCATGATCACCCCACCATGCACGATACCCGCAGGATTTGCGTCTTCGGGCAGCATGACTCTGGAAATGACAACACTGGAATCGCTGGATCCTTTTGTATTCTGCATAAAAATTTCTCCTTTGAAAAATCCCTCTAAAACACCTGTCATGATCGTGGAAACTATCCGCCAAAATCATCGCATGTCAAATGCTACACTGCTGCCTTTGGAAAGGCAACAAAAGGACTAAACCTTATCCGCCCTCCACAAAATCTCACAAACAGGAACTTCCCAGGATTGACAAATACAGCGATCCGCATACTCTTTTTCCGTCATGTCCGCCTTCCCCCATCTCACCATCGCGAGGACTTTTATCTCCACTATGGAATTAATTTTCGGCATCCATGTATCACGCGCTGCTTTGGAAAGGCGGCTAATGGCTGTTCCATCGTGATACGTGAGGTATATATGCTCATCACGAATTACGATCTTGAGTTGATCACCATTTCTGCAACGTTTAAGAGCATCATGTATTCTATGGTCATTTTGAAATTTTCCGGCATACCCGAGATACAGATCCTTCATTCCGAGAATATGGTACCTTTTGTTGGGAAACGCACTCTTCTCCGGCACCTCAACCCGCCGTCTCAACAGGAAATCTCCAACCAGATTCTGGGTATGTGGATTCCTCCAGCTCTCAAGTTCCAGAAGCTGAAGTGTTTCTCTGGCCCTGGTCATGGCAACATAATAAAGTCGTCGCTCCTCTTCCATTTCCGTACCGCTCATCTCACGCCAACTGGCTCCCAGAATAAATACATGATCAAACTCCAGGCCTTTGACTGAGTGCACCGTAGACAGAAACACCCCATTGTTCAGATGCCTCGATCGATGCTGGTCAGCTAAGGACTCATAGAGATAATCCTCAATCTTTGGTACCGGCTGGGGCCGCGTATTCGTCTCATCATGCCACTGATCAAGGAGAAGCCGCAAATGAGCCTGCCAGATATTGTCGTTTTCAGGTAATTCCGGCAGAAATCGCAGAAGCGCGATGGACGATAACTGCTCCGCCCGATTCTCTTTCAGGTAATGCAGCAGTGTCGAATACTCTCTGATGCGCGGCAAACCCGGGAAAGAGCTTTTTCCCCAGTTCAGATTTACTGGGATTTTCTCCTCCTCAAAGCAGATTCGTATGAGATCCAATTCTTGCCATTCACGAGCCAGTATAGCCGTATTGGTTAAAGAAAATTGATCGCTCAAGCCTTTGAGTCGATTGAGTTCACCTAACACAGCAACAGCTTGCTCCACCGCATCCTTAACCTGCAGAACCTGCACCCGGCCTTGGCTCAGGTGATCCCTACGTTGCCAATTTCCGCCTTTAGGCAGCCTATTCCGAGCTTTATTGACAACGATGGGATGGTCAGTCTTCATCCTATCCACGTTTTGGGCAATAAACCGGTTCGAAGCTTCAATGATATTGGCGGAAGATCGGTAATTCTCGACAAGATACCGGACGGACGAACTGTAGTCTTCCTGGAATCGTTTAATAAAATCAACATTTGCCCCGCGAAAACGATAGATGTTCTGATCATCATCGCCAACGGCCAGGATTGCAAGCTTCAGGTCACTTTCTTCCAAAGTTCTCCCGGCAAGAAGTGAGACAAGTTCGTATTGATCGTCATCGATATCCTGATACTCATCAACCAGGATATGACTGAATCGGCCAACGAGGATATCCCGTGCTGAGTTTTGTTCAAAACCAAGTGCGTCGACCTCCCCCCTGAGCAACGAGTTGGCATCCTGAATTATATGTGAATAATCAATCTCTTCAGTTCGTTTTGAGGGAGTATTCGAGACAAGCGATCTTCCCGTCAATCTCAGAGCAAGTCCATGGAAGGTCAAAGTAGTCACCCTGCGGCTATCCGCCCCCACAAGATCCCTGATCCGTTTTCTCAAGCTGAGTGTGGCTCCACGATTGAAGCAGAGAACAAGTATCGCCCGAGGAGGTACTCGCTCAACCCGTAATAAATAGGCAACGCGATGAGCCACTACACGGGTTTTGCCTGAACCCGGGCCGGCAAGGATCAAGATATTGGCGTCTGGTTTTGCTGTTACTATTTTTTCCTGACTGCGATTATGAAGGTCGTCGACAATGCGCTGATAGGATTGTTCGGTTGTCGCCAGTTCGAGATACTTCTCCCTTCCGGAGAAGTATCGTTTGACAAAATCTGCTTTGTCATCCTTAAAATACGAGGCGATCAGATTCTTGGCCAAGGCCAGTTTATCAAGGGCTCGCCGTGCGTATTCGTTCATTACATGGATCTGGAAATTTCGTTCCTTGTAATGGGTCTGCAGTGGTTCAAAGTCTGCTTTCGTATATCCCTTTTTACGGTTTTCCTCGTGTAGGACCAGCGTCATACCCTGTCTGAAGACAGCCAGCCCTTGTTGCAAATCGATCACCGACTGTTCGTGCATAAATGTCAAGGCACGCTCTGCAGCGGCTAACGGGTCTTTCAACATGGGCAAAAGAATCAGGTCCTTGCGCAACCCCTGTGTCAGCCCTTCAAGCGTAAACTCGACAAGCAGGTTTCCATTCGGCTTGCTGCCGGATGGCACCGCGCGATAAATGATGCCGAGTGTAACGGCTGCAGCCTGCCGGCGAATTGTAACGGTCTTGTCCAAAGATTCCCAATCACGATGCAACTGCACCGAGTAGATATCTCCTCCCGTAGCTGCGACGGTAATGCTTCCTTTCTGTCCGGCAATGCCTTTGCCATCCCTGCTCAATCCATAGAGAATGATTCGCAGACTCTGGGGCGTGCTGTATTCATACCCTGCATCGATTAACTGCTGGTTGATTTGTCGCAAGTCAAGGGTAAGTGGTGTTTCACTATCCGCATCGGGAGCATTCTCCTTTAATAGCTTTATGAGCTCATTTTCCAGTCCGCTTAATCGTGACAGCCGAATCTTCGAGCTATCCTTTGTCTTGTAGCGGATAAATGCCGAGAGCGTTGTCTCCTTGGTCAGCAAACCTTCCCGTGCCATATCGTCAAGTGTCCGTATGACACGCTGAGCCTCGGTTTCGGTGTCCGGATCATCCTTCTGCTTTCCAAAAGAGGTAAGGCTGGCAATCTCATCTGCACTAAATCCTTTACTGTGATTTCGTTCCATGAGCAGCTGCATGATGGCCAGCCAACGCTCCTGCTGCCGTTTTGAAAGGTTGAGTTCGGCAATGCGCCTTCGTGCCTCCTCGAGATTGTGCATAAGAGGTTTTCCCTGGAATACTCGGGTATTATTCTCTTTTCGTTCGAGATGCCCGGCCCGCTCCAGCCAGGCAATCGCCGTCCTGATCTTTGTATCGGGATTTCCGAACTCCTCGGGGTCAATATCAACGGAATCCAGTCGAATGATTTCTCCTGAAGTGAGAACGATACTCTCACGGCCTTTTGCTGCAGATTGGATCCCTTTGAGCAGTTGAGCAATGTCTTTTTGCGTCAAACGCGAACGGGAACTGAGGCTGAACTGCCCCTCGATGTCCTGTTCTGCGAAAATCAAAATGCATTCAGCCTGTTTCCTGTCCCGACCCGCGCGTCCGGCCTCCTGGAGATAATTTTCCAAAGAGCCGGGTATATCCGCATGGATGACCAGCCTCACATCATCCTTGTCTATGCCCATGCCGAAGGCATTGGTCGCGCAGATAATCGGCGTGACTCCATGAATGAAGTTGTCCTGGATTCGCCGCTTCCATGTCGGCTCCAGCCCGGCATGGAAGGCCTCCGCCTCATACCCGGATTGTTGCAGAAGCTCGGCTATCTGCTCCGTTTTCTTCCTGGTCGAACAATAGATGACAACACTGCCGGTCCCGTCATACCGTGCTTTGATAAGCTCCTGGAGCACATGATTTTTTTCATGGGGAGTTACCGATGACACCTCGTATTGCAGATTCGTTCGCTCATGCCCTCCTTCAAACTCAATCACCCGCAGGCCAAGCTCGCTTTGCACAATATCGACGATTTCCAATCGCACATCATTTTTAGCGGTTGCCGTAAAACACTGGACAGGCGGCATCATCGCCTTGGCTTTTACGGCAAATTCACGAATAAATTTTATGGCATAGAGGTAATCGGGCCTGAAGTCATGGCCCCATTTGGAAAGGCAATGCGCCTCATCAAATATCCAGGCGCCTATCTCCCGCTGATTGATCGTTGCAATAAAGGATTTGTTGCGGAGTTGTTCCGGCGATACATACAGAATACCGATATCACCCAACCGTACACCCTCCTGAACTGCGCCTCGTTCGGGAAGGGTCTGCAGACCGTATATTGCTGCGGCCATCCGTGTGCCGGTGTTATTTGAAAAATTATCGACCTGATCCTTCATCAAGGCCTGCAATGGGGAAATCACGATGCTGAGCATATTCCTGCGCTGATAGCGCATCAGTGCGGGCAAAAGAAAACACAGGGATTTCCCGCCACCTGTCGGGAGTGTGGCAAAAATCGTGGCATTGGCAGAGGCTGCCTTGACGATCTCTTGTTGCAGACTTTTCCCGTCGAGCGTTACCGGGGTTTCCCTGAACCCGTCAAAACCAAAGTACCGTTTAAGATAGTATTCAGGGTCATGATGCTGACTGCAATAAGCGCAGGACTGTACGTCGCAGGAGACCTCTCGCAGACGATGCAACAGCGATGGAATCTGAGAATATCTGTGCCGTACCCATGGGGGAAGAACGGAATTGCCTCCGGCAACACTCAACCACGCGCAGATATAGGCAAATTGCGGATGTTCGATTTCACCATCCTCAAGCTGATCGACAATAGCCTGAACGGCAGTGCCACAGGCATGTTTGGACGCGTACCAGGAGAATGCCTCGTAGAGATCATCTCCTGTAAGCGCCGGGACACCTAATGCTTTAAGAGCCTGAGCCGTGCCAACAAGTGTATTTTCAACCTCCAGGAAGCTCCTGTACAAAAGCGGTATATCGACACCTTGCGCCAGCTGTTTTGTAAACGCCTCCCATTGTTCGGAGAATATCCGGCCGGCTAGTGCGGCATCTTCTGCCGGATTGTTGATACTGTCTCTGACTATTTGATAGTCTTTTACGAGTCGATGATATGGATTTTCCGGAAAGGCAAGAGGCGAGAGGTAGAGCGTATCTACCGCCGGTTTTCGAAGGATTTCCAGGTTTGGAGACGATTCTTTAAGGCGCGGGACATCATGTTCGATGATATTATGGCCGAGAAGATACTTAGCGTCCTTGCCGAACTGATCAAGATCATGGAGAAAATTTTTATCGATTTGTTGCTTGGGTGAAGAAGAAAAAACCTCGCCTTTGAAAACAGCGCCAATCGAATAGATACCATTTTCTTCATTGACCTCAATATCAAGAAGCAGACATCGTTGAAGAAATTCTTGGCATGTATTCGACATCGGGTTTTACACAGGTCTCTTTTCCAGGTCTTCTGCAATTTCTCTAAACAACTCGAGTTCAGCTTCCAGGTCTTCAACTCTCTCAGAGGTGATTATC
>Ga0307440_1000932_pt1 | contig 14455 bp, 12 predicted proteins | sample SalMarWE160410MG_FD_202150 | JGI IMG/M metagenome (GOLD analysis project Ga0307440, IMG submission 202150) | Salt marsh sediment microbial communities from the Plum Island Ecosystem LTER, Massachusetts, United States - WE1604-10 | ecosystem: Environmental > Aquatic > Marine > Intertidal zone >... | reverse complement strand
GACCGATTTTCATAAAAAAAATCGTTGATGCGGTCAGAGGCCGGGACGGGGTTCCCTTTTTGACCGACGCCAATACCCTCTACGTGGGAAACCGCAGCCACGGGCCGGGGCATCTCAGCGCGGCGATCGGAAACGGCTTTGCCTATGCGGTGGTGGGCGCGCCGCTGGTGATTGCCGACGGCCTGCGGGGAAGGAGCGAAACCGCGGAGCGGGTGGCTGGAAAGCACTTTGAAACCGTTTACATCGGATCCGAGATTGCCGCTGCCGACGCGCTGGTGTCCGTGGCGCACGTCAAGGGCCACGAGCTGACGGGCTTCGGCGGCGCGCTGAAGAACATCGGCATGGGAAGCGCAAGCCGGAGGGGGAAACTGGCCCAGCACTGCATGGTGGCGCCCAAGATAAAGGGGAAAAAATGCATCGGATGCGGCGAGTGCATCCCTCACTGCACGGCCGGCGCCATCCTGCTGGTGGAGAATCGGGCCGTTATCGACTCGGAAAAATGCGTCGGCTGCGGGCAATGCATCCTGGTATGCCCCAGGGAGGCGCCGGCCATCCAGTGGGATCAGTCCATGGCGGTGTTCCAGGAGAAGATGGTGGAATACACGCGGGGGGTTCTGGAAAAAAAACGCGGCAAGACCCTGTGCGTGAATTTTCTCATGGACATTTCGCCCGCCTGCGACTGCGTACCCCTGAGCGATGCCCCCATCGTGAAGAACATCGGCGTGTTGGCCAGCATCGATCCGGTTGCCATCGACCAGGCCGCCGTGGACCTGGTGAACGCCGAGCCGGCCCTGGCCGGCACCTGTCTCGAAACCAACCGGGAGGCAGGGGCGGATAAATTCAAGGGGCTTTACCCGGACATCGATTGGGCGGTTCAGCTGGATTACGCGGAAGCCCTGGGGCTTGGAACCCGGGCCTACCGGCTGGAGAAGTTATAGGGGTTTTTCTTGCCATGGACGGCCCTCTTGCCGTATGTTGGTGGCAGTGCGTCGGTGGCGCATAAAAGATGAATATCCTCCTAATTGGAACCCAACACGCGGCAGAATATAAGGGCCGCGGCACGTCACTCCATCGGCCTGAAGCGCATTAACCGGCTACAACCGCTTCCATAATCAACGAGCCAAGAGGATTTTGATGGAACATCTATTCTTTCCGGAAACCGTAGCGGTTGTCGGTGCCTCCCGTCATCCGGGTAAGGTCGGCCATGACATTCTCGCCAACCTGGTGGCAGGAGGGTTTGCGGGCAGGATCATCCCCGTAAACCCGTCAGGCGGGCAATTGCTGGGGCTCAAGGTCTACGAGCGCCTTGAAGCATACCCCGGAAACATCGACCAGGTCGTGGTGGCCGTGCCCAGGGACCAGGCCCTCGACGCGGTGAAGGCGGCCCTGGCCAAGGGAGCGCACAGCGTTGTCATGATCACCGCCGGGTTCAAGGAAACGGGGGAAGCGGGGGCTGCCCTGGAGGAGGAACTTGCCGGGATGTGCCGACGCGCCGGTACCCGGCTTTTGGGGCCCAACTGTCTGGGGCTGCTCAATACCCGGCACCGGCTCAACAGCTCCTTTGCCGGCGGGATGCCCCTGGCCGGCAATATCGGTATCTTCTCCCAATCCGGTGCCCTTTGTACCTCCATTCTGGACCTGGCGGCGGGCCGTCATCTGGGTCTGTCCAAGCTCATCAGCATCGGTAACAAGGCGGACGTGAGCGAGGACGATCTGTTGTCCTACTTCGCCACGGACCCGGACACGGATGTGATTGTGGGGTATCTGGAGAACATCCTCTCCGGTGACAGCTTCATCAAGATCGCGGCCGATACCTGCGCGGTCAAGCCCGTCATCATTCTGAAATCAGGCACCAGCGAGGCCGGACAGCGCGCCGCCGCCAGCCACACGGGCGTTCTGGCCGGCACCGATACCGCCTACGGTGCGGCCTTCAACCGCTCGGGGGTTATCCGGGCCGATACCTTCGATGCGCTTTTCGATTATGCCACGGCCCTGTCCATGCAGCCGCTACCCAAGGGGGACCGGGTCCTCATCATCACGAACGCCGGCGGACCCGGCACCATGGCCGCCGACGCGGTGGAGCATGCCGGGATGCACGTGGCGCAGCTGGCCGGGAACACCGCCGCCGCCCTTCGTGCCCGGCTGCCTGCTGCCGCCAGCGTGGGAAATCCCGTGGACGTCCTGGGGGACGCGCCGCCGGAGCGGTACGCCGATTCGCTCATTGCGGCCCAGAAGGATGATGCCGTGGACGCCATCATCGTGATCCTGACCCCCCAGGCCATGACGGATCCCAAGGAGACGGCCCGGGTCATCGCCCGGTCCATCGATGGGAGTAAACCCGTTCTGGCCTCCTTCATGGGTGGAAAGGAGGTCATGCCCGGCCGTCAGGAGCTCTCCGCGGCCCGGCTGCCGGACTATGCGTCTCCGGAGCGGGCCGTGGCCGCCCTCAAGGTCATGCACCGGTACGCCGCCTGGCGTTCCCGGCCGCCCCGGGTCGTGACCCGTTTCCGGGTCAACCGGGTCCGGGCCGGACGCATCGTGACCCGGAGCCGGGCCCACGGCATCTTTCAGCTCAACGAGGTGAAGGCCAAGAAGATCCTCGATGCCTATGGGTTCAACATTCTCCCCGGGCGCCTTGTCACCTCGGCCCAGGAGGCCGTGGAGACCGCCCGGCGGATCGGGTTCCCCGTGGCCATGAAAATCGTCTCGCCGGACATCGTCCATAAGAGCGATCTGGGCGGGGTGAAACTCGATCTGTCCAGTGCCCAGCAGGTCCTGGACGGATTCGAGCTCATCATGCTGCGCATCCGTCAGCAGGTTCCCAATGCCCGGATCGAGGGGATCTATCTGGAGAAGATGGCCGAGGCGGGCTTCGAGGTCATCATCGGCATGAGCCGGGATCCCCAGTTCGGGCCCATGCTCATGTTCGGCCTGGGTGGCATCTTCGTGGAGGTGATGAAGGATGTTACCTTCTACCTGGCCCCCATTACCCAGGAGGAGGCCATCCAGATGCTCAAATCCACCCGCTCCTACGACATCCTCGAGGGCAGACGGGGACAAAAAGGCGTCGATATCCCCGCCATCGCCACCGGCCTCCAGCGCATCAGCCAGCTGGCCACCGATTATCCAGAGATTGTGGAACTGGACATCAATCCCTTTATCGTCGGGGCCGTGGGCAGCGATCCGGTGGTGGCCGATGCCAGGATTACCCTGGCCGGTCCTGGAGATGTCCCCATGAAAGGCAAGGCGAATGGAATTTAACGCAAACTGGCGGGAACGCTACCGGACCATGGTCAGCACGGCCCCACAGGCCCTGGAGGCGGTGCGTTCCGGCCACCGGGTATTTATCGGCACCGGTTGCGGGGAGCCCACCCTGCTGATCGATGCACTGACGGCGCGGGCGAACCAACTTGCCGACGTGGAGATCGTCCAGCTCTTCACCAAGGGGGACGCCTCCTACGCCCAGCGTAAGTATGCCGATTGCTTCCGCCTCAATTCCTTTTTCATCGGCCAGAACGTTCGGGGCATGATCCAGGAGGGGCTGGGCAGCTACACCCCCATCCTGCTGTCCACCATCCCGCACCTTTTCAACTCCGGCCAGCTGCCCGTCGATGTGGCCCTCATCCAGGTGACCCCACCCAACGAGCACGGCAAGGTGAGCCTGGGCATCTCGGTGGATATTGTCAAAAGCGCCATCGAGAACGCGGCCCTGATCATCGCCCAGGTCAATCCGCAGATGCCCTGGACCCGGTGCGAAAGCCTCGTGGATGTCAACGACCTGGACGTCCTGGTGCCGGCCGATGTGCCGCTCATCGAGCGTGCGGACGAGCCGCCCCACGAGGTGAGCCGCCGGATCGGTCGGAATGTCGCCGCCCTGATCCCGGATGGGGCCACCATCCAGTTCGGCCTGGGTCGGATGGACGTCCTGGGCCGGATTCCCCATGCCGCCATCGAATTTCTCAAGGACAAGAAGAACCTCGGGATCCACAGCGAGATGATCACCGACGCCGTCCTCGATCTGATCGAATCCGGCGCGGTCAACGGCTCCCGGAAGAGCAGCGACCGGGGCCGCATCGTCACCAGTTTCTGCATGGGCACCCGGCGCCTCTATGACTATGTGGATGACAATCCGCTCTTCTGCTTCAGGCCCACCGAGTATGTGAACGATGCCAACGTCATCAGTCAGCAGACCCGGATGGTGTCCATCAACGTGGCCCAGGAGATCGATCTCACGGGTCAGGTCTGCTCCGAGTCCTTCGAGGGGATGCTCTACTCGGGAATCGGCGGGCTGGTGGATTTCAACCGGGGCGCCGCCCTCGCCAAGGAGGGGCACGCCATCATCACCCTGTCCAGCACCACCATCGATGGGAGTCGCTCCAAAATCGTTTCCCAGCTCAGCCGGGGCTCGGGCGTGGTGATCACCCGGGGTAGCGTCCACTATGTGGTAACCGAGTACGGGGTTGCCTACCTCTATGGAAAGAGCATCCAGGACCGGGTCATGGCCCTCATCGCCATCGCGCATCCGGATTTCCGGGAGCAGCTCTTCCAGGAGGCCATCGACGCCCACTATATCCGGCCCGATATGGCGGCGGTGGAGGGCAAGTTCCTCATGCCCACGGACGAGTCCGTTCGTACCAGCCTGCTCCTTGACGACGGCACCCAGATCAACTTCAGGTCCATCCAGCCCACGGACGAGCCCAGCATGCGGGACCTGATGTACGATCTGTCCCGGGAGACCGTCTATTATCGATTCATGAGCCACCAGGCCACCTTTTCCCACAAACAGATCCAGGATTTCGTCTATGTCGACCACCGCCGGGACGTGGCCATCGTGGGCACGGTGCCGGAGGCCTATGGCGAGGACATTATCGCGGTCGGCCGCTATTTTCTCGACGAAAAGACAAACCGCGCGGAGGTGGCCTTTGTCATTCGGGACGACTGGCAGAACCGGAACATCGGCAGGTTCCTTTTCAGGCACCTGGCCGCCCTGGCCAAGCGCAACGGCATTGCCGGCTTCACCGCCGAGGTCCTGCGGGGCAATCCGCGCATGCAGGCCATTTTCAGCCACTCCGGCTACAAGGTGACCACCCGCCTGGAGGGGGGGGTCTACAGCTTTGTCATTGATTTCTGATCCTTGCCGAGAGCCTGTCTCTCGCACTTGACGATCGGAATCGGAATCGCTATGGGTATCGAATGGGCGCAACAGACTTCGATACCGATTTCGACTGCAAAATTTCAAATATCTTTGGATAGTCCTTAAATTGGCTCTTGACAGACATTCGAATGTCATTTAGAAAGAGCGGATTCTTACGAAGAGGAGCCAGTGCAGTGAAAAAATATACTTACAGCGCGAAGGATTCGGACAATCAGGGGAAATGGCTGGTGGTGGACGCGAGCGAGGCCATTCTCGGTCGCCTGGCATCCGCCGTGGCCTACCGCTTGAGGGGCAAACACAATCCCCTCTACACCCCCCACGCGGATACCGGCGATAGTATCATCGTGATCAACGCGGAAAAAATCGTTCTCACGGGCCGGAAACTCGATCAGAAAAACTATTACCGCCACAGTGGGTACATGGGGGGAATCAAGAGCATTACCGCCAAGAAACTACTGGAAAAGCGGCCGGAGGATGTGATCCGGTTCGCCGTCAAGGGGATGCTGCCCAAGAACCGGCTCGGCCGGAAGCTCATCAAGAAGCTTCATGTGTATGCCGGCGAAAGCCACCCCCATGGCGCCCAACAGCCCGAAGCCATCACCCTCTAATAACGCATCAGACTGGGATTCGATATGACGCAAGAAACCTATTACGCAACCGGAAGACGGAAAAGCGCCATCGCAAAGACCTGGATCACCCCCGGAACCGGCCAGATCGTGATCAACGGTCGGTCCATGGATGATTATTTCACCTTTGAAACCGCCAAGACCATCATGACCCAACCGTTGATGCTCACCAACCTGCGGGAACGGTACGACATCCGTGTCAGCGTCACGGGTGGCGGCATCACCGGCCAGGCGGGGGCCATCCGCCACGGCGTCACCCGCGCTCTGATGCTGGCGGACCCGGACCTGCGGCCGGTGCTCAAGAAGGCCGGCTTCGTCAGACGCGACCCCAGGGCCAGAGAGCGGAAAAAATACGGTCAGAAGGGGGCCCGCGCCCGGTTCCAATTCTCCAAACGTTAAATTCCAATCCCCCCTGCAAGAGCCAAAAGGGAATAGGGCGCTGCCCCTGTTCCCTTTTTTTATTAGACGGCAAAATAATAACAACATGACCCTAACGTCTAATCAAAGGTATTTGAAATTTCCGAGTGACCCGCTACGCCATTGGCAAAAGCAGCGGTGGGGCAGGCCGGTATCGGGGGTGGGCGACGGCGGGTCCGGGCCGGAAAAGGGATATGACCCAAATTCATCTTTTCATCGAAATCCTCAATGCAGATTGAAAGATAGCGTAACGGACTCTCGTCGAAACGCTTTTTCGTAAAAATTCCAGATAGCTTTCATGATGTTTCCTCCCAAATAGCGCTTGACTTGCGGGTGGGATCATTACTAAAAATGGCCACCATGAGGAACGGCGTCTGCTCCCCAGTCAGGGGGCCCCTGTCTTTTTCATATCGGGATCGAAATCGCTATCGAAATCGGGGTCGAATACCGGAAGGATTTCGATGGCGATTTCGATCCGGAAATATCAAATATTATTGGTTAAGTTTTTATCAAACGGAGGAATGGCAATGACGGAACATCGCATATACAACTTCAACGCGGGACCTGCGGCCCTGCCCCTGCCGGTTCTGGAAGAGATTCAGGCATCGTTCTTAAACTTCAAGGGTTCGGGAATGTCCCTGGTGGAGGTCAGTCACCGCTCCAAGTGGTTCGATGATGTCATCAACGATGCCGTCGTCCGGATCAAACGGCTTCTGAAACTGGATGACAACTTCGAGGTGCTCTTCCTCCAGGGGGGCGCCAGCTCCCAGTTTTTCATGATTCCCATGAACCTTCTGCCCGAGGGCCGGTCCGCGGACTATGTCAACACCGGCACCTGGTCCACCAAGGCCATCAAGGAGGTGGAACTCCAGGGGAAAAGCGCCGATGTGGTCGCCTCCTCCAAGGACCGGGATTTCTGCTACATTCCCAAGAATGTCGTTTTCAACAGCGACGCCGCCTATGTCCACATCACCACCAACAACACCATCAAGGGAACCCAGTGGGCACAGATGCCCGATACGGGCGGCGTTCCCCTCGTCGCCGATATGTCCTCGGACATCCTGAGCCGGCCCTTCGATCCGGCCCCCTTCGGTCTCTTCTATGCCGGCGCCCAGAAGAACATGGGTGCGGCCGGGGTCTGCGTGGTGGTGATTCGAAAGGACATGCTTGAGCGGGTGCCTGAAAATCTGCCGAGCATGGTGAAATACACCACCTTTGCCGCCAAGAATTCCCTCTACAACACGCCTCCCTGCTTTGCCATTTACACGGTTCAACTGGTGAGCAAATGGCTGGAGGAGGAAATCGGCGGTATCGAGAAAATGGCGGAGATCAACCGTCAGAAGGCGGATCTGCTATACGGATTCATGGACTCCGGTGATTTTTATCGGGGAACGGCCGATGCGGACAGCCGTTCTTTCATGAACGTCACCTTCCGTCTTCCCAGCGAGGACCTGGAGAAGCAGTTCATCCAAGAAGCCCTTGAAAACGGGTTCGGCGGCCTCAAGGGACACCGGTCCGTGGGCGGGTGCCGGGCCTCCATCTACAATCCCATGCCGTTGAAGGCCGTGGCGGACCTGGTGGACTTCATGAAGACCTTCGAAAAGAAAAACGGGTGATCTTGGCGTAATCGGGGAGTAGTCGGGAATTCATCCGGCATAGAAAAAAAGGGGCCTCCCACGGGAGGCCCCTTTTTTTGTTCCACAGTTGCAACAACGGGGAGCTACTAAATGTCAAACACGGCACCCCGGTCGGCGGAGGTGACGTGGGCCAGATAGCGGGCGAGCCATCCGGCCTTGACCTTGGGGGTAAAGGGCGGCAGATGGGCCATGCGGCGGTTCAGTTCCGATTCGGGCACCAGAAGCGCCAGGGTTCTTTTCTCCGCGTCGATCCGGATCCGATCCCCGGGTTGAATCGCCGCAATGGGGCCGCCGGCGGCGGCCTCCGGTGAGATGTGACCCACGCAGAGCCCCCGGGTGCCGCCGGAAAAACGGCCGTCCGTGATGAGGGCGGTCTTGAGGCCGGCGCCCGTAATGGCCGCCGTGGGCGCCAGCATCTCCTGCATGCCGGGGCCGCCCCTGGGGCCCTCGAACCGGATCACCACCACATCTCCGTCCCTGACCTTTCCCTCCAGGATGCCGGAGAGGGCCTCCTCCTGGGATTCATAGACAACGGCCGGACCCTCGAACTGCATCATATCCCGATCCACCCCCGCCACCTTGACCACGGCCCCCCGGGGGGCGATGTTGCCGAAGAGGACCGCCAGTCCCCCGTCCCGGGTAAAGGCCTTTTCAGCGGATCGAATGACGTCGCCGTCCGGTTCGGGCGCCTTTTCGACGGCATCCGCCAGGGTGCCGTATACCGTTTTGGCGGAAAGGGTGAGAGGCCCCGCGCCATGGGACGAGATTTCCTTCAAAATGGCGGAAATTCCGCCGGCCGCGTGAACATCCTCCAGGTGCACCTCGGGCCGGGAGGGCGACACCTTGCAGATGCAGGGCGTTGTGGCCGACAGCCGGTTGATGCGTGCCAGATCATAGGAAATGCCGGCGGCGGACGCCAGGGCCAGGGTGTGGAGAACCGTGTTGGTGCTGCCGCCCATGGCCATGTCCGCCATGAAGGCATTGTCGATGGCAGCCTCGGTGATGATGTCCAGGGGCCGGATGTCCCTTTCAAGGCAATGGACCAGGGCGCCGGCGGCGGCCTTCATGAGATCGATGCGGCCGGGGTTTAACCGGGTGCGGTGCTTTTCCGCATCTGCCCAGAGCTCGGCGGTGAGGGTGCCGTTTCCGGGAAGGGCCATACCGATGGCCTCGGCCAGGCAGTTCATGGAATTGGCCGTGAACATGCCCGCGCAGGACCCGCACCCCGGGCAGCTGGTTTCCGCCAGCTCGTCCAGGGCCGATTCGGTGATCTTGCCGGCGGCATGTTTCCCAAGCCCCTCGTAGACGGTGATGAAGTCCCCGCCGCCGGCGCTGGCCAGCATGGGACCGCCGGAAACGTAAACGGCCGGAATGTTGAGGCGAGCCATGGCGTTCAGCATCCCGGGGCCGATCTTGTCGCAGTTGCCGATACCGATCCAGGCATCACAGGGATGCGCCGTGATCACCGATTCGATCTGATCGGTAATGAGCTCCCTGGAGGGCAGGGAGTACTTCATGCCGAAATGCCCCATGGCGATCCCATCGCAGATGGCGGCGCCGATATTGGCGTACCAGACGTTGCAGCCCAGCCGTTCGAGTTCCTGGCGTACGATGTCGCCCAGAATGTGGAGGTGGGCATGCCCCGGTATGTGGGTGGTATGGGAGTTGATCACGGTCACAAATGGCCTGGAAAGGGCCTTGAGGTTTCCGATCACCCCGGCGGCTTTCATGAGGGAGGCCGGCGGGTGCTTGGTTTTCCCCTCTGTTATGATACGGCTGCCCCTTTGGCGAAGGGCCGAAATGCCCTCGTTGATGACCGGTCCGTCCATGCGTTCTTTTCTGTCCATGGTGTTCTCCCCTGTGAGATCTTCATTAGCGGTTGTCCGGCGTCATTATCGGGAAAAGCCGGCGTTGAGTCAAATTAAAAAAGGGGTGTTTCGGAACACTTTACAAAGGGGTGCCGGTTGTGGCAAGATACTGGTCCAATAAAAGAAAGCGAGGCACTACCCCATATGGCAACAACCGAAAACGATATCGTACTGATCCACCTGGAGGGGGTTCCCCTGTCCTTTGCCCGGATCGAGAGCATCACCGCTGATGTCAAGCCGAACTGGTACCATGTCAAACTGTTGATGTTGCAGGTGCCGCTGTACGTGGTGACCTGGATTTTGAGGGATGTCTACATCGACGGCGCCCCCTTTACCATGGACGGAAAGGAGATGCGCCTGGAGCGGGTGGTCTGCCCGGAAACCGCCCGCGTCGAGGATGAAGAGGCACCGGAAGAGACGGAAACCGGCGGGGAGGAGACGCGTCCTGCGGGGGAAGCCGAAGTCATCAGTTTCTCGGATCTGAAAAAGAAGTCCTCCTGACCGGCAGCGGTGGAGGCAGGGCGTTTCGGATGAACATCGGATCGGTGCTCCTCGATGACAATACCATTTTGGCTCCCCTGGCCGGTGTTACGAACCTGCCCTTCCGCCTGATGATCAAACATGCCGGATGCGGCCTGGTCTGCTCGGAGATGGTGAGCGCCAACGGTCTGATCCATCAATCCCGCAAGACCGCCAGCCTCCTCACAACAACGGCGGATGAAAAACCCGTTTCCATGCAGATATTCGGGTCCAGCCCATCTGTCATGGCCGAGGCGGCCCGGATGGTCGAGGCCGCGGGCGCGGACATCCTCGATATCAATCTCGGGTGCTCGGTGAAAAAGATCATCAAGACCGGCGCCGGCGCGGCCCTCATGAAGGCTCCCGAAACCACCGAGAAAATTCTGTCAGCCGTGCGACAGGCCATTTCGATTCCCCTCACGATCAAGATCCGGACCGGCTGGGAGCCGTCGGGAAGGCAGGCCCTTCAAATCGCCCGCATCGCCGAGGATTGCGGCGTGGACGCCATTGCCGTCCACCCCCGGACCGCCACCCAGGCCTTCGGCGGATCGGCGGATCGGTGGATTATCGGGGAGGTGAAGGCCCATGTGGGGATCCCCGTCATCGGCAATGGGGATATCCTGGGCGCCCGGGACGGGTTGGATATGCTGCGGGAGACCGGTTGTGACGGGATCATGATCGGAAGAGCCGCCCTGGCCAACCCCTTGATCTTCGCCCAGTGTGCCGCGCTCCAGCACCACCGGCGGCCGCCGGTGCTGGATCTTGGGACCCGGTTCTCCATTATGGAACGCTACCTTTCCACATCGGTCCGCTACTTCGGGGAACCCCACGGCTGCCGGATCATGCGGAGCCGTCTCGGCTGGCTGGTCAAGGGACTGCGAAACAGCAGCCACTTCCGGGAATCGATCAAGCACCTGTCCAGTGAGGCCGAAGGATTGCGGCTGATACGCGCCTACCGCGAAGCGTTGGCAACGACCTGACCATCGTTGTTTCGGTCACAGAGGGGCTCTAAGTGAAGCTGTAACATCATAAAAGTGAACCGGATCCAGGGACGGGGGCCTCAACGCTCCGGTTGCGGCGCCCACCAGGGAGGCTTCCCATGAATGGTCTGCTGTTTATTGATGATGAAGCGGGCATCCGCCGATCGGTTTCAAGGGCGCTTAAGCGCAGCTCCTACAGGCTTCATGTGGCGGAAAACGGAATGGACGGAATCACCCTTGTAGAGCGATGTCCCCAGGAGATCGCTACGGTCATCACCGACTACAAGATGCCGGGAATCGACGGCCTTGAAACCCTCAACCGGATTCGCCGCATCAATCCGGAGATCACACGCATCCTCCTGACCGGATATGCCACCATGGAGGTGGCCATCGAAGCCACCAACGAGGGGGTTGACGGCTTCCTGACCAAGCCCTTCGACAACGTGGAATTCAGGGCCAAGATCCACGATATTTGCCTGCGGCGGCGGCTGCGCCAGTTCGTTCCCGAATCGGTCTACCTAAGAATGCAGCGGACGCCCGATGCCTTGCAGCCGGTATTTCATACGGCCTCGGTGCTCTTTGCGGACATCCGCAATTTCACACGGCTGTCCGTGGGGGTTACTCCCCAGGAAATCGCCGCCTTCCTCAACGGAGACTTTTTTTCGCCCATGGGCGAGATCGCCTTTGATTACGAGGGGACGGTGGACAAGCATCTGGGAGACGGGATCATGGTGGTGTTCGGTGCGCCTGTCGTCCATTTAGACGACGCGGTCCGGGCGGTGCAGGCGGCCCGCCAGATGCAGAAAAAGGCGGTGGAAATCGACCATCGGTTGCGCAGGAACAAGGGCTTTCGTCTGGAGATCGGTATCGGTATTGCCACGGGAGAGGTGTTGACCGGCGTGATGGGGTCTTTGAGAAAAAGGGAATATACCTGCGTGGGGATGCCCGTAAACATCGCCTCGCGGCTGCAGGCTCTGGCAAGGGGCGGTGAGATCCTCATCAGCGACAGGACCTGGCGGTGCGTGCGCGATTATGGGGAAGGTCCGGAGGCCGCGGGGGGCCTCAAGGCCCACGCCCTGCCGCCGGTAAGGGTGAAGGGGCTGGACAGTCCCCTGACCGTTTACCGGATCGTGACCTAGTGCCCATCCACTTTGTGGATGGACACGAACTATGATGGGTTGATTTTCAACGATCCGTGGGGAAACGGACCATATCGCCCGCTGCCACGCTGGTATCCGCTCCCAGGGGGGTGGCTTCGGCCGTATTGGCGGAAACGGCGCTGATCCGGATTTGTCCGGTCTTCAACCCAGGGAGAATGTATTTCGACCCATTGCTCGCCACCACCAGGTCTCCGCTGGTTCGTACCTCCAGCACATCGCCGACGGTGAACCCGGCGGCCTTGCCGAAGGGAAGGGTCGCCTTTCCGGCCGACACCGAGACAATACTTCCCTCCCAGGGCAGGTCGTTCAGCCTATTGCACATCTCCTTGGCAACACGGGAAGCCGTGTCCTTCAGTGGCTCCTGCGCGGCCTCCGCATCGAGCACCTGGTTCTGTCTCAGGCTCGCCAGGTCCTCGTCGGAGAGCGGCACCTTCACAAAGAGGGATTTGTCCAGCACCTTTGCCGCCGTGCCGGCGTCATAGAGTGCAATTTCCAGCTCTATCCGGGCCATGGGATAGGGATGTTTGAACCACAGAATTCCCCGTTTTTGATTTTCCACGGTGATATTGACCAGTTGGCCCGTTATCACGCCGTTGATCCCGCTCTTATGGCAGAGACTTGCCAGGGCGATATTGTCGGGCACCGTGTCACCGGCGGGGCTGAAGCGATCCAACGCCTGGGGATAGCGCCCATCGCCGGGAGCAATCACGATGATTCGGGAACTTCTGTCCTTAATTGCCTGAACCAGGTCGGTCATGAAACCGGTGTTTAACCGCTGCGCCACCCATGGCAGTTTGTTTGAAATGGGGAGAATGGCAATGGTGTGTTTGATTTTTCCTGCATGTTCGACGAATCCGCCGGTGGTGAAGCCAACCAGCTTTCCCCAGGTCCCGCAACCGGACAGGAGCACCAGGCAGCCGATCATTCCAAGAACCAAACAAGCCGCCTTTCCCGATGAATGGCGGTTATGTCGCGACAACGGGTTTCGTTTCACTTTCCCCCTTCATAAACGGCGGAAATGGTGGAGGTGATCCCGCCCCTGGCGCTGAACTCACCAATGATTTCCATCCGCTTCGGATCGAGGCGGCCCACCAGATCCTCCAGGATCCGGTTTACCACATGCTCGTAAAAGATGCCCACATGTCGGTACTGCAGCAGGTAATACTTAAGGGATTTCAACTCCACGATGAGGTCGTTGGGCTGGTACTTGATGACGATGGTTCCAAAGTCCGGCAGGCCGGTCATGGGGCATACGGAGGTGAATTCCGGCTGGCGGATCACGATATCGATGTCCCGTTTGGTACGATACTGATACGCGATGACGTCGATCCGTTCGGGCCGTACGATGTCCGGCTTTTCCACCGGGTAGGGTAAGGGTTGATCTGATGAAGAGCTCACGGGCTTCCTTCCAGGCAATGGCCTTTGATGAAACAACATTCGATGAATCCATCGAATGTTAAATGATGACAGATATCAGAACCGTTGCAGTCCTGTCAAATCAGCAATTCTAACTGAATTCGATTCACCGTGTTCTGTTAGAATCGCTGCTGGCTGTCAAATGGCTTGACAATCAGCGGTCTACCTGATACCAATCCACAATTATTTCGATATAATAACAGGATAATAACAGGGAAGGTGACACCATGGCATCCATGGATGAACAAGTCTTAAGGGCGGCAAAGGAAATCGTCGTCAAATTCATAGAGACGGGCCGCGTATCCCCCAGCAGTTTCCCTGAGGCCTTTAAATCCATCTATGAAACCCTCAGGACAACCGTGGACGCCACCCCTCCGGAAACCGCCGACGACCCGGAACCCCCGGGCGCACATTAGTGCACATCCGCCCAGGTGTTCCCCCATTCCATGTTCACCTTCAGCGGCACCCGCAGGGACCACACCCCCTCCATGACCTCCCGCACCAGCGCCTCGACCGCTGGCGCTTCCCCGGGCGGCACCTCGAACACCAGTTCATCGTGCACGGTCAGGAGCATATTCGAGGCGAGGGTTCTTTCCCGGAACGCGGCGTCGATCCGGATCATGGCAAGCTTGATGAGGTCCGCGGCCGATCCCTGAATCGGGGTATTGATGGCCATG
>Ga0307440_1000931_pt1 | contig 14466 bp, 11 predicted proteins | sample SalMarWE160410MG_FD_202150 | JGI IMG/M metagenome (GOLD analysis project Ga0307440, IMG submission 202150) | Salt marsh sediment microbial communities from the Plum Island Ecosystem LTER, Massachusetts, United States - WE1604-10 | ecosystem: Environmental > Aquatic > Marine > Intertidal zone >... | reverse complement strand
TCAAACACAACTATTCGAGATAAAGACTCTGCCATCAATTGCTACATGGATATGGTTGCCAAAGAGGCAGAAAGATATGCGGCGGATCACACCTCCCCCATGTCTGACCTTCTCGAAGAGATAGAACATTTCACTCTCAACCAGACTCCTTATCCCAGTATGCTGACCGGTCGGGTGGAAGGTCGATTCCTGCAATTTGTTGTTCAGTTGTCCAAGGCCTTAACGGTTGTGGAAATCGGAACATTTACTGGGTATTCGGCGCTTGCCATGGCCGAAGCGCTTCCCCCGGAGGGCATGGTGCTGACCATCGACAACAAGCCGGAACATGCCGCGATCGCCAAAGGCTTTTTTGGTAGAAGCCCTTTCGGGTCGAAAATCACTCAGCATGTGGGTGAGGCAATGGAAATCCTAAAGACCCTTCCGGATGCCACGACCGACCTTGTCTTTATCGATGCAGACAAGCGAAATTACGGTGCTTACTATCGGGAAGCAATGAGGATTCTTCGAGACGGTGGGTTGATCCTTGCCGACAATGCCCTCTGGTACGGACGGGTGTTAAATCCTCAGGACACGGACAGCAAAGCGATGGCGGATTTCAACGAATTGGTGGGAAAAGACGAACGGGTTGAGAAACTGTTCCTGACAATTCGGGATGGAATATATCTCATAAAAAAAGGTGTTGGGAACAGGCTAAGCCCTGGTCTCTAATGATCGAGGAAGGTCAACAACTCTTTGGTTATCCTGCCGTTGGTGGCCAGGATGCCGTTTTCCGGAAACGAGTTTCCTCCCTGAAAATCGCAGACCGTCCCTCCAGCCTCCTTGACCAGCAATACGCCTGCGGCAATATCGTAGATATTCAGGTTCAACTCCCAAAACCCGTCGAACTTTCCTGAAGCAACATAGGCAAGATCGACAGCCGCCGAACCACAACGCCTGACATCCCTGATAGCCGGCATGATCCTGTTCAGATAGACCATGTTGTTTTTTTCCCATCCGGCCCGTAAACAGGCAAACCCGGTACCGAGGACCGATTCCTTCATCCATCCTGTGCCCGATACTCGGATATCACGCTCATTGAGTTTGGCTCCCTTCCCGTTCTCGGCACTAAAAAGCTGTCCCAGGGCAGGAGCATAGACAACTCCCGCCTGGAGATCACCTCCTTTTTCAAAGGCAATGCTCACCGCATAAAACGGCTGTCCATGAACAAAAGAGGTCGTCCCGTCAATCGGATCAATGATCCAACAGCAGTCGCTCCCGCTCATACTGCGGCCGGTCTCCTCTCCAATGAAGGAATGATCGGGATATATCTTTTTGATTTCTTTTATCAGAAAATCCTCAACCTTCTTGTCGACCACGGTAACCAGATCACGTGGATTTTTGAACTCCACATCCGAGGCTGTTAGGTGTTCGGACCCTTCAAGGCACATTTGGCCTGCCTCCACAGCCAGCTTTTTCATAAATTCTATCATAGGCCCCGTCCTTTCTTTAACAAATATCTCCTTTTACGTACTGGTTCTTACACTCCAATGCTTTGTCCAACCCGAGGAACAATGGTTGCAAATCCATTGTTTCCCAGAAAATCGGCAAACGCCAGGGACTGATCCTCCTCGCCGTGAACAATTGCAATCCTGCCCACGTTAAGATTGGATTTTTGTAAAAAGCGCAAAAGATCATTTTTGTCGCCATGGGCACTGAAACCGCCGATCTTTTCGACCCGTGCCCGCAACGGGTATTCCTTGTTGAAAAAACGTAAAATCGGTGCCTGGCCTTTCCGCCCCCGTTCTTCGAATGCCTTCCCCTGTTCCAATATCCGCCGTCCAAGGGTGTGTTCTGCCATGAATCCGACAATCAGAATTGTATTTTTTCCATTATGAATCTTATGGCGGAGATGGTGCAAGATACGACCCGCCTCACACATACCCGAGGCTGAGATGACAACATGCGGCCGATCTTCCCGAGTCAGGTTGATGGAGTCCTCAACCGACCGGGTAAAATTGACCTGGTTGAAAGAAAACGGGTTCTCTCCTTTACGTAGAAATGTTTCGTGAGTCTCCAGGTCATAGACCTCAGGATGCTGTCCGAAAACAGTGGTTATATTTGTAGCCAGGGGGCTATCGACCCAGACGGGCACCCGTTGAACACTTCCCTCGTCATAGAGCTCATGGATCATATAAAGGAGTTCCTGGGTCCTCCCGTAGGCAAAGGATGGAATGAGAACACTTCCGCCTCGGTTGATGGTCTCGTTTAGTATCTTTTTTAAACGGGGTTTCATGTCTATAACCGGCTCATGCTCTCTGTTTCCGTATGTGCTTTCCATAATCATCAAGTCAATATTTCTGTCAGCCTCGGCAAAATCAAGAGCCGGATCCCTGATGATCGGCTTGCTGAAACGGCCGAGGTCACCCGTATAACATACGGTCTTTACTTGTCCGTTGCCTTTAAACTTGAGGATGCTTATTGCCGACCCGAGGATGTGACCGGCTTCATAGAAGGTACAGGTCAATCCTTTGCCGATGGTCACCTCTCTCCGATATGGAATACCCTCGAAGTATCCGAGGGCCTGATCGGCATCGGCACCGGTATAGAGAGGGGTAACGCTGTTCAAGCCATATTTTTCGATGATCTCGTCTATTACCTCAGTATTCAGTTTATGGTGGTTGCTTTTCAACACCTTTTTGATGGCTGTCATATCTTTATCATCGAGAACACCTCCATTTCCCGACTTTATCCGTGCCATGGTGCTGCGGACGCTTTTGTAGTTCAAATACTGAGCATCCGACTCCTGAATCTTGGCAGAATCAGGCAGGAGATAGGCACAGGCATCAACGGTAACCCGCGTACTAAACACCCGACCGTTAAATGCCTTTTTGGTCAGGACCGGGATCCTCCCGGAATGATCGATATGGGCATGGGACAGGACCATATTGGTCAACATGGCAGGATCAAAAGGAAGGACCCGATTTTTTTCGGCAGCCTCTTTTCGTCTTCCCTGGAACATCCCACAATCGAGCAGTACCCTGTCTTCGTCGGTGTAAACAAGGTGCATCGAACCGGTCACCTCTCTGACAGCGCCCAAAAACGTAACATGCATGGCAGGACTCCTTACAGTTAAATCTTTTGAAAAACCACCCCATTTCCATTCACCCCCGAATGGAAACGATTTTTTTATCTTTAATAGATACGTGAGGAGTAGGGAAGGAGTAATTGAGAACTTTTTTCTGTTCTTCAGAAAAACTGAGGAATACTTTGTTCATCTCCCCATAAATCAACCGGGATATGACACAGTGTAGTGTGAAATGATGGGCTTAGAAAACTTCGTTCCCGATTTGGTTAGAAGTGCTGTTAAAATTCAACTATACTACCACGAAAATGGCGGATTAAATCGTGCCTGGCGGGGCCACGATCAGACTTAGATTGACCGGAAAGCCGATCTCTCAAAGCAGCCTATAGGACTTTCATAATAAGAGTATCAACTCCGTTTTCGACCAGGGACAGTTTCTTGGCCAGTCCGTAGGAGAGATCCACGTCCCGTCCAGCAATATACGGCCCTCGATCGGTCACGGTTGCCATGATTGTCTTTCCGGTACGCGGGTTATTGAGTTCGACCCGGGTTCCCAGGGGGAGATCTTTATGGGCTATGGTGTTTGCATACATATCATAGGGAGCGCCATTTGCCATCGGTTTCCCTTCGAAGTCCTTACCGTACCAACTTGCAACCACCTGACTTGGAGGTTGGGGCTCAGCCATTTTTACCTTGATTTTCCGGCCTACCTGAATCAGATCGGGATTCTCAATGCCGTTATCTTTGGCTAGATCATGCCAATCCACATGAAATTTCCCAACGGCCAGTCCCCAAAGGGTATCTCCCGGTTTTACTGTATACGTAACATAATCTGCGGACTGCCCTGCGGACTGTTTTTCGGCTTCTTTTTTCTTGGAAGCTTGCTTGAGATGCGAAGCAAAGCTGCTCTCGTTGACCTTGAGATCTGCTCCTTCCCGTAAAAACCAGTGACCGTTTTTCTTAGATCTGCCGACCGCTTCCGGGTTCTGCCTTTTCAAAGACTGCCAATCCATATTGAGATGTCTGGTAACCCAGGTGATGGTATCACCCTTTTTTACATGATAGGTAAGCATCGAAATTATCAGTCGCGTTGAATTTATACCTATGAGGATACGCTCATGGAGACCGGTCCCCGCTGCCTTCCAACACTTCGTACACGTATGTATCGGCAAAAACGAAAATATCTTTACAGGAGACAGGAGACAGGAGACAGGAGACAGGAGACAGCGAAATTCAGATCACTACTGATGTCAATGGTCTTTGGGGGCGGATTTAAAAACCAACCCCGTTTTTTCAGCGGGTTGGTACAAGATGCTCTCCCTCATAGATGATCCCGGAGTTTCTCATGTCACACAAAGTGAGCATCTTGCCCAGGTGACAGCGTCAACAAGAGTCTGAAAAGAACCTTTTGCCTCTATTTCAACGCCTCGGCTATGGAATCACAGACATAGTCGATATTATTCGAGGTCAAGCCGGCAAGATTGATCCGTCCACCGGCAACAACATAAATGCCCTTCTTCTCCTGCAACCAGGCAACGACCTCATCGGTTATCCCGATAAAGGAGAACATCCCCCGCTGCTCTTTAATAAAGGAAAAATCCTCAGTAACCCCACGCTTTGCCAGTCCGTCAACCAGAGCATGACGCATGGCGACTATACGTTCACGCATGGCATTCAATTCACCAAGCCATTGTTCTTTCAGGCCGGGATCGCTAAGTATTGTAGCCACCACCAGACCTCCATGGGCAGGAGGATTCGAGTAACAGACTCGTATGGTCGTCTTAAGATGACTAAGCGCCACGACCGATTCGTAAGCATTGGGACTGACGATGGTCAGTGCCCCGGTCCGTTCGTTATAAAGGCCGAAATTCTTGGAAAAGGAACTGGCGATAAAACAATCGATTCCTGCTTCCGCGAAGGCCTCAACAGCAAACCGATCTGCTTCTATTCCTTGTCCCAACCCCTGATATGCAAAGTCAAGAAACGGCATCCAGCCTTTCTCCTTTGCTATTTCGACTACCTGTCGCCATTGATCCGGATTAAGATCAACTCCGCTCGGGTTGTGACAACAGGCATGCAACAAGACAACATCGTCCTCCGGAATGGTCTGGAGACAGGAGATCAATCCCTCGAAATCGACCTTCCGGGATGTTTGATCGTAGTATGGGTATTCTTCCAGCGGAAAACCGACAGAACCGAAGACACCTTTGTGATTAGCCCAGGTCGGGGTACTCACCCATAGATGAGCGTCGGGTTTAAATTTTTTCAACAGATCCGCCCCAACACGCAAGGCTCCGGTACCACCGGGTGCATGAATTGTTGCCGCACGCCGGGAGGATATAATCTCACACTCATCTCCGAACAGTAACTGTTGTACACCAAGTGCATAGGCGGGATCTCCAGAGATCGGAAGATAACTCTTTGAATTTTCCTTTCGTAAAAGGACTTGCTCGGCAGCTTTTACACAGTTCAGTATCGGTGTTTTGCCAGTATCATCTTGATACACACCGACGCTAAGATTAACTTTTTGCGGATTGGACTCATTATTAAAGGCCTCGGTCAATCCCAGAATCGAATCGGCGGGTGCCGCTTTGATATTCTTCCACATATTCCCTCCGGAAAACAAAATCTATATAAAAAAGCGAGCCAAAACGTTAATCATTTTCCTGGAAAACTGTCAACAGGAATACTCAATAAATCAACCGTTTTTTCTAAGTTCCCTTAATTAACGTGGAATTATCAAAAAAAATCCAAGAAAAAATTTCTATTTATTTTTTCGTTATTTCTTGATATTGCAAATTTTCGACTGGACAGAGTGCTACTCGGTGGTATATATTTCGAGCATTTTATGCCACGCGGTAGTATATTGTTAGCAACGAACAAGGAAAATATGTGTATATTCACATACCCGATATCTCCTGACTCGAGTACGACAATGTATAAAAGATAAGAAGCAACTCCCAAACTATATTGCTTTGGCAATTGAACCAAAAGGGAACAAATGCAATGGATGAAGCCTTAATTTTAGAAAAACTGGATAACCTTTCCAATGAGATTCACACTTTGAAGGCTGGTGTTCTGGCAGAGCTGAAGCAGGATATGATGCCTATCGTTCACCAGACCGGTCCGCTGGTATCGGATTGTCTCTCAGAGCTGGATCAGGAAAACAGAAGAGAAGACCTTGTACATTTCATGAGAAATCTCGTCCTGAATGTCGAGACCCTGAACAGTCTTCTGACGTCGGTCAAAGGCGCGATGGAACTCAAGGATGAATTTGAGCCCATTGCCAAACTGATTATCCCCAAGACCACCGAAATATTCGCACAGATTGACGGACAATATGATCCCGACGAATTGGCAGCTCTTTTCAGGAACACCATCGGCAACATACACCATTTCAACACCGCCATCGGTTTATTAAAATCAACGATGGAGTTGAAAGAGGAAATTGAGCCTATTGCTAAACTGACACTGCCGAAAATCACTGAATTTTTCAGCGAAGTCGGAGGAGCCCTCAAGGTTGCCGGAACTGCGATGGAATCTTTGAAGGATTTCAATTGTACACCGGAACAAGCCGACGCGATGAGCGAGGTTATTCGTGACATCGATCTTAGCAAATCACAAAAGATAGGACCTATTGGGGCCTTTAAGAAACTCAATGACCCCAAAGTGCAGGAAGCCCTTGGGGTCATGTTTACCATGCTTGAGGCCTTTGGTGCATTGGTTCAGGCCCACAGAGAAAACGCATGAAAAATTGACAGGAGGTACAAAAATCATGAAGAAACTCGTCATCCTCGGTGCCGGTTGCGGTGGCACAATGATGGCCAATAAAATGAGAAAACATCTTGATCGAAATGAATGGAATATTACGATCATAGATAAGGACAACATCCACGACTACCAGCCTGGTTATCTTTTCGTCCCTTTCGGTATCAATACAGAAAAAGAGATCCGGAAAACCAAGCGGGAATTCATCAAGCCGGGAATCGATTTTGTCATCTCAGAATTGGTCAATGTCGACTGGGACAAACAGGAAGTAAGCACCGCCACCCAAGGAAAATTTCAATACGACATCTTGGTCATGTCCACCGGATGCGATGCCCTCCCGGAAGAGGTTGAAGGTCTGGCCGAGACCTGGGGAAAAGATGTCCACGGATACTACCGCTATGACGACTGCATCGCGCTGAAAAAGGCCCTGGCCAAATTTGATGGCGGTAAGATGGTTATCAATGTCTCTGAAATGCCTATCAAATGCCCGGTTGCACCTCTTGAGTTCGCTTTCCTTGCCGACTGGCATTTTCACGAGCGTGGTATTCGCGACAAGGTAGAAATCGAGTTCGTCACTCCCTTGACCGGCGCCTTTACCAAACCGGTTGCAACGAAAGTGTTGACGGCTGCCTGCGAGCAAAAAAACATCAAGATAACCCCGAACTTTGCCCTTGGAGCCGTAGACGGCGAGAAAAAAGTGATTCAGGCCTACGACGGGGCCGAGGTCGACTACGATATGCTGGTTTCCATTCCACCGAACTTCGGATCACAGGTCATGATTGATTCCGGTATTGCCGACCCCATGGGGTATATCCCGGTTGACAAACATACCCTGCAGCCAAAAGATCGGGATAATGTCTGGGTCCTGGGCGACGGAACAAACGTTCCAACCTCCAAGGCCGGAGCGGTAGCCCATTTTCAGGCTGATGTCCTGGAAGAAAACATCATGGCATATATCAACGGGGAGGCTCAGCTGGCGCGTTCGGATGGGCATGCACTCTGATTCATCGAATCAGGCTTCGGGAAAGCCTACGTCATTGATTTCAATTACGATATCGAGCCAGTTGTCGGACAATACCCGTTCCCAAGCATCGGCCCCATGGGTCTGTTGCAGGATACGGAGATGAATCACCTTTCAAAGCTCTTATTCAAATGGGCCTATTTCAACCTGCTGCTGGCAGGTACCTGGCTCGGGCCACCTGCACTCCAGCTTGCCGGGAAACGCCTGAATATGATTAAGAAAAAATAGATTATAGACAGGAACATGTCAAGTCAAAGCCCTGCATCCGCCCATGGCGGTTACAGGGCTTTTTTTATCTGATTAGCCTTGAGTCCCAACCCATCGAAACAAAAGGGAGTGAGCTGTAGTTGACCAGTTGTGGTAATTAGAATATTTTATGAAAGTTCCTTAATGTTTTCTGATTACCACTAATGTTCAGTAACTAATCCAGGGTGCGAGCTGTTTGTTTCGCGGAACGCCATAAACCCATTCTTGGGGGCTTCACTGCAGCCGTCCAGGCTGCAGAGACCCGAGAAACGAACAGCTCACACCCTTCCTTTCCGATAGGCTGAGTTTCAGTGGTAATCAGATAATGTTTTGTTTCGGTCAACCGGTCCGGTCAAGCCATGCCGGTCTATTGGATCAGGGCATCGACACAAATCCGATATGTCCGGGAGCTGACATGGCCGCACACCGCAACCTGCGCCTGTTTCAGGAGACGTCCTTCAACCGATGAGGCTTGCCGTACCTTTTCAACCGACAGGAAGCGTTTCTCAATGGTCTGGAAATCATAAAAATGAAGTGTTCCTCCGCGGCGGAGCATCGATAAAGCAGTCCCAAGATGTCTTTCAGCTGTCCTCGGAAGTGGCAGAAGAACACGATCAAATGTCTTACTCAGTAGGGGGGCCGTTTTTTCAACATCTCCTAGATGAAAAATTACATTTTTTATCCGTCTATTGGCCTGTAGACTTTTGAGTGCAAAAAAGTGCGCATCAGGATTTTTCTCGATACCGACTATTTCCCTGGCCATACTGTTGGCGGCAATGACCAGGGGATAAGCTCCGATACCCGAAAACATCACCAAGATCTCCTCGCCGTCTTCGACCTGCCCTGCAATACGTTTTCGCTCATTGCTGCTGCGAACCGAATAATAAACCTTTCCGGGATCAAGGAAGAAGCGAACTCCGTTTTCTCGATGCTGTGTTTCAGTCACTTCCCCGCCACCGATCACTTCAAGGGAAATGGTCCGGAATTCGCCATCATAATGACCAACCCGTTTAGCAACTGTTTTGACGTTTTTGTGAAGTTTGAAAATTGCCTGCGCAATCTGATCTTGCCTATCCACAAGCTCAGGGGGAATAATTATGATTGCGATATCGCCTACAATATCAAAAGAACTTACCAGAAACGGCCTTTCCGTCTCGGTCAGAACTCCTTGCAGGATATCCTTCAGCTTCATGCAGGTTCCATCCCTCATCTTAACAGGCATACCCGGGCCTTGATATTTTTTTCTTTCAACCACCGCTTAATGATAAAGCAAGAATGCAGGGAAGATAAAACAGTATCAGTGAATCTTCTGCGACACTACCCCTTTCAGGACAGTCGGTGCCGACCGACCATGTGCCCCTGCAACCAGGTTATCATGCCCAGGCCCCTTGTATATTCCCGCTCCTTTGACCATGATAGAATTGTAACCGGCGGTTAATCTTTTCGGATCCAATGCCGTGCGGTTTTTACAGGCAACATGTTTACAAAAGCGTCCATCAGTCAGGATGTCAAGAAGGAAATCCATAAACTCATAATCGTGATCCGGCCAGGCAACCTTCGGGCCCCGAGGTCCGTCATACATCCAGATATTTTGCGTGTAGTCCCCACCGGGAGTCCTGAGCGTGTAACCTAGCTTCTTATAGGTATACGGGCCACGATCCAAAGGTGGAACATGATCGCTGGTCACCAGAATCAGGCCTTTCGGATCCATCTTTCGAAGACGAATCAGATAATCAGCAAGTGCTCCCGCCCGGTAGTAGAACTGTTGTATTGCCCGGTAGGTGAGCGAATTCTTGCCAACACCTTCAACATCCACCATACATGGGAACCGTTTCGTATCAATTTCATGGGGAAGGTGACCGTAGATCCCGAGAACATAGTTGAGAAAGGGTTTTCCCTTTGCAAGTAATTTCTTTACATAGGAGAGGTTTTGAGTGAAGAGATCACCGTCAAATATATAGCTGTCGGCCTTATCATATTTCAGGTAAGTAGGCCTTTTTTCAGCAAAAACAGAGGGAAAATTCACCTCCTGAAAGCCTAATGATTTATATGCTTTTTCAGAATTAAAGAAATCCGGCCGATAGGACTGGGTGGCGATTGTCCGATATCCGACCTTAGTCAGGAGATCCGGCAGACAGGCGGTGGGGCTTCCATCCATCAGGTTAAATTCAGCCGCCGAGTACAGTTTAAGCGCCGGGACCCCGCACAAGACCTCAAATTCCACCTGAGCCGTCCCACCTCCGAAGACAGGGGATTGGGAAATATGCATTTTTTTACGAACGACCGCAAACCGTTTCGGAGCAGGCGGAGTTCTAAACTTCAGCGCCGAAAACCGTGACGGATCAAGAAAGGATTCAAGGACAACAATATGAATATTTCGTTCATCATGTAAAGCCTCTTTAAGCACGTCAGGATCCCTATCAGGATCAATAATGATCGGCAGCGATGCCATATCCTCCAAGGCCTTGTGTTTGGTCGCGGCAAACAAATACAAAGAGGTTACCCGTCCCATCAGTGCGCAGGTCCAACGCTCTGACCAGGGTATGACGTAAACACCCAGTTCTTCTGTGATGTGTAAAAACTGTTCGGGCATTGTGTACGCCGATATCGGAGGGACCGCAGCAAGAGCCAGGAGAAGCAAAGGGACCACCAGTTCTCTGAAATGCCGTTTGAGAAGATAGGAAAAAAGGATTATCCAGGCCGCTATTGTCATAAAACCCGCCACACTCACCCAACCGGGAAGGACGCTGAGACCCTCGGGCAAAAGAGAGAGATCATCGAGTTTGACCACATTTTGCATGAAGATATAGTACAGATCCATGCCGACGTAGACGATAATGATCGGAATGGCGGCAATCACCGCCCGCAAGAGACAGGGACGCATCAGATAAAGAAGGGATGCATAGACAAGTGTCAGATATGGCAACTCAACCCGAAAAGCCCTGGAAAATTCATCAATCCCTCCCAACGACGCAAAAGTGCGAGAGAGAGCAAACACTGCCAACCCAACGAGCAGATAGGGAGCAACTGCTGCCGATAAGCTCTTGTGAAATATTCTTTTTTTCACGATTGAATCATCTGGCAAGGCGTAGCTCCTGGCCGTTTTATGGGATGGATGCGTAGCCGATCGTTCATAAAAATCATGGGAAAATGTATAATTATGTATTTAATTGAGTAGAGGTATGCGATGATTTTCCTGTTGGCTCAGGAGAACATTTTGTATCCGTAATGAGTTGGTTATTCCCTGGGTTTTCACCCTTTGAGCGGATCGATATGGTCCGCTATCCCGCGTCGCTTTTGGGAAAGGCAAATACAAGGAAGAGCATGGCCTTTCCCAAGTCTCTTCGACTAGCAGGCCATCTCAATCCGTGAAATTTGTCTAGCGACAGTACGTAACAAATCACTTCATACGTTGGGTTACGATCATCATCGACGAAAGATTCTCTTTTCGACAACGCATTTCCAATGATCCTGCCTCATTGGCTTGCATAAGCTATCCGATAATTTTCTCCTCTGCAAGCTCATTTAGGGATCTTCCGGATTAAGAGTACTTATCTATAACGCGGGAGGCGGAAGACATCTCTGAAGGACGCCTCGCGGAGGCCCGAAGGTATTCCACACAAGGCCCGGAGGGCTGCGGATAGTAGTCCGCACCTGACAACACGCCAGGGAGGGAAGCCCTGCCTGTCAGCCGGGGTGTACCGGCGATGAGGCCGCAGAGTAGGGTCCGGAAGCGATGCCCTCTGCCGGATTGTTCCTTTCAGCTTTACAAAAGTACGCTTCATTCGGATGAACCTCATTTAGATACTTTTAGAGACACCAACCATAAGAGTTCGGCCTAATGAAATTAAGTTTCAATGGAAATTAAAGATTTTTCTACTGAAAAATTAAAAAAACGAAAAATTCCTCACATAATAATCTTGGTCTGGAAAACTTGCATTTCAGGACCAATCACAACCGCATTTTTCATTGACACGACCCTTGCTTTGAAATAGAGACAGGGAAAAGGTTTCTGGTTATCCAAAAGGTGTTTGTATCTCCCATGACCATGTCGTTTAAGAAAATCTTCTCTCCAATATCTCTGCCGATCATCTTCTTTCTTTCGGCAATCATCATTGGAGCACTTCTCCTTCATGCGCCCTTCAGTCATGGCGCACATCCACTGTCGCTGCTCGATGCTCTTTTTACGTCAACCTCGGCTGTCTGTGTAACCGGGCTGACTACGGTCGACACCGGAACTGTTTTCACCCGGACCGGACAGGTTATGGTGGTGACACTCATCCAACTGGGTGGGCTCGGTATCATGTCCTTTACCAGTCTGGCCGTCTACCTCTGGAAGAAACGCGTATCGCTGAACGATCGAATTGCCGTCGGCCAGAGTCTTCTAAACGATGCCAATTTTCACCTCGGCAGCTTTCTGGTCCAGATCGTGGTGGTCACCACTGTTATCGAGTTTGCCGGGGCAACCCTGTTGTATATCGCAGCACCCACTAAATTCCCCCCTTTTTCCGCTCTTTTTCATGCCGTCTCCGCCTTTTGCAATGCCGGCTTTTCACTTTATTCCGATAGCCTCATGTCGGTCACCGGAAACTGGACTGTCAATTTCACTATCATGGCATTGATCATCCTCGGTGGATTGGGCTTTTCAGTAATTGTTGAAGGAAAGAACTTTCTGGGATCATTTTTCATGCGGCAACAGAGGAAAAAAAGACTGAGCTGGCATTTTAAAATCGTCGTCCGGACCTCCATGTTTCTGATAATTATCGGTGCTGTCTATATCTATTTTTCAGAGTTCGTCCTTTTCAAAAGCTACTTGAAGACTCCTGAAGCGATTTTGGCCTCTCTTTTCCAATCGGTTACCTGTCGAACCGCCGGATTCAACACCTTGAACATCGGGGACATGACCAATGCCTCCCTTATCTTTATGATCTTTCTGATGTTGGTAGGTGGCTCCCCTGGGTCCTGTGCCGGAGGCGTCAAGGTAACCACTTTTCGGGTCTTATGGGCCTTTATCCGGTCTCATATCAGAGGGAGTAAACAAGTGGTTATCGGTAACTATGCAGTGGATAACGATACGATCAACAAATCACTCATCCTCGTTTTCTTCACACTGGTACTTATCTTTGTTTCCGTGATTCTTCTCGATTTCTCAGAGGGCGGAGGAGTACCGCATGCCCAGGTTCGCGGACAGTTTTTAGAATTGTTGTTCGAGGCTGTCTCAGCCTTTGGTACTGTCGGACTGTCAACGGGTCTGACTGCACAATTATCACCTTTTGGTAAATCCATCATCATTTTATTGATGTTTATCGGTCGTCTGGGGCCTCTTGTCCTGCTCTCGGCTATCCAGTCATTTCAATCCAACATTCTTTACTTAAGACCGGAAGAAAAACTCTCCATAGGCTAGGAGGGAGTAACGTATGAAAACACAGGTTGGTGTCATCGGTTTAGGAAAATTCGGTATGAAATTCGGAGAGATCCTCACCGAACACGGGAACGAAGTTCTGGGGATAGATAACGATCCGGACCGGGTACAGGATGGGCAACGCGCCCTGACCCAGGTCTTTCAGGCCGACGCCATGAACAGAACCGCCTTGGAACAGATACGAATCCACGATCTTGAATGCGTCCTTGTGAGCGTCGGAGACTCCATTGCAGCCAGCGCCATGATCTCGATGTATCTGAAAGAAATGGGAGTTCCCAAGGTTTGGGTAAAAGCGATCAACAGAGATCATGAAAACCTGCTGCGCAAGATCGGGGTCGACGAGGTTATCATTCCGGAATATATGGCGGCCAGCACCATGGCCAACCGGATCGCCATGCCGGGTTTCATCGAACATCTGTCATTCGACAAAACAATGGGTGTACAAGAGTTTCTGATCAACAACTGGGCGGGCAAAAGTCTGCGCACGCTGGATATCACAAACACCTTCGATGTCCAGGTCATCGCCGTTCGAAGCAACGCAACAAGCGACTACCGCTATATCCCCAAAGCCGACCAGGTCTTCAGCAAAGGGGAAAGATTCGTCGCTGTAGGGAAAATTTCCCAACTGGCAAAGATCAAACCGTAACTCCATAATCCGGCAAGGGACACTTCACATCGGCTCCGCCTCCCTTCGCTTCACCTCCAGGAATGATCCCGAAAATGATGATAAAGGGATAAGCCCTTTATCGGTTTTTCCATTTCACGGACGGCTTTTTATCCAAGAAAACCTTTATCCCGCATTGTGCATCCTCCGACAGATTGTTCATCGTCATGGTATGTTTTGCAAAATGAAAGGCCTTGTTGTCACTTTGATCAATTTGGGCATAAAATCCCTGCTTGCCAATACTTATGGCGAAAAAGCTGGCTTCACTGATTTTTTCTGCTAGC
>Ga0307440_1000929_pt1 | contig 14467 bp, 21 predicted proteins | sample SalMarWE160410MG_FD_202150 | JGI IMG/M metagenome (GOLD analysis project Ga0307440, IMG submission 202150) | Salt marsh sediment microbial communities from the Plum Island Ecosystem LTER, Massachusetts, United States - WE1604-10 | ecosystem: Environmental > Aquatic > Marine > Intertidal zone >... | reverse complement strand
TCCCCGGACCTGTCTCCGTAAAAATCTGCCTGGACATCGATCTGTGTTGGCCCGATAATGGTGGCGGTCTCTGACGTCGAATCGTAAGTGATTTGCGGAACACTCAAGTCGTGCTCAAAAAGTTCTGTCAACACCACAAACGGCGCGGACGGAGGAGATACTCGGTTGACTTCGCCTCTTACTACCGGGGCAGACCCTACGAATAGAGAAATAAACGTTCCAAGCACGTCAATTATATCGTCTATGGTGGTGTCAACAGTAAACATTACATCTGCCTCACAATGGCTGCCTTGGTCCACGTCGGCCAGGATTCCAAGACCTTCACCACCAACCACGTTTCAGAAAAGTTCGGGCCTCGAAGCACCAAGTCTCCGCCAGTACCTCCCGGCCTGATCACGCCGGCCAAGGTTCCCCGTAGATAGATGGCCTGTATCGTGCCTTGGATATTAATCCCTTCCATCTGCCTGAGATCAACGCTATCAAGCGCCTGTATATTTGCGGGCACTGAAACCGCCGGTGCGTAACTCGGCACTTGTTTTCTTCCCGTTCCAACCGTGTAGCCCGTGGATCGCTTTACCTGTACCGTCTCGGGAGGCGTTATCGTGCCTGAAACCGCGCTGGCTATTCCGAAAAGATCCATCAGACTGTCACCTTGTACCCTATAGACTTGAGCATGTGTCCGGTCCAATTAAGCGGCTTAGCCTGCGTGCCCGTGGCCAATTCTCCACCTTCCTGGACTTCTTTCTGTGCTTTCAGCACGTCGCGTTTCCGAATCTCTTCGGGATGGTTTCCGAACTTAGCCCGTAATCGCAACGTGGTAAGAGAAAGCCCAGGGCTGGTGAAGTCGTTAATACTCTTTTTTAGTGCTCCGTCGATATCCCTACCCATGGTCCCGAGCACTTTTTTACCATCATACCCGTCCAGCTTGGCCAGCTTGGCAATTTTTGGACCCCATGAAGGCTTTTCCTCTGCCACCATCGTCCTGAAGAACGGCCTGGGCGGAGACGGGAACTGTCCACCATGGCCGAACTCGTTCCAAAAAGCCACCATCGCAACCGGTGTCCCATCGGGATATTTTGACCCCTCAAGAAATCCAGCCGAGAGCGTCCCCTTCATATTGCTCCCGATATCTTTCAGGGTTTTTTTCATGACGCTGCCGCCAGTCAACCCACTCATCAGTAAACCGTTGGGCGTGCGACGTACTGAAACCGCCGCAGATTTAATGTGGCCTGCCAGAATGCCGCACCATATTGGGTCTGGGAAAACCAGGAATGAGTGCCCGGCGTCTTATACTCGAAGGATGCAGAAACACTTCCTTGGCTTCCCTGGGATACTCTGCCCACCGGGGCCGGGGTTCCATCTGGCCTGAGAGCCCCACCGAGCGCCCCGATATGGGCCGTTAACATGTTCAAAAGCATCGCCCTGCGGGTTAAATCTTGAACAGGGCTATTATCCGCGTTCGAAAGATATAGCGTTGCCTCCGTAAAGTATTCGGAGAGCAGGCGAGTATCCACATTCAGAAACTCGGGATATCTCGCCTGGAAGACTCCGGGATCAAAGACAACGGATGGCATGGCTAATCCTTGTCCGCAGGCGTTACGCCGGCGTTTTCTTTTGGCATCGGCTCAAGACCTGTCTTTTCGGTTTTGTTGAGGTCTGCGGCTTTTCCGGCCGCTTCGTCTGATGTTCGGGCCTCGAAGACGGCGCCGCTTTTCAAGGGAGCGCAGTTTTCCATCTTGGACTTCCACTTGGACCAGAACGCCTCGGGAACATGCGTTTCGGCATGCGTGGCGCCGATTATTTTTGAACTGTTGAGGCCTGCGAGTTCCACCCGGGCCTTGGTGTCCGGGTCCTCGATCCGCCACCCGAACGGGAGCCGGCTGCCGATGATGATTGTTTCCTTTGACATGGTTTCCTTTCTGGGCTTAGACGCCCAACATCTGCGTAATCAGGAAGGGCCGGAAAATGATACATCCCCAAGTTCCCTGGCTTTTCTTCTGCCGGAAACTGGACATTGCGATAACCACCGGATGCGCCCGCAATTTTTCGGTAAAGGCCGTGGTCGCGGTGCGCTGGCCCTCGATTTCATCGGCGATAAGCTGCACCAGCTCTCCGGACGCAGTGGAGTACTCGGGAGCGGTCTTGATCGTGATGCCGGGATAGGCGGTCTTGATCAGCTCGCGCACGGGAACGTTGTACTGGTTGGTAATGGTCATCGCGACTTCGGACTTGGGCGACATGGCAAGGGTCATTTTGGTGTCGAGATCAACCAGCCCCTCGGCTTGACTCTGGAGATTCCAGAACAGCGTTTGCACGTCGGCCAGGACCTCCAGGTTGGTGGCGTTAGGCACACCAGCCGAGGTAACCCACACATTGCTGTTTCCCGCTGCTTTTGTCCCAGGCGATAGCGCAGTCGTCAGCGCCGGGTCGTTCAATAACCCGTAGTTTTCAAGCCCAGACACGCCGAAGAAATACGTTTTGTTCTGGTATTTGTTGAGCGTAAGAATATCGGCGATGTTGAGCCGATTGGCCCAATCTATTCTGGCAAGGGCTGCTCTTTCGAGTTCACGCTCTCCCCACTGGGTGATCACTTGGTAGTGGAAACTCTGGCGTTGGGGCCAGTTGACGTTCGCCCCGGCGACTCCAGACTCGGAGTAGTCTCCATAAGCCGCAGTATGCCCGGTGCTTTCCACGACGGGAAACATGGCCGTCTCTGTGGTCCAGTCGCCCTTTTTGATCTCCTCTCCAACCACCTCGGCGGCCTTCATCGGGGAAACGAGGATCTCAATCAATTTGGGATCGATGTAAGTGGAAAGAAAAGCAGGAATGCCGCTGTTCGAAACGGTGACAAGCGACGGCTGCGCATCGCAAGCAAGAGTTCCATCGGAGGCAAGCCCCACCATATTCACGGCTTCCGGGTTTTGTTCCTTAGGATCAACGCCCATGAAGTGCACGCCCGCTGTCCGGGCAAGTCCCTTGAAAAGTGTGTTCATTTCGTTTTTCTCCTTTACCGGGAAATGACTGCCAGTTCGCCAACGGAAGCGCCCTGGGCGATTATGAATGGGGTTTCGACGTAGCCAGAAATGGTGGCACCGGCATTACCGGGCTGCATGGTGCCATCGGCCAGCTTTGCGAAGGCCTTCTGATCCTTGGTAGCATTGGCCACAGTGACGGTGACGTAGTAATCTCCGGTGCGCATCAGGGTCACCGGAAAGCCCTTCGGGATGTTATTTCCGCTCTCCTGGAGGTAGGTGCCGATCAGCGCCTGCTGCTCACGATGCACGAAGCCATCGGGGGCACCGCTTGACGCCGTGTTGTTGACGGTCACACCATCGGTGTCTACCCACCCGAACAGCCCGACGTTGACGCCATTGGTTCCACACACGAAACCGGCCTCGGGCGCAACCACGGACGCTCTCGGGTTGGAGCTTGCAAAGTCGCCAGCAACAGCAGGGGCCGGCTGGGTGTTTACTCTTGATTGAAAACCACTCATTTGTTGATCCTCCTTTTATCGGCCAAACCGAGCCACGTTGGGGAAGCGTTTAATCAATTCCGCCGAATCCTGGGCGACCGGCGCGGGCTTTTCCTGCTTCTTGCCGGAAGCCACCCGGAAAAGAGCCTTGAGCGCTGTCACGTCCTTGATACCAGCGTGATCCACCTTCAGTTCATCGAGCGCCAGACCGTAGACTTCGTGAGCCGGGGTTCCGGTCTTGACTTCCCCCACCACAGAGGCAACGGCCTTAATCGCGTCAAAGCTTTCCACGAGACCTTTCCGAAGCGAGTCCATCGCCTTTCCGACCTCTTCTTTATCCATTTTCCCATCGTCCTCTTTTTCTTCTTGCTCTTCGTCCCCCGTTGTCGGCTCGGGAATCAGTGCCAATATCGCATTGATGACATCATCATCGACCTTTCCGGCCAGCATAGACTTGACCTTTTCCTTCGGATCTTCGTCGCCCTCTCCCATGGTCTCCGGTGCGGGCTCGACGGGCTCCGGATTGTCCTCAACCCCTATCATAGCATCGAGCATGTTGTCGAGTTGTTCCGGGTCCAGCTCCACATCGAGAGCAAGCAGTTTTTCGACAGTTTTTTTCTTGTCAAAGGTTTTTCTGTTGGCCTTTCCGACAAGAGCCGGAAGCGCCGAGTCCTGAGCGAGTGTTTTTGACATTCCGCTCAGGGAAGCAAAGATCGCTTTTCCAAGTTTTGTCATCTTCATCGTTCTCTCCTTAAAGGTAAATGGGTTTGAATCTGCCACCAGCACATCACTCCCGGCCCGGCCGGCCTCCACCTTGGCCAGGTGGTTTCCTTCGATTTGCGTCATTCGGCCATCATACGGAGTTCCTTTGTATTCTCCCGGCTCCATGATAGGAACATAATGGTAGCAGCATGATAACTCACGCACCTGGCCCGAGTCAATGCCCGCAATCGCCGGATCTTCCCAGAAGCAAAGGTCTGCATCCAAATACGGATAGTTGAAATCCACATCAGAACCGATGGCGCCGATAATCTTGTCTTTTGGCAAGTCCTTGGTGGTGATAGGAACATGCTCGGACAGGATCGGAAGCCGGGCAAAAGTTGGAGCTGCTTTTTTAAGCTCTTCCGGGTCTCTGAACATCTGGTAGATCTTTTCAGGGTCCAGCCCGAGAGCCTGCCAGCCTGGGATTTCCTCGCCATAATATGGATTGACCGCGGCCTTTGATATGTGTGAGCGTTCTACATGCAGTCGTCCATCGGTGTCAATTCGCCTGTTGGCCTTGTCGAAGGCAAACGAGTCCCCGGTGTACCCGTTGGAATAGGCCGCTTGAGCTTGTTTTTCTGCATCGGCGAGGGAGGCATAGCACTTCCCATGCTCGCCCCACTTGTAGCCTTTTCCGCCCTCAGGTAATGTGCATGACATTATCGGCATATCATCCTCATATCGGCAATACCGCGCGACTGGTGCATCTACAATTTATAAGCTGGCCAGGCAAGATATATTCCCCATCGATCAGGCATCCTTCGTCCACCTTGAACTTTCTGCCGTTCGCCGCTACATGGGATGGCCGGGGTTCTTTCCCGCCATGGCTATGCATCCATATGGCTTCCTCGATGCCAAGCTCAAGTTGTCGCGTGCGCTGAACCACAGCGTTTGCCTTGTTGCACTGGTCCCTGGCAATAAGAACCGCTCTCCGGTCGGCTACCGGGTGAAGCTCTTTCAGTTCGGAGGTGATCGCTTGCAAGTCTCTCCCAGCAGTATATCCACGCGATACAATGCCTTCGACCTTACCGAAATACTGTTCAGGAATCGATTCAATCAACCCCACGTTGTCGGCCAAGCTGGCCTGGAATGCATCGTTCATTGCCGGAGTCATCTGGAAATCGACCGACCATCCCGAGTCTTTAAGCGCTTTCCTGAATGCTGAATTGCTGGCCTTGTAAAGTCGGGTGACGTAAAGTTTTGCTATCGCCGCGCCCTCGTCTTTAAAAACCTTGTACCATCTGCTCTGAAGATCACGCATCGATGATTGTGTCTTCTGAAACGGCGTACTGTCTGACGCCAGCCTTGAAACTCGGGGCTGATTCTTCCGGTATGCCGCCGTGATAAACCACTCCACCGATGCGGTCATCTTGGCTATGAGCGCCTTGATCGCTTTTCGGTAGGCCATCTCAATGCCTCGGTTGGCATGGATGGCTCGGGTGGTTTTAGGTTTCCTAATCGGCATCTTTTTCTTTCAATGGGTCAAATCCCAAAATAGCCACGATGGAAGGATCTGTCTTCGGGAGTTCTTCGTCGTTGTCCGGGGTATTGTCTTCCTGGACATCATATTCTTTTTCTGGTTTTCCGAAATACACATCAGGCAGTTGCATCAGGATTTATCCTTAAGAAGACTGACGGGTCAATATAGCTTTGAAGCGCAACAGTTGGGGTGTTGCCTAACACTTGAGATACTTTTTTAGCGATTGCTTTAACTGTCTTGATATATTCTTTTTTGTCCTTCGGCTTTGGAACTGACTCAACAAGCTTTTGCGCGGTTGATGTCCCCACATATGTCCGAAAGTCCTTGGTTTTGAATTTCCCGTGATCCAAAGAATGAGAGAAGTTCAAAAGGTCTTTCTCGTTGATGTTTGGGAAAAGTTCTCCGCCCGCTTTCTTTTTCTTCAACAACATATTTTTTAATTCAGGGTCAGATACTTCCAAGTCGAGATTCACGCCCTTTTTCCCTGTGAATTTCAATGAAACTTTATCGCCGTCCACTACCACATGGTCCGCCGTAAGTGTCGTGGCGCCATAGGCCTGAACCTTTGCACCCGTATCAGTTTTTGACCCTGGCCTGATCCCCATCTTAGAGATAAGTGCCATGCAATCTGCTGCGTCTTTCGTCTTCTGGTTGCTCGATTCCTGAGCGGTCTTTATTTGGTTCATTACATGGTCATGCTCTTGAGCGAGCATACGAATTCTTTCGAATTTCGCTTCAGCCTGTTTGTTTTTGAACTTTTCAGAATAAACATATTGAGACCTGCCCTTTGAATCTTTTCCTATTGCCAGAAGATCGGCATCCGGGTTCTTGCTGATTCGCACATCCGTCCAGGCAGGAGGCAGTTTAAGCGCCTTGATGTAATCTGGAAAATCTTTCTGGGAAACCGAAACCATTTCTTGCTTGCTGGTTTGGCTGGAAGTCCCAGAAGCGCCGCCTCCGCTTCCAAATTTCCCATCATCCCGACGAGGGTGTTTATTCTCTTCCCAATCTGCGTCCTGTGCTGGACCTGTAACACCTGCATCGGTTTCCATCGCCCCTTTTCTTAACTCTTGCGCCTGTTCGGGGTCCAGCTTCAACAATAACGCCTGGAACTCTCCGATGTGGACCTTTTCCTCTTTGGCAACGTCCAGCAGAATCTTTCTGACTTCCTCATCGTCGGATTGATCAGCCATCTTTTCATACAGATTGATGGCATCTATCTCGGCCGCTATCGCGTTTCGAAGTACCTCAGGCAATGTATCGTCTGGGCTTGATTCAATCAGGTTGGCATCTTGAGCGCCATCCTCCTTGTCGGGCTGTTGCTCACTGCCATCTTTGAAGTTTCCCGGGTCGCCCATCTCAGGCTCATTCGGAGGCACAATCTCCACATCCATGTCCAGTCCATCATATCCGCTTTCCGGGTCATCAGCCAAACGTTGGCGCTCCTCTGCCGGATCGATCACGCCGGCGTTGATGTATATTTCGGCAGACTGAGAGTTTTTGAGCCGGATATCGGATTCTTCTGAAGGCGTCATTTGGTATAGCGGCTTGAAAGCAAACCCAATGTCCGGGTCAATCTCACCGAAAAGCGAAAGCTGGGTCACCTTCAAGATGATTTCAAGTGGCTTTTTCCAAAAAGATTCCTGTGTCGCTGAAATCCAGTCATAGAATATTCGGATCTCGCCGTCACTGCTTGCATTTAGTCCGCTGGGAGATATTCCCGTCAGGATGATAGCCGGCAGTCTCGACACCGAGCACATATGCTCTTGACTCTGCGCCTGCAATTCCGACAGGCCTGATATAGGGGAATTGAGTTGCATCATGTCTTCATTTTCTTTGTCGAGCAGCATCAACCCCTTGTTGCTTCGGGTGACTGTGAAAAGAGTCGCCCGGTTCATCAACCCCGTTCCATCATCGTCGCCTTGGAGAATGCTCCCCATAGATGTTTTGAGCGCGGTTATTGAAAAGTTGTTGATCAGGTCCGAAACACTTTGCCGGGTCCGCAGCCAATTGTCCACGTAGGGTTCGGCCAACTGTGAAAGGCTCATGCCCCGGAAGTTAAACGCCGGCTTGAGAATGTCTGGAAGTTCCCGCGTAATGACCGTGAGCAGTCGAGAAGAATGGACTTCTTGACCGAGCATGAACCAGCTCGATGGCTTGTAAAAACCAGGTGCGGCCGGATCAATCGCGTTGTAGACGCTGGGTGTGGTCCAGATTGCTTCCACTGGCATCACGCCTTTGAACGATCCCTTGGCTATCGTCCTGCTATCCAGGATCAATGGCTTGCTTCGGTCGGCCCCCTGAATATCAAGGAAAAACTGCGCCCCACCGAAATAACAATCGTGCTCTGCACCTCGTCGTAAAGCGTTACGGACGCCCAGGCGTTCAAACTCTTCTTCGATCGCCTTAATTTTGTCGCTTGAGTCCTCACCATCGCTTTCAGAAGATGTGAATTCGATCCATTCCCGAGTGAGTTCGGTCGAGAGTGCCAGTGCAAAGTTCCTGAACTCGGCCCGGGTGGCCAACATCGACAGGTATGGGAATCCCGGAAAGCCCCATCCAGGGTATGCCTCTTGAGCCAGCGAATAAGTAGAGGCAGAATCGGCCGCCAGGACCGGAGCGGTGCGGCCGGCAGGTACCACTCCAGCCGGAATGGTCGGAGGTTGAATGGGGTAATTGTACCGCTTCACGTCTTCCGCAACTTGGGCTTGCATCTGCTCTTTGCTGACAGCGCGTTTAAGGCCCTTGAGATATGCTTTGATGTCGGCTATCATGCGACCCTTTGCATGGCGTTTGCGATCGCCTTCTGCGTGATGTTGAGCTTTCTAAACTGCGCCTGAATGATTGGCTCAAGCCCGTACCGTATAGCGTCAATGCAGTGATTAAATTTATCCACCACAAGCGGTAGCACATCACCGGTAAGCTTGTCAACCTTATAACTGTAGAGCTTGCACTCCTCGGCTGTCCTGGGGCATCGGGGATGGATCACAATCCGCTTGAAGGATCGAAGAAATGCAATGCCGTCCTCAACACTTCCCTCCCATTTCTTTGCCCCTATGATTCTCGGATAGCCATGCCTGGCGACATGACTGATCGTTTCAGGTCTGGAGCAGTCGGCCCGGATCACGTACTTTTTCGAGTCTGGTATATGATCGAAAGCCGCCGGCGTATCGTCCAGCTCGATACCCACTCCCCATACTTCCTGATCGATGTAAAGCATGTGGTCATGTATCCACATTTTGATGAGTGTAGTAGGATCGTTGGCAAATCCCCAGTCTGCTCCGAAATATGGACCGTCCCACTCGGGGGCCGGAACGAAGGATTGCACGATGTATTTCCCGGCCAGGATCTTGGCATCGCTTCGTCGATTGACCTCGCCCTCCCAAACATGGTTATAGGCGTCAATGTCAACGGAAGCGAGATAGTCCTTTTCCTGAAGGAGCACCTCAGGGAACCATGGGTTGTCTTGCCATCCGATTTTCACTACCATGGAGTTAGGTGGTGTGTTGACAATAAACCGCTGATAGGTTGGGTCCTCTTCGGCGTCCGGATTAAAGGATACCCAAATTTCGGAATCCGTCTTCCGGATGGTGGGGATCAGCTTCTCCCAAGAATCGCTTGAAACCTTCTCCGCCTCCTCCACCCAGCACCGATCAATGCCCTCAAAAGATTTCAGCTTGGTGATGTTTTGTCGAAGCCCCGCAAAGATGAACTCAGAACCATTGAGGCTCTTAATGGTGGTTTTTTGAACATCAAAAATAGAAGAAAGCCCGAGCGCTTCGATTTGCTCGGAAAGCAGTTTGTGGACCGAATCGGCTATCGAGTTTTGGAATTCACGGGTGCATAGGATTCTAAGCGGTTTTTGCACGGCTTGAATCAAGAGTGCCCGGGCATACCCCCAGGACTTAGCTCCGCCACGACCACCATAGGCTACCTTGTACCTCTTTGGACGAAATAGGAAGTCCAGCTTGGCGGGGAACCTTGGGGTTGTGACGATTCTTTTACCCATCGTTTTCCGATTCTACAAACTGCACGTTGACCTCAACATTCAATGGCGATTCCTGATCGCCGGACAATTCGGTTTTGTCTTTCTGCCCCAAGTATTGTTTCCCAAGCCAAATTAGCATGGTTGTATTTCCAGATAGGGCTATTTCATGCTGCTTTCTGCGAAGGCTCACTTTACCGCCTGCGGATTCTTTTTTATAGTAATCCGCAAAACCCATTTTTTTTTCTCGCTTGACAGCACGTTCAATTGTATCCACGCTGCAATCATACCACCCGGCTATTTCTTCAAGCGTTGCCTGCATGAAGCAGAGCTTTTTAAACTGCTCCCAGTCTATTTCAATTCGAGGACGTGCCATCGGCCCCCTCTAAAATGGCTTTGTTCCCGGTAAACTCTTCCCATCGCTTTACGGCAACGTCCACATAAGCGGGCGAAAGTTCCATGGCATAGCAGCAGCGGCCCGTCATTTCTGAGGCGATGATCGTTGTCCCGGAGCCCGAAAATGGCTCATAGATGGCTTGCCCTGGGGAAGAATTGTTTTCAATCGGTCGCCGCATACACTCAACTGGCTTTTGGGTGCCGTGGCCAGTCTCGCTTTTTCGGTGTTCAATGGTCCAGAGCGTGCTTTCTTTTCGGCTTCCTTGCCATCCTGCGGAATTCCCCTTTTTTACGGCGTACCAGCATGGCTCATGTTGCATGTGGTAGTGCCCGCGACCGATAACAAATCGAGTCTTTGCCCAAATTATCTGCATCCTAATTTCAAAGCCGGAAGCGACCAAGGAATTATAAAATACCATCTGCAGGGAACCCGCAGGGTGCCACACATACGCAGCAACACCTGGGAAAAGAGAATATGCCGCAGACCAATCGGAATTGTTATCATTGAGCAGCTGCCCTATGGCGCGACCGCCATCGGGCTTACCGTTTGCCCTATCCGCTCGGTTTCTCCAGTCAGGATCATAGTTGACACCATAGGGAGGGTCCGTTACCATCAGACCGGGCTTGACGCCGGCTAAAAGCCTTTCAACGTCCTCGGCCTTAGTCGAGTCACCACACATCAATCGGTGATTGCCAAGAGTCCAAACGTCGCCAAACTTTGAAATCGGCTCATCTGGCGCGTCTGGAACATCGTCAGGATCGGTTAAGCCTTGGTTTTTTTCTGGTGCCAAAAGGCTTTCAATCGATGCAGGTTCAAGTCCTGTCATTTCAAGATCGAAATCAAGGTCTTTGAGATCTTTGAGCTCAATTTTCAGTAGATCATCGTCCCACTCGGCCCATGAAACGGATTGATTGGCCAGAATTCGGAAAGCCTTGATTTGCGCCTCGGTGAGATTGTCGGCAAGGACAACGGGGATTTCTTTAATGCCAAGCTTTTTGGCAGCCTTGAAGCGAAGATGGCCATCCACAATGGTCCCGTTTGACATGGCGACAACCGGCACGCAGAAACCGAACTCACGAATAGCGCCTGCCATCCTATCCACTTGCTCATCGTTGCGCCTTGGATTGCGAGCATAGGGGATCAGGCGGTCAACCGGCCATGTCTCCATTACAAGCTTTTCGTCAGCCATTGCCTTTTCCAACGGTTCCCAGGTGCGCAAAGAGCCCCACGATCACAGTCCCGATCAGATCTTTCGCCCATGCCTGCCCTGTCCATAGCGATGCAAGCCCAATCACAGATACGCCAACGATGATGGCAATGTCTCGGTTGGGTCGGGGAATGTAGTGATCTTTGACAGCGGGCTTTTCTGGATCTTTTGGAATCAAAGGATTTGGGGCTTCTTCGGTCATTTAGTCGTCTCTCCTGCGGTAAGGATGGTAGAGTACCATTCCGCCATCGTCCTTATGAGTGTGACAGTCCATGTTGCATAAAACTCCGGAGATCTTACCGGTCAGGGTTGTCCGGCGCTCTTCGCACGCTTCCTCTGATACCAACTTTTCGAGCTTGGCAATCAAGCGGCTGGTCTGCCAGATCTGAAGTGTTTGAAGAATCCCTATCAGGGCGACGAATATATATATGCCTTGAGACATACCCATCAACTACCACCATATCGGAGATAACACTCAACGGCTAGATCCACTCTGGCTTTGCCGGCTCCCGTATTCCATCTCTTTTTATAGAGTAAGGCCAAAGGCACAATGTCGTCTGCATCCGGCAGTGGCTCCGGGAATCGCCAATAGTCTGCCCGGGCCATAAGGGTGGCATACCTTAGATCATATGCCAAGCGCTCTGGGTCCGGGACCATCCATTGATATCGATCGCCCATGTGGGATACGATGTCATTGTGTGTAGCCGGCTCCATCTGGTAGATGCCGAGTGCCGGTCCGCCGATCTGAAAAAGATTTTCTCCGCAATGGGTTTCCGCAGCGGATGTCATCATGAGCAAGTTTACGGCAGATCGAGAATACCAACCCGGAACGACTTTTAGAGAGTCGGATATCACACGCCGAAGATCATTGGGGCTTATGGCCATAATGGTCCCGTTTGTAAAGATTTTTTCGATTGTGCTACCACCCCCATATCACCGCAACACATTGTATGTCAATCAATTTTTAATGGCAGTCCCCATATCCATAACCCACCATAATAAAAGCGCATTCATTTTCGTGAACATTAAGGTTTTTCGTTATATTCAACAAATCAAATGGTTTGATGCTTGTTTTTTTTCATGGTTCAAAAATATGAACCCGAAACATCAGAAATCTGGATATAAAATATCCACATGCATGTGAATAGGGCTATCACCATTATCCGATTGCGCATCAAACGCCTTGATATAACTTGATATAAATATTTTTATGGCACAAACGGCACGCTTGGCACATAGGATGCAATACCTTATATCAACGGCAACCAACTAACCCGAAAGGAGCAAGACCATGAAACAGTCAGCGCTCAAAAAACTTGTGGAGGCAGCGGCAAACAAGGCCAAACAAAATGCCATAGCCATGGCTGGATCAGATAACCCTCAAATCATGATAGCTCACCATGATGCTATGGCCACGCACGAAGCACTGTCAGCTGTCCTCGAAGCGATAGGCGGAAACACCGTATATCTTAATATCCTTGCTGGATGAACATAATCACACCTACCGATCACCAACCAATCAACCCGAAAGGAGCAAGCCATGAAATACACAGTCGCCGCTAAAAGGATTTACGATGCCGGTCGTGGCATGATCGAAGAAACCATCTATGAGGATCATGGCCTGTCAGAAAAAGAGGCTAAAAAAGCGGCTAAACGCCTTGCCACTGATAAGGACTATCATGTTTACGTATCTTTTTACCGCCCCGAGGATGGGCAATATGGATACCTGAACCGGGATGGACACGCCATTACAGGCGAAAGATGGTAACAGCAATCAAATAGCCCGAGAGGAGCAAGACAATGGAAACACCCGAAGAATACGACTTCCGCAGCCTATCACAATTGGCCCAAGACACAATCACCGATCTGAGGGATGATGGCTTTTCGGATGACCAGATAGTCGCAGCGATGTGCGATGGGGTAGCTGTCCGGGAACTCGGCCTTGATCAAGATACGGTCGAAGAAATCTATAACCACCTTGAAATGCCATTGATAGATCTTGAGCAGTTGGTAAAGGAGAATGAATACATCCCAGAATGAGGAATGGATGGGAAAGCATACCTTGACCCGTTGCCGTAGGTCACCATATCGTCCCGGCTGGGTATCTCTTCTGGCCGGGACAAAGACCCACAACATAAAAGGAGCATACCATGTACCCAATAGACCGTGAATACATACCAGGTACAGTCGAAAAAATTAACCAGATGAACAAGTGGGTTGCCGAAAATGCCAAAACTATCCAAGACCTTGTTATGGATGGAAGGCTAATAGCTGGTGGTGAAAAACTTGACAAGCGAACCATGGACAAAATCAACGCCATAACCCGCGCATCCGGGTTGCATGTCGCACTTGTAAAGGTTTGGAAATATTCCATTACCCTCGAAACGGAAACGTGTTACCCCACCGGTACACGCACAGCTAAATATGCCCGGGTTGTCACCATTCTTGTCAACTTGGCCGATAAAGAATGGAAGCGATATGAAATTGAGGTGCCCAAGAAAACAACGGTCGAGGAAGTCGTTGACCTCATTGACCGACTCAGGATCCAAAAGGAAGTTTCGCAACTTGAAAATTATAGGCTCAAGGCGCTCGAATTCGAGCTTAAGAACTTTTCGAAATGACCTATTTTAGATCGTCCCGGCTGGATATCTCTGGCCGGGACAAGGAAGGGAAAATACCATGGCAAACGCAAGGATTTCACTATACGAGTACAGCGAACAAGATGAGGAAGGATATCAGGAACTCTGTACCAGGTCCTACGAGGTCCTGGATAATCATTTCTTATTGCACCCCAACGGGGACACCGGGGAACAATCCCCATATAACATCAGGATTAATGAGGATGGGTCTTTGTGTATTTCGAAAACATACAAAAATATGGAGGAGAGGTAGGTTACAGTAAACATTTAAAGCCCATCTAACCACATACCGTCCCGGCTGGATATCTCTGGCCGGGACAAGGAAGGGAAAGACCATGAGGACAATGTTGTTGGAAGTTGTATTTATTTCGGCGATAATCGCACTATCGGCCACACTCACCATGCTATTTTGGTAAGCATATTGGAGCGAAAGGAGGGAGCTCAAAAATGAAAGACCACACCGGAGACACAAGGCAATATTCGCAACTATCGCGGGCTTTTTACGGGCCTATCCTGTTGAAGGGC